>JGI12053J15887_10001046_pt1 | contig 12396 bp, 9 predicted proteins | sample MedBloCAOM1_O3_FD_15887 | JGI IMG/M metagenome (IMG submission 15887)
CGCTCCGCTTGCTCGTCGCTCGGGAAGTCGGCGGGAGCCGGATAGGGCTGCAGCATGACGCTCTCGCCGGCCACCCCGGCGAGCGGCGCCACGCGCTGCCAGATCTCCTCGGTGATGAACGGCATCAGCGGATGCAGCGCGCGCTGCAGCGCTTCGAGCATCTGCGCGAGCGTGCGCTGCGTGCCGCGCCGCGCCGCCGCGCTGGTGTCCTCGGACTGCAGGGTCGGTTTCACCAGCTCCACATACCAGTCGCAGAAGTCGTACCAGGTGAATTCGTACAGGGCGCTGGCCGCGTAATCGAAGCGGTAGTCGGCGAGCGCGCTCTCGACCGCCTCGATGGTGCGGCCGAAGCGTGCTCGGATCCAGCGGTCGGCGACCGACAGCTCGACTGGCGCGCCGTCAGCCGCGGGCGTGCCCTCCCCGAGGGTCATGGTGAGGAAGCGCGCGGCATTCCACAGCTTGTTGCAGAACTTGCTGTAGCCCCCGACCCGAGCCAGGTCGAAGCTGATGTCGCGGCTCGGGGAGGCGATCGCGGCGAAGGTGAAGCGCAGCGCGTCGGTCCCGTGGGGCGCGATGCCGGCTGGGTACTGCCTGCGGGTCGCGCGCTCGATCGCCGGCGCGAGCTGCGGCTGCATGAGCCCGGTGGTGCGTTTCTCCACCAGCTCTTCGAGCGAGATGCCATCGACGATGTCGAGCGGATCGATCACGTTGCCTTTGGACTTGGACATCTTGTCGCCGTGCTCATCGCGGATGAGCCCGGTGATGTAGACGTCGCGGAACGGTACATCACCCATGAACTTCAGTCCCATCATGATCATGCGCGCGACCCAGAAGAAGATGATGTCGAAGCCGGTGACCAGGACGTCTCCCGGGTAGAAGCGCTCGAGCGCGGGGGTGGTGTCGGGCCAGCCGAGCGTTGAGAACGGCCACAAGGCCGAAGAGAACCAGGTATCGAGCACATCCTCGTCCTGGCGCAGGGCGAGGCCCGCGCTGACGCGGTGCCGCGCGCGCACCTCAGCTTCATCGCGGCCGACGTAGATGTTGCCGTCGCCGTCGTACCACGCCGGGATGCGATGCCCCCACCACAGCTGCCGGCTCACGCACCAGTCCTTGATGTTGCGCATCCACTCGAAATAGGTCCGCGCCCAGTTCTCCGGCACGAAGCGGGTGCGACCCTGCTCTACGGCCGCGATGGCCGGCGCGGCGAGCGCGGCGATCTTCACGAACCACTGGTCGGTGAGATAAGGCTCGAGCACCGCGCCGCTGCGATCCCCGCGCGGCACTACCAGCCGGTGCCTGTCGACTCGCTCGATGAGTCCGCCGGCCTCGAGTTCCGCCAGCACGCGCTTGCGGGCCTCGAAGCGCTCGAGTCCGCGGAAACGCTGCGGTACGGTGTCGGCGAGCGTGGCGCGCGGCGTGAAGATGTTGATCAGGGGCAGGTGGTGGCGCTGCCCGATGTCGTAGTCGTTGAAATCGTGCGCCGGTGTCACCTTGAGGCACCCGGTGCCGAAGGCCGGGTCGACGTACGTATCGGCGATGACCGGCACGGCACGGTCCGCGAGCGGCACCAGCACCTGCCTGCCGATGAGTTCCTGGTAGCGCGGATCCTCCGGATGGACCGCCACCGCGGCGTCGCCGAGTATGGTCTCCGGGCGCGTGGTCGCCACCACCAGCTGACCCGCACCGTCGGCGAGCGGGTAGCGTACGTGCCAGAGCTGCCCATCCTCCTCCTGCGCCTGCACCTCCAGGTCCGACAGCGCGGTAAGCAGCACCGGATCCCAGTTGACGAGGCGCTTGCCGCGATAGATCAACCCTTCAGCGTGCAGCCGCACGAACACCTCGGTCACCGCGCGCGACAGCCCCGGATCCATGGTGAAGCGCTCGCGCGACCAGTCGACCGAGTCTCCCAGTCGGCGCATCTGGGCGCTGATGGCGCCGCCGGACTGCTCCTTCCACTGCCACACGCGCTCGAGGAAGGCCTCGCGGCCGAGGTCGGTGCGCTTGACGCCCTGGGCATTCAGCTGCCGCTCGACCACCATCTGCGTGGCGATACCGGCGTGGTCGGTCCCGGGCTGCCACAGGGCATGGCGGCCGCGCATGCGCTCATAGCGGGTGAGCGCGTCCATGAGCGTGTGCTGAAAGGCATGCCCCATGTGCAGCGTGCCGGTCACGTTCGGCGGCGGGATCATGATGCAATAGGGTGCGCCCTGGCCGCGGGGGGCGAACCAGCCGTGAGACTCCCAGCGCTCGTAGATGCGCCGCTCGATGGCCTGCGGCGCGTACACCTTTTCCATTTACGGTCTTGAGATCCGGCAGGAACGTCTGGGGATTATAGCGGCTAAGGAAGCGCCGCCTTCGGGCCCGCGGCTGCCGCCGCCGCAGCGCCAGTGCCGCCTTTGTTTATGTGGCGTGGCGGCGGCGCCGCGTCGGCCGTCGTCGCGGACGGCAGAAGCGCACGTGGCGCAGTTTGCGGTGGTGGCTGGCGCCGTGGCGCGTCAGCGAGCCGCGCGCTGCAGTAGAAAGTCTGCGAGCAGCGGCGTCGGCCGGCCCGTACTGCCCTTCTGCGCACCGCCCTGGTAGGCGGTGCCCGCGACGTCGAGGTGCGCCCATTTGAGTCCCTGGGTGAATTTGCCGAGGAAAGTTGCGGCGGTAATCGCGCCGCCGTCACGCCCGCCGACATTGGCAAAGTCGGCGAAGTTGCTCTTCAGCGCTTCCGCGTACTCTTCGGTCAGCGGCAATTGCCAGCAGCGATCGTCCGCGCGCACCCCGGCCTCCAGCAGCTCGCGTACCAGCTGCTCGTCGTTCCCCATGACACCGGAATGATGATGCCCGAGCGCGATGACACACGCGCCGGTCAGCGTGGCGACGTCGATCACCGCTTCCGGGTGGAAGCGGCGCGCGTAGTGCAGAGCGTCGCACAGAATGAGCCGCCCTTCGGCATCGGTGTTGAGTATCTCCACCGTCTGTCCGGAAGCGCTGGTAGCGATGTCCCCCGGCTTGACCGCCCTGCCGCCCGGCATGTTCTCCACCGCGCCGATCAGCCCGACCAGGTGCAGCGGCACGCGCAGCGATGCCGCGAAACTGAGGGCGGCGATCACCGCCGCCGCGCCGCTCATGTCGAACTTCATCTCATCCATGCCGGGGGGATCTTTCAGCGAGATGCCGCCGCTGTCGAAAGTGACGCCCTTGCCGACCAGCACGATCGGCGGCTGCGCCTTGCGGGTGCCGCGGTACTCCAGCACGATGAAACGCGGCGCCTGATGGCTGCCCTGCGCAACCGCCAGCAGGCACCCCATTTTCTCGCGCCGCATGGCGGCGGCATCCAGCACCCGCACGCTGAGCGGCGCCGAGCGCTTGGCGAGCGCCCGCGCCTGCTCGGCGAGAAACGTCGGCGTGCAGACATTGGCGGGGAGATTCGCCAGATCACGCTGGATCTGGGCGGCGGCCGCCACCGCCGCGCCATGCGCCAGGCCGCGCTCGGCGGCGGCGGCCTTGCGCACCGGACCGGCCAGCACCTTGGCCAGGGCGGGCGCGGGGGCTTTCTTGCCGGTTTTCAGATCGTTGACGCGGTACAGCGCAGCGCCGGTGAGTTCCGCGACCGCCCGCCCGAAATAGTAGTCATCCAGCTGCTTCGCCTCGGGGCGGTCGATGGCGAGCGCACAGCTGGCGATGCGCGTGCGCGCCAGCGCCGCCGCCGCGGCCGCCCAGGCCTTGCGCCAGCTCCTGCGGTGATAGCTCTTCTTCGCTCCCAGCCCGGTGAGCAGCACGCGCGAGGCCTTGATGCCGGGCAGATCGGCAATCAGCAGCGTGTCGCCCGCGCGGCCGGCGAAGTCGCCACGTTCGAGCAGAGCCTTCAGCCGGCCCGCGCAGGCGGTATCCACGCTGCGCGCCTCGCCGCTTAGCTCCGCCTCCTCGAACACGCCGAGGACCAGGCAATCCACACCGAGTGTTGCCAAGCCCTTCGTCCAGACCCCGAATTCCATGCCATATCCCCCTGCCGTTGAGGCGCGCGTGCGTTACGATTTACCTTAGTCGCGCCTCGTGAGCGCCGCGCTCCGTTTGGTGCTTTATTGAGCGGGCGAGGCGCGGCTACGGCTGCAAGCGATGGCAAGTGTAACTCAAGTGCCCGCCGGGTTTGCGGTAGGGGAGCGAGTAGTTCGTTGGGGAATACCCTCGGTCGCTATGTTCTGCGCGAGGTGGTGACGACCTGGCTGGTGGTCACCGCCGTGCTGCTGGTCATTCTGCTGGCGAACCAGCTGGTGGGGGTGCTGGAGCGCGCCGCCGCCAACCAATACCCGCAGGGCGTCGTGCTGGAGCTGATCATCCTGGGGGCGCTGCAGAACCTCTCGCTGCTGCTGCCCGTCGGCCTGCTGCTCGGTGTGGTGCTGGCATTCGGCCGGCTGTACCACGACAGCGAGATGGCGGCGGCGCTGGCGTGCGGGGTCGGGCCTGCCAACCTCTATCTGCCGGTGGCGCTGCTCGCGGCGCTCGGCACGGCGGGGCTGGCGTGGCTCACCCTGGTGCTGGCGCCGGATGCCACCGCGCGCGCGCTCAGTCTGCGCAGCGCGGCGCTGCGCGCCGGGCAGTTCGCGCCGCTCGTGCCCGGGAAGTTTCGCATCTTCAGCGGCGGCAACGCGGTGGTGTACGCGCAGGACNTCAATCCAGACGGCACGCTCGCGGATGTGTTCGTGGAGCGCAATCGCGGCGCGCTGGTTGAGGTGGCGCTCGCCGANCGGGCGCGGCACNCCGTCACGGCGGACGGCATGACGCACATACTCACTCTCTTTGACGGTGAGCGTTTCGAGGGCGTGCCCGGTGGGCCGGAGTTTCGCATCGTGCGCTTCGCCGAGCACGTGGTGCCGGTGCAGGTGCCGGTGATCAGCGAGGGCGTCAGGAATCTCGAAGCCCGATCCACCGCGAGCCTGCTCGACTCGCGCGATGCCAGCGAGCGCGCCGAACTACACTCGCGCATCGCCATGCCGCTCATGTGCGCGGTGCTGGCGCTGCTCGCCGTGCCGCTGGCGCGCCTGAAGCCGCGGCAGGGCCGCTACGCGCGCGTGTGGCTCGCGGTCGTGATCTTCTTCCTGTATGTCAATCTCATCTCGGTGGGCAAGGTGTGGATCGCGCGTGGCACGATTCCGGAATTCCTCGGCCTGTGGTGGACGCACGCGGTGGTGGTGCTGCTCGCGCTCATGGTGATCGTGGGGCCGGGACTGAGTAACCGGCTGCGCTACCGGATGCGCGGACTATGAGTGTGCTCGACCGCTACATCGTGCGCGCCATCCTCAGCTCGGTGCTGCTGGTGATGCTGGTGGTGCTGGTGCTCGGCGCGCTGTTCGTGTTCATCGATCAACAGGATGACATCGGCACCGGCCACTACACGGCGCTCGGTGCCTTCTGGTACACGCTGCTCAATCTGCCGCAGCTGGCCTACGAGCTGCTGCCGATCACCGCGCTCATCGGCGCACTGCTCGGGCTGGGCTCGCTGGCGCGCGGCAGTGAACTGACGGTGGTTCGCGCCAGCGGCGTATCGATCGCGCGTCTGGCGGGCATGGCGCTGCTGGCCGGGCTGCTGCTGCTCGTGGCCGAGCTGCTGCTGGGCGAGGTGCTCGCCCCGCCGCTGCAACAGGCAGCCCGCGAGCAGAAGGCCTTCAGCAAGCTCAGCAACGTCAGCTTCGGTGGCGGCGCTGGCGCCTGGGTGCGCGACGGCGACCTGATCCTGAACGTGGCCGGGCAGTACAGCCAACGCCAGTTCGGCAGCATGCAGATCTTCGAGCTGTCGCCACAGCATCGGCTGATCGCCCTGGGGCACGCCACGCGCGCCACCGCTGGCTCGCGAGGCAGCTGGCTGCTGAGTGACTACACTGAGTCGCGCTTCGCGGACGATGCGGTGACGACCCGCCCGCCCGGGCAGCGCCTGCTGGCATCGAAACTCACCGCGGGGTTCCTCGGTCTCGCCGTCGAGGATCCGAAGCAGCTCACCAGCCGCGCCCTGTGGCGGCTGATCAGCTACTACCGCAGCAATGCGCTCGATACCCGCGAGTACCTGTTCGCGTTCTGGTCGCGCATCGCGCGCACCCTCGCCATCGCCTTCTCGGTGCTGCTGGCGATTCCGTTCGTGCTCGGCTCGCTGCGCTCCGCGGGCGCGGGCACGCGCATGATGCTGGGGCTCATTCTCGGCATCAGCTTCTTTCTGCTGCAGCGGCTGATCGAGAGCGGCACGATCGTGTTCGATCTCAACCCGGTGGTGCTCGCCTGGCTGCCCACCGCGCTGCTCGCGGCGGTGACCGTGGGGCTGCTGGCCCGCGCGCGCTGAGCACGGGCCGGTGCCTCAGAGCGGTCCTGCGGAAATGCCGGCCCGGTATTGTGGCCGGCCGTCGTTGATCGACACCCACGGCAGCTTGTCACCGACCCACAGGTGCATCTGCGGCGCGAGCAGCGTCGGATCATCGAGGCTCGCGAGCGTCACATCGATCTCGGTGGGGCGGGCGTCGTGACGATAGGTCAGCGAGGTGCCGCAGCTCGCGCAGAATCCGCGCGTGACCGGTGCCGATGAGCGATATTCGGTAAGGCTCCCCCGGGTGAGTCGGAAGTTCGCCCGGGCAAAGGTCCCCCAGGGAACCATGGGCGCGCCGCTGGCCCGCCGGCAGCTGGCGCAGTGACAGAAGCACGGATTGCTCACCGTCCCGGAGACCTGGTAGCGCACGCCGCCGCACAGGCAGCCGCCGAGGTAACAGCTCTCGCCCATGAAGCGACGGTACCACTCGTTGCTGTCGGCGGATGGGTATAAACTACCCGGCTCGCGGTGCGTCACACAGACGCGCCCACTATCAAACAGGGGGAGCCTCATGAGGATCGTAATTTCAGCGCTGCTGCTGATGCCGGCGGCTGCGCTCGCGAGTAGCGCGTTTGACGGCACGTGGAAGACGCGGATGGACTCGATGAAGACCACCGGCAAGCCGGATGTGTATGTCATCGCGGACGGCACCTACACCTGCTCGAGCTGTAATCCGGAAGTCAAGGTCAAGGCGGATGGCGCGGATCACACGGTCACCGGACACGACTACGACTCGAAGGCAGTGAAGCTCGTGGACGCGAAGACCGTGGAGATCACCAACAAGCTCGCGGGCAAGACGATCGCCACGATCACCGTGACAGTTTCCGCGGACGGGTCGACACTCAACGGCAAGTTCACGGACTATTCGGGAGCGAAACCGGCCACCGCCACTTTCACGGAGAAACGCGTGGGCGCGGCCGCGCCGGGTGCACACGCGATGTCCGGCACCTGGCAGCCGGACCAGCTGAAGGAGGCGAACGATGCGTTAAGCACCGTCAGCTACGAAATGGCCGGCGACCATTTCATCATGCACTGGAACGGCCAGAGCTATGACGCGAAGTTCGACGGCAAGGAGTACCCGGTGACGGGTGATCCTACTCACACCGTCGTGTCGCTGAAGAGGCTCGACGACAACACCGTCGAAGAGACCGATCACCGCAAGGGCAAGGTCACCGACGAGATTCGCATCGCGGCCGCCAAGGACGGCAAGACGGTAGACATTACCGACAAGGACATGTTGCGCGGCCAGACGACGACGTACACGCTCGAGAAGCAGAAGCAGTGATGTGACAGGGCTGCGCGCCGGGAGCCCCACGAGGCTTCCGTCGCGCCTTGTCCTGCGTCGGGTCAGCCGCTTTAGTGGTGGCGGTGCGCGGGGAATAGCCGGCAGTAGATGCAGTCCGCGCCGCTCGGGTTGTCGAGCATGAAGTGGCGCACCCAGTAGCCATCGCCCCGCGAAGCCGCGTACTCGAAGGTCTGGTTCTCGAGGTCGTGCCCGACCACTTCCAGCGCTCCTTCGGTTTCGAGGATCTCGGCTGCGCGCGCCGTTTCGATCACGCCGCGCGGGTGGACCGCGATGGTCGCCGCGCCGCCCTCGACACGCTCCGCCAGCAGTTCCACGAACGGCCGCTCGTCGTCCTCACTCAGCAGGGTGCGGAAATACTGCACGAACTTCGCGCGCGCCGAGGCGGCGGGATGCAGTCCCGCCCGTCCGGGCTCGCAGGACGCCGTCAGCTCGACCCGGTCGGTCGGAAACCCATCGCCCACCAGCCGGGTGCGTACGCGGTCAGCGGCCCCGTATTCGTTGAACACGGCGAGTAACACAGCGCTCATGTCCGTCTCCTGGCCTTGGCTGACAGGTAAGTGTCTATGCCCACGAAAAAATTCTACGCCGCGGCCCTGAGCACGTGGATCCCCTGTTTGCCCCGTATGTATGTGGGGTGTCTGCCGCAGCTATTGCACCGCAGCATCCTAGGCGGGGGAGGGTAATTCGCCCCCTCACGCCTTAGGATCCAAGCCAGGAGTTTGTGGACGCGCCCCACCTGATTCACCGCCATGCGGACGGAACCGAGGAGCGAAGCTCTGAGAGAGGAAGCCGGGAGGGGGCGCTATTTCGGATTGTCCGGCGGGGAGGGTTTGTCGGGCGATGCATCCTTGCCGGGCACGCTCGCCTTCTCTGGCGCGGACGCCGTGGTGCTGTTCTTCACCGGCGCGGGTGGCTTCTTGAGCAGGTCCTCGAGCGGACGAAAGATGGCCGCGTACTTGTAATCGGGGATCTCGAACTCCCAGCCACCGAGGTGCGCATTGCGCGTCTGCGCCTCCGCCTCGGATTGCTTGGCGGTGGCGCGTGCGCTCACGGTCACGAGCGAGCGTGCGCCGTCCTTGCGGCCTGCCACGTCGACCTCGAGCCCGTCGAAGGTGCGGAACAGGGCGTGCGCCGCAGCCGCGGCGGCGCTCGCCTTGCCCACATCATCCAAGGTGAGCGAGCTCAAGGAGCCCGCGATCCCGTCCGCAGCGCCCGGACCGGTCAGCTCGCGCCCCTTAGGGAGCGGGGTCACGGTGAAGTCGGTCTGCTCCTTGCGCTCGCGCGCGGCGCTGAACCCCGGACCCTCGCGGGGTCTTTCCTCGACCTGACGCACGCGCTCGGGCGCCACATCGATCAGCGCACGGTCGAGCCATCCCTTCGGGTCGGCATCCACGGTGAGTAACGGCGCCGCGAGCAGAGTCTGTGAGGCGTTGGCGACGCGCACGTATCCGGACTTGGCGCCCGAGGGCTTGCCGAGGATGAGCGCCCAGGTTCGCCCGGGTGTGACCACCTCGACGCGTGTCCCGCTGGCCTTGGGGGAGTCGACGTCCTGCACGCCGAGCTGCGGGTAGTTTGCCGGCAAGCGGGTCTTCTCCTCGACGATGTTGAGCGCGCCGAGATCGAGCAGGAGCTTGCGTACCTTGCCCGCATCGGCCGGCCAGCCACGCTCGCCGACGCTCCAGCCGGCGCCGTCCCTCTTCAGCGTGGTGTGCGTGCCGTCGGCCTTACGCAGTACGAGCTCGGTCACGGCATTGACGTGATGCTCGAGGTCCGGCAGCACCAGGTCCCCGGCGAGCGTGGCGCGCTCCAGGTGCCGCTGGGACGCGATCCACATGGCGAAGGCAACCAGCCCGAGCCCGGCGATGAGAAGCGCGACGACACGGCGTGCACTCATGGCTCACCTCAGAGGAGCGCCGGCCGGTGCTACTCGCCGCCGGCGGTGCCACGCGGCCATGAGCAGCGCCACCACCGCGAACAGCGCCGGCACCACGATGATGTTGATGATCTTGAGGGTCGTGCCCAGGCCCTTGATGTCAGCGTCCAGCCCGGCGCGCACGGCGCGCAGTTCCTTGCGAATGCGCAGTTTCTCGGTCTGGAAGTGCTCGATTTCCTGCTCCTGCTCGGGTGTGATGATGAGCGCCGACTGATTGCCGCCCTTGGAGCGCAGCGCGGTGAGCTTGTCTTCCGTTTCGCGCAACTGCTGCTCGAGCTCCTGCTCTTTCGCCCGGAAGCGGTCATCTGCCGCACGCCGCAGTTTTTCTACGCGCTCGAACGGTCGCGTGAACGAGGCGCGGCCGCGCACGCTGATGAGATCGGTGCTGCCGGCGAGATTGTCGAGCGCGTTCTGCACCAGGTCGCCATTACTGGCCCATGCCTGGGCGAGGCGCTGGCCGAAGAAGTTCTGCTCGCGCACCCACAGATAATCCGACAGCAGATCGGTGTCGGCAAACACGACCAGGCCGAGAGGTCGTGCGGATTCCTTCAGGACACTCTGGCCAGCGGCTGGCGTCACGCCCGCCGGCGGGCCCGCGGGGAAGGCGCTGTGCACGTTGCCGCTGACGCGCGCGGCGATCGTGTAACGTCGGCCGGTGGGCTTGAATCCGTCGCGCAGCGTCGCGGGATCGAACAGCATGCGGAAGCGTGCGACCGGCAGCGCTTGCGCGTCGGTGCTCGACTGCAACAGCGGCTCGAAATGCACTTTCGTGTCCTTGACGGGCTCGAGGTAACCCGCGGTGGCCACGTTGACGTTCGACAGTCCGGCGGTGATCACGTCGGAGGCGGTGAAGCTGCCCTTGTCGAGCCCGAGCACACCCAGGTGCGCCACCGGCGGCTCTCCCTGGCGCATGGTCACCGACAAGGCGTGAGCACGGTCGGCGACCACCTCGCCCGGGTTGAACTGCACGCCCCAGGCGGTGAGCAGTGCGGCAAGGTGCGATGACTTGTCCGCGCCCATGGCCGCCATCGGATTGCCCGCCTCGGCGCCGGACTGATCGGACTGGGCGAGCGGGTCCACGAACGCCAGGATATGTCCGCCGCGCAGGGCATACTGGTCGATGGCGAATTGCGTCGCCGGGGACAGGTTCTTCGGGTGCACCAGCACCAGCACGTGCACGTCCGGCTCTATGCGCGTCGCGGCCGGCTCGAGCGGGCGCAGGTCAAAGAGCTGCTGCGCTTCGCTGTACACGACCCACGGTTCGCGCATCTGCCCGCTCTGCTGATCGAAGCCCGGACCCATCGGCAGCGAGGACAGCCAGGCCACCACGGGCTTCTTGGNGTTNGCGAGCTGATAGACGAGCTTGACGACNTCGTACTCGAGGAACTGCTCCTTGTTGGGATCGAAGAACTCGATGGCGGCGCGGCCGTCGGTGGNATTGGTTCCGGCAAGGCCGAAGTAGAACTGCGTACCGNTGGCTCCCACCGGAGTACCGCGCACGCCGAGCTCGGAGGCGCGGTCCTCCTCCTCCGAGAACGGCTGCGGGTCGATCACGTGCAGCCGCAGCCGGCCGCCGGAACGCGCGGCGAGCTCCTCGAGGAACTCGCGCACCCGCACGCCGTAGGTCTTCAGTTGCGGCAGCTGCGCCGCGGCCTTTTCCGAGAAGAAGAAATACAGGTTGAGCGGCTCCTTGATGCTTGCGAGGATCCGGTCGGTTCCCGCCGCGGTGGTGTAGAGACGATTCTGCGTGAGATCCAGCCGCCAGCCGCGCAGCGCGTGGTTGAACAGTATCGTGAGGCCGATGAACAGCAGCGCGAGTGCCAGGAGCGTGCCGCCGCCGAGTGTCGAACGTTTGTTCATAGGTCTTTACGCAGGTTGAGCGCGATCGTCGTTGCCAGGAGGAAGAAGCCGATCAGCATCGCGAAGTACAGCAGGTCGCGCACGTCGATGACGCCCTTGACGATGGACTCGAAATGGGTGAGGAAGGAGAGCGAGGCGATCGCATCCACCAGCGCCTGCGGTGCCCAGCTGCGAAAGACATCGAGCACCAGGGGGAAGCCGGCCAGCAGGAACACGAAGCACCCCGCCACGCCGAGGATGAACGCCACCACCTGGTTGCGCGTCAGCGCCGACATGCACGAGCCGATGGCGAGAAAGCCGCCGGCGAGCAGCAGGCTGCCGAGGTAGGCGGCCAGGATCGCGCCGTTGTCGGGACTGCCCAGGTAGTTGACGGCGATCCACAGCGGGAAGGTGAGTGCCAGCGCGAGCGCGGTGAAAATCCAGCCGGCGAGAAACTTGCCGAGTACCGCGTCCCACAGTTCCACCGGCTGGGTCATCAGCAGCTCGATGCTGCCGGACTTGCGCTCCTCGGCCCACAGCTTCATCGAGATCGCCGGAATCAGGAACAGGTACAGCCAGGGGTGGAAGGTGAAGAAGGCGTCGAGATCCGCCTGGCCGCGCTCATAGAAGCCCCCCAGGTAGAAGGTGAAGGCGTTGGCCAGCACCAGAAAGATGAGTATGAAAACGTACGCCAGCGGCGTCGCGAAGTAACTCGCGAGTTCGCGGCGCATGATGATGCCCACGTTGCGCATGATCCAGACCGTCCTCAGGCGGTGATGCTCCGGAACACTTCATCGAGGCGTCCGGACTCCAGGTGCAGTTCCTTCAGCTTGAATCCCTGGCGTACGGCGAGCTCGGAAAGGGCCGGCAGAATGGTCGCACCGGAGCGCGGCAGGGCGGTGAGGCGCGCATCGCGCTCGCTCACCTCGACCTGCGCGACCGCGGGCAGCGCCGCCACGGCGTCGCGGGCGCCGGCGAGCT
>JGI12053J15887_10001047_pt1 | contig 12395 bp, 15 predicted proteins | sample MedBloCAOM1_O3_FD_15887 | JGI IMG/M metagenome (IMG submission 15887)
CCAGCTCAAGGGCGAGATCCGCATCTCGGGCTCCAAGAACGCTTCCCTGCCGCTCATGGTGACGGCGCTCTTGAGCGACAAGAAGCTCACCCTGCACAACGTGCCGCGCCTCGCCGACATCACGACCATGCTGCAGCTCCTGAAACAGCACGGCGTGGAGATCGACACGGCGGCCGGCGAGAACGGCCACGCGCACGGCACGACGCTCACCCTGCAAGCGAGCAAGATTTCGTCGACCACGGCGCCCTACGACATCGTGCGCAAGATGCGCGCCTCGGTGCTGGTGCTGGGTGCGTTGCTCGCCCGCGAAGGGGTAGCGCGGGTCTCCTTGCCTGGCGGCTGCGCCATCGGCGCGCGGCCGGTCGACCTGCACATCGCCGGACTGAAGGCGATGGGCGCGCAGATCGACATCGACGGCGGTTACCTGGTGGCCAAGGCGCCCAAGGGCCTCAAGGGCGCGCGTTTCACTTTCCCCAAAGTGTCGGTCGGCGCGACCGAAAACCTGATGATGGCGGCCGCCCGCGCCAAGGGCACGACGGTGCTCGACAATGCCGCGCGCGAGCCCGAGATCACCGATCTCGCCCACTGCCTGGTGGCGATGGGCGTGCCGGTGGCCGGCATCGGCACGGAGACGCTCACCATCCAGGGCGTCGAGGCGTTGAAGGAGGCCACGCACAGCGTCATTCCCGACCGCATCGAGACCGGCACCTACGCCATGGCCGTGGCGATGACGGCGGGCGACGTCGAGCTTTTAGGCGGCCGGCTCGAGCTGATCGAAACGGCCGTCGCCAGCCTGCGCTCGGCCGGCGTCACCCTGGAAAAGACGGAGCGCGGCCTGCGCGTGCAGCGGACCAACGGCGCGCTGCACGGCGTCGACGTCATGACCGAGCCCTATCCCGGCTTCCCGACCGATCTGCAGGCGCAGATGATGGCGCTGATGACGCGCGCCGAGGGCGCGTCGATGATCACCGAGACCGTCTTCGAAAGCCGCTTCATGCACGTGCCCGAGCTGTCGCGCATGGGCGCCAACGTGACCATTCATCACGAATCGGCGCTGGTACGCGGGGTCCCCAAGCTGCGCGGCGCCGAGGTGATGGCGACCGATCTGCGGGCCTCGGTGTCGCTTGCCATCGCCGCACTCGCCGCCGAAGGAGACACCACGGTGAACCGCGTCTATCACCTCGACCGCGGCTACGAGCGGCTGGAAGAGAAGCTCGGCGCCTGCGGTGCCGACATCGAGCGGCTGAAGAGGTGATGGCCCCTCCGTTGTGGCCCATGCTTCGAGACGCGCGCTACGCGCGCTCCTCAGCATGAGGTATTTTGTGTTTCGACAAACAGACCTCATCCTGAGGAGGCCGCGAAGCGGCCGTCTCGAAGGATGGGCCTCAACGCCGATTTGGGGCTGACGTGGACGACAGGCTGAAACTCACGGCGCTCGACGCCGACGACCTCGGCGTGATCTCGGCGGCCTGCCAGGACGCCCTGGTGGCGGTGCGCGACTGCGCCCACTTCAAGGACGAGAAGCGCTTCGTTCTGCTTTTGAACCGGTTCCGCTGGGAGGCCGATCCGACCATCGAGGCAGCTTATTCGCGCACCCATTCCGCCCTTGTTTTCAACGAGGTGGCGGCCGTTCGCCATCACGACATCCCGTTGGACGAGCCCGACCGGATGCTCGAATTGCTGGCGGTGGCGCCGGAAAACGACCGTTCAGTCACGCTGCGGTTCGCCGCAGGAAGAGCCATCCGGCTGGAAATCGGCCGTCTTGCATGCCATTTGGGGGATGTCGGGGAGCCTTGGGCTACCCCCTGGAAGCCCGCCCATCCGGTCGAATAGCCCCTCTCGGCATTCGACGAGGGGCGGGCATTCGTTACTGGAGCATAGGGCCGTGTCGAGCGAAGCCAACGAGAAGCTGATTCTGGCGCTGCCCAAGGGCCGCATCTTCAAGGAAGCGGCACCCCTTTTGCGCGCGCCGGCATCGAGCCCGAGTCAGCCTTCGCCGATCCTGACGCGCGTCAGCTCCGCTTCACGACCAATCACGCCGATCTCGACATCATCCGCGTGCGCTCCTTCGACGTGGCGACGTTCGTGGCCTTCGGCGCGGCGCATCTCGGCATCGCCGGCGCCGACGTGCTGATGGAATTCGACTATCCCGAGATCTACGCGCCGATCGATCTCGGCATCGGCAAGTGCCGGCTGGCCGTCGCCGAGCCGGTCGAGATGGCGGGCAGCGACGATCCGCGGCGCTGGAGCCATGTGCGCATCGCCACCAAGTATCCCGAGGTGACGCGTCGCCACTTCGCCGCGCGCGGGGTGCAGGCCGAGTGCGTGAAGCTGTCGGGCGCCATGGAGCTGGCGCCGTCTCTCGGCCTCAGCCACCGTATCGTCGACCTCGTCGATTCGGGCCGCACGCTCAAGGAAAACGGCTTGGTCGAGATCGAGCACATCGCCGACATCACCTCGCGCTTCATCGTCAATCGCGCCGCGCTCAAGACGCAGCCGGCGCGGGTCGGCCTCTGGGTCGATCGCTTCCGCGAGATCAGCCGTGCCGCCTAAAAGGCTCGACGCCTCGGCGCCGGGTTTCGAAAGGGAATTTTCAGCCTTCCTCGGGCGCAACCGCGACACCGACGAGAATGTCGACAGGATCGCGGCCGACATCGTGGCCGACGTGCGCGTCCGCGGCGATGCCGCTCTGGTCGAGTACACCAGGAAGTTCGACAAGGTCGACACGGACGCGGCGGGATTGCGCATCTCCGACGCCGAGCGCCAGGCGGCCGCGGCCAAGGTGGCGGCGGCGCAACGCGAGGCCCTGGCCTTCGCCGCCCAGAGGATAGAAACCTTCCATCGTGCGTCGCTGCCAAAGGACGTCGACTTCACCGACGCCACCGGCACGCGGCTGGGCGCCCGTTACCGGCCGCTCGAGTCGGTCGGCGTCTACGTGCCGGGCGGCACGGCGGCCTATCCCTCGTCGGTGCTGATGAACATCGTGCCGGCCAAGGTGGCGGGCGTCTCCCGTATCGTCATGGTCGTGCCGACGCCGGGCGGCGTCGTGAATCCGCTGGTCATGCTGGCGGCCGAGATCGCCGGCGCCGACGAGGTCTGGCGCATCGGCGGCGCGCAGGCCGTGGCCGCACTGGCCTACGGCACGCAATCGATCAAGCCGGTCGACAAGATCACCGGGCCAGGCAATGCCTATGTCGCTGCCGCCAAGCGCCGCGTCTTCGGCCAGGTCGGCATCGACCTTATCGCCGGCCCGTCGGAGATCCTGGTCGTGGCCGACGCCCAGAACGATCCGGCCTGGATTGCCGCCGATCTTTTATCGCAGGCCGAGCACGATGCCTCCTCGCAGTCGGTGCTGATCGCCGACGATGCGGCCTTTGCCGATGCCGTTGTGCGTGCCGTGGACAGCGAGCTGAAGACGATGACGCGCGCCGACATCGCGGGCGCGAGCTGGCGCGACAACGGCTGCGTCATCCTGGTGCCCGAGCTCGCCGCGTGCGCGCCCATCGTCGATCGCATCGCCGCCGAGCATGTCGAGCTCGCGATGGAGACGGCGCCCGCCGAGGCGCTGGCCGACAGGATCCGCCATGCCGGCGCGATTTTCCTCGGCCGCTACACGCCCGAGGCGATCGGCGACTATGTCGCCGGCACCAACCACGTGCTGCCGACTTCGCGCGCGGCGCGCTTTTCGGGCGGCCTGGGCGTCGCCGATTTCCTCAAGCGCACCTCCCTGGTGGCCTGCACGCCCGACGCGCTTGCAGCTCTCGCGCCCGCGGCGCTGGCGCTGGCCGATGCGGAGGGCCTCGGCGCCCACGGCCGGTCGGTTTCCATCCGGCTGAACCGCCGCTCCTGAGCTTCGCCATGTCGAAGGCCCGTCGCATCGCCGACATCGTGCTGGACGAGGAGTCCGTCGCCCGCCGTTCGCCCGAGGTCGAGCATGAGCGCGCGGTCGCACTGTTCGACCTCCTGGAGGAGAACGACTTCGTCCTGGTCGGCGGCTCGCCCGGCCCCTATCGCCTCAGGATCGGCATCTTCGAGCAGCGCCTGGTCTTCGACGTGCGCGATTCGCACGACCACAAGCTGCGCGACATCGTGCTGTCGCTGACGCCGTTCCGGAAGGTGGTGAAGGACTATTTCCTGGTCTGCGAGAGTTACTATGCTGCGATCAAGAAGCTCGGCCCTTCGCAGATCGAGGCGCTCGACATGGGCCGGCGCGGCCTGCACAACGAGGGATCGGAGCTGCTGCGCGAGCGGCTCGCCGGCAAGATCGAGGTCGATCTCGACACCGCCCGCCGGCTGTTCACCCTGATCTGCGCCCTTCACATCACATCGTGACCGGCCGCAGGTGATGAACGGAATTCCGGCCAGCCTGCTGTTCGCCTGCAGCGAGAATTCCGTCCGTTCGCCGATGGCCGAGGCCCTGGCCAAGCGGCTCTATGGCCAGGCGTCCTACATCGATTCGGTGGGCGTGCGGGCCAGCATGGTCGATGGCATGGCTGCCGCCGCGCTCGACGAGCTCGGCATCGACGTCCACCGCCACCATGCCAAGACTTTCGACGATGTCGATCCGAGCTCGTTCGACGTGATCGTCACCTTGTCGCCGGAGGCCCATCACCAGGCGCTGGAATTCACCCGCGGCACGGCGGCCGAGGTCGAATACTGGCCGGTGATGGATCCCAGCGTCGTCGAGGGGTCGCGCGAGATGCGGCTCAGTGCCTATCGCAGCACGCGCGACCAGATCCTCGCGCGGCTGAAGGCGCGATTCGGCGCGCCTTCAGGGCCGTCAGTTTAGGTTTTGCCCGTTCTGGCGCATCTCGCTGATGTGGCCCGAGCGGTCAACCGCCACCAGCACGTCGGCCGGGCCCTTGTAGGCGCGGGCGTGCCAGGTGCCGTCGCTGTCGCGCTCCAGGCTGTTGACGCCCGAGTAGCCGGCGCCGCGGATCGCCTCCTTGATGTAGGCTTCCTCGGCTGACGGGGTCCACGTCGAAACGATTCCCTTGGGATCGCGCGCAACCTGCGGCATGGCTGTGTAGCTCATGGTGCTGGTTGCGACGCCGTTCCCGGACAAGGGAACGGATTGTGCCTGCACGGACGACGCGGCGACTGTCGAGACGCCGAGCAGAGCGAGAGTGATAAGCGTGCGATGCATCTGGTTACTCCTTACAAATGATGCACGCCCAATAATTGCCCCGAATGTGATCGAAATGTGCCGAACTGGTGCACGGCGGCGCATGCCAGATCGCGCGCCGTGCTTCACTGAATCTGCGTTTCGTGAATCTCTTCGCGACCGCTTGGCGTTTTTGCTGCACCTTGGCGCAGCACTGCGACTGAGGCTATGGCTTGCCGGCGTACCACGCACCGTGATGTGAAGTCCGTCGCGCGATCGGCAGGTTGACGATGTCCATGAAGACCGAGGCGGCGCCGTCGGCGCCGGCGAGGTCGCCTTCGAGCACGTCGACGTCAAACGTCAGCCGGTCGCCTTCGAGCTTCGGCGATTTCAGCACGACCACTGCGTCAGTCACGCCTGCCTTTGCCTTGTTGAACACCGACACGGTGGCGTTGGGCGGCGTCTTGGCGAAGCTGTCGGGAGAGTTGCTGCTCCATTCCTCGAGCAGATGCGCCGTCAACGCATGCCCGGCCGAGCGGACCGGACGGTCTGCGAAGACGATGGCGTTAGGCGAGATGCCTTCCAGCGTGAGCTTCTGTCCCTCGAGCTTGGCGCCGCGCGCGTTGAGCACGATCATCGAGGGCACAACGGCCGCCTGTTGCGGTTGGCCGATGGTCTTGGCCGCACTGGTCGCCGCCGGTGCGGCAGTTACCGGCGCGCCGGCACCTTGGGTGCCAGTCGTTTGCGCTTCGCCGGGCGCCGACAGGCCGATAAGGGCCGCGGCCATCGCCAGCCCGGCCAGGATGTTGAGCGGATTCATGGATGGCCTCAGTAGCAGGGCAGGAGGGGAGGCTTGCCGCAGGTCGGCGCGTTGTAGCGCTGCTGGTAGCGCGGATCGATGTCCGGCGGCGGCGGCGCACCGGGGCTTGGGCCGTAGCTCGTGGGCGGCGGAACGTACGGGCCGGTGGGCGAGGGATTGGACCAGCCGGTGAAGGTGCTGGTGCCGTTCGGATCGCCGATGTTGGGCGTGATGCCGCCGGTCGTCTGGCTCTGGCCGTAGTAGGTGAACCCGTTCGAGCCGAGACCCCACCACAGCGTGTCGATGAAGACGGAGGCCGGGCCGTCGGCCTTGCCGAGACTGCCCTCCAGGACCTTGACGTCGAAGGTCAGCCGCTCGCCCTCGAGCTTGGCCGAGGTCAGCTCGACCACGGCGTCGCTGACGCTGGAGCCGTCCTTGGAGAACACCGACACGGTCGCGTTCGGCGGATCCTTGGCGAAGCTTCCGGTGTGCCAGATCGCGACCATGTCGGGCGTCACCATGTGGCCGACGCTGCGCACCGGACGGCTGGTGAAGAGCGTGGCGCTCGGCAGGACGCCGTCGAGCACGAGCTGCTTGCCGTCGAGCTTGGCGCCGCGGGCGTTCAGCACGATCAGGGCCTGCGAATACTGCCGCGCCTTGGGCACACCGATCGTCTTCTGGGCCGGCGCGGTGATGGCGTTGGGGGCGGGTGGCGCCGTCAGCGTTTGGGCGAAAGCGGCGCCCATTGTCAGAGTCGGGGCCAGAATCAGGGCAGCCAAAAAGCTGCACCTCTGCTGTGCGTTCATTATGACTGGTCCTTCCTTCCCCGGGCGTTCGCAGCCGCGCCTTGTATAAGGGAGGCACGGGCCGGTGAGAAGGGCGCGTTGGCCTTATCCCCCAACTCAGTGCAGTTGACTAAACCCTTCTTGCAGCCCATTTTCCGCCCGCTTCGTCCATAATTCACCCCAAGCCGGAGGCCGGATGGCCAAAGAAGATCTGATTGAATTCACCGGTGTGGTCGCAGAGTTGCTGCCCAATGCCATGTTCCGGGTGAAGCTCGACAACGACCACACGATCCTCGCCCACACATCGGGCAAGATGCGCAAGAACCGCATCCGCGTGCTGGCAGGCGACCGCGTCACCGTCGAGATGACGCCCTACGACCTGTCCAAGGGCCGCATCACCTTCCGCTTCAAGTAGGCGTTGGCCGCCCCGTCGATCCCCCCGCTCGTCCTGGCCTCCGCTTCGCCGCGCCGGCTCGACCTGTTGCGGCAGGTCGGACTTGAGCCCGCCGAGATCGACCCCGCAGACATCGACGAAACCCCCGGACCCGGCGAGGCGCCGCGCACCTATGCGTTGCGCATGGCCAGGGCAAAGCTCGCCGCCGTCGCCTGTCGCCATCCCGGCGCCGTCGTGCTGGCGGCCGACAGCGTCGTGGTCTGCGGCCGCCGCATCCTGCCCAAGGCCGAGATCGAAGAAGAGGCGCGTGCCTGCCTGAAACTTCTGTCGGGCCGGCGGCACCGCGTGCTGGGCGGCATTGCGGTCGGCGGCGCCGATGGCGCGGTGCGCACGCGCCTGGTCGAGACCGTGGTGCGCTTCAAGCGGCTCGAGGCGGCCGAGCTCGACGACTATCTCCGCTGCGGTGAGTGGCGCGGCAAGGCCGGCGGCTATGCCATCCAGGGCCGCGCCGCGCGCTTCATCGCCTTCGTCTCGGGTTCCTACAGCAACGTCGTGGGCCTGCCGCTGTTCGAGACAGTGGCTCTGCTGAAGGCTGCTCGGCCGTGAGCAAGGTCGACCGCTTGATCTGTCACGTGCTGCCCAAGGCGTTCCTGATGGCGCTGGTCACCGACGGCCGCCTGGCCGAGCTGCAGGTCGTGCGCCGCGATACGCCCTCGCGGGTCGAGAGCGTGTTCCTCGGCCGGCTCGAACGGGTGATGCCCGACCTCGATGCCGCTTTCGTCGATATCGGCATCGGTCGCTCGGGTTTCCTGCGAGCCGAGGATCGCGCCGGCAGCGACGACTGGCCGCCGGCAGGGGCGCCGCTGATGGTCCAGGTGCGAAACGACGGCGAGGGCGAGAAGGGACCGCGCCTGTCGATGAACGTCGCCGTCACCGGGCGTTACGTCGTCTACCATCCGGTCGGCGCGGGCGTCAGCTTCTCGCGCCGCATCGAAGGCGAGTCCGAGCGCGACCGGCTGCGCGGCCATGTCGAAGGATTGCTGGAGGGCGGCATCGTGCTGCGCACCGCTGCTGCCGGCGCCGCGCCGGACGTGCTGCGCGCCGACGCCGAACAGGTCATGGCACGTTGGGAACAGCTCCGCCGCCAGGCCTTCGACGTCCAGCCGCCGGCCGACCTGTCGGCGCGCATTCCCGGCGAGCGCGATCCGATCGCCCGCCTGCTGCGCGACCACGGCGCCTCCCTGGAGGAGGTCATCCTCGACGAGCGCGCCATGGCGCGCGCGCTGCAGGACGAGATGGACCGTCTCGGCGAGAAGATCCGCGTGCGCTGGCACAACGGCTCGATGCCGGCCTTCGACATCGACGACGTCGCGGGCCAGATCGACACCGCGCTCGCCCCGCGCATCGTGCTGGAAAGCGGCGTCGAGGTGTTGTTCGAGCCGGGCGAGACGCTGTGCGCCGTCGACGTCGACAGCGCTACCGCCGGCGGCCGCCAGGGCCGCGCGCCGCGCCGGCCGATCGACGTCAACCTCGAGGCGGCGCCGGCGATCGCCCAGCAACTGCGGCTGCGCAACATTGCGGGCGCCGTGGTCATCGACTTCGTCAACATGCGCAGCACGTATGACCGCGACAAGGTCCAGGCGGCGCTGGCCGAGGCGATGGCCGACGATCCGGTGCCGACGCAGCTCTACGGCTTCACGCGGCTCGGCCACTTCGAGTTGACGCGCGCGCGGCGCGGCGCGACCTTGGCGGCCCAGCTCGAGGCGTTGGAAAAAGGCGATGACTGACCGATCGACCCCGCCGCTGCGCGCGGTGCGTATAATAGAAGCCAAGTGTGCGATCTGCGGCAAACCCGCCGTCGCCGACTACCGTCCGTTCTGCTCCAAGCGCTGCGCCAATATCGATCTCGGCCGGTGGCTGAAGGAAGGCTATCGCGTCCCGACCGACGAGGGCCCGACCGAGGACGAGTCCGGCGGCGAGGGGCGGGGACCAACTGGACAGGAAAGCTGACGCGTCCTATACAGCCCGCCGCCAGCCGAACGGTACGCCCAGGTAGCTCAGTTGGTAGAGCATGCGACTGAAAATCGCAGTGTCGGTGGTTCGACTCCGCCCCTGGGCACCATTCCTTTCAATGGGTTAGCTGGGGTTTAGGACCGAAGTGAGACTGGTTTTCCATCGCGTGTCGTAGCGGTTTTCCAAAGTCTAGTTCTGTTCACGTTCCGATGACCGTTCGCCGCCACCACTACGTTCCTGAGTCCTACTTGAAGGGCTTTGTAGACGACGCGTCTCGGCCGCAGTTGCAGGTGTTCGATCTCAAGACAAGGAGCAGGTTCGCGGCATCTCCTGACAACGTTGCGGTCGAGCGGGACTTCAATCGTGTCGACATACCGGGGCGTCCCATCGACGAACTGGAAGACATGCTCGGTCGGATCGAAGGCGACGTGATCTCCGCTATTCGTCGGATCCAGACCGTCGGGACAGTCGACAACGTGTCCGACCCGCACTTGGTGCTCAACTTGGTCGGATTGATCTTCGCTCGCAACCCGAGGTTCCGACGAAGTGTCAGCGATTCCTTCGGCAAGGTCGCGAGGGGCATCGCAAGGCTTTCTACCGAGACGCCCGAGCGCTACGCGCAAACGATGGGCAGGCCACGAGAGGGAGGCCCCGATCCGGTAAGTTACGAAGACATGAAAGCGTTCCTCAAGGACGATAGTTTCAAGGTGGGTCTTGCCCAGAATTGGCAGATCGGGTTGGAGCTTTCCGTTGTTTCTGATGTGACCGAAATGTTGGGGCGTCGGAAGTGGTCTCTGTTGCGCAGCCCCGCGAGTACAGGAGGTTTCATTGCCTGCGATCATCCGGCGTGCCTCAACTGGATCAAGCCAAGGGCGGGATTTTTTGGGCCGGGTCTGGGCTTGCCCGGCACGTCCGTGGTCTTTCCCCTCAGCAGAGAGCTTTGCCTAATGGGAGAGTTCGAGACGGATGGACGTGTGCTCGAGAACGACTTCCAGAGCGTTGCGCACGTCAACGGTGCAATCATCGCCAATGCCGAGCGCCAAGTTTATGCGGCCGATGACCGGTTCATCTTTTTCCGTCCGGGCGAAACGCTGCCAACGTTCGGTTACGACCTGCTGCCCGTGACGTCGGGAGCAAAAGGGTGAAGCCCCATCTTGTCCGTGCCTATCGCCTTTTCTCCAGTGCTTTGAACACCCGCCGCGCGCCGCGATCACGTGCTGCCTCGATCGTGTAGGGCCTCGCACTGGCTGGGTTCACCTGGCCGAGCGCGGCGGCGATATCGTTCTCGCTGAAGCCGAGGTCGGCAGCCTTCTTGCCCAGGCTCTTGCGCAGGCCGTGGAAGGTGAGGCCAGCGCGCAGCTTCCCCGCCCACACCAGCTCGCGCTTCAACCGGTCGAACAGCGTGTCGAGACCGTCGGCGGTATAGGGCCGGCCGTCGCGCCGGCGAACGATGGTTGAAATCGCGACGTCATCGGGCGGCGCTTCGTCTGGCAGGTCGAGCACCACGCGCAGTCGGCGCGCCTGCAGGATGGGCAGCGCCGTGCCGGTCTTGCTCTGCTCGATCACCAAGTCGATCTTCTGGCGCGCAGCTGAGGGCAGCGCCACGACGTCTGTCTTGCGTAGGGCGGCGTAGTAGGCGATCGCCACCGCCTTGGCCAGCCCGACCAGGCCCTTGTCAATCGCGGCGCGCAGCATGGCCTCGACCTCGGCCGGCAGCCACGCCTTGTTTGCGACCGGCGCACCGCGGCGCCGGCGGATCTTCGGAATGCCCTTCGCAGCGTTGGCCTTGACGAAACCGCGCGGCACGCCCCAGCCGAGTACGATCGACAGGACCTTGATCACGTAGTTGCCCATGTGGCGCTGGCGCACTGACGCCACGGCGTCACGCAGCTCGAGTAGCCAGGGCTGGTCGACCTTGCTGATGGCGATGCCGTCGGCGTGAGCGATGCAATCGAAGGCGCGCTGGTAGCCGTTGCGGGTGACCTGGCCGATCGATGTCATAAACTCCGGCGAGGCGCGATAGCGCTCGATCAGTTCGCCCAGGGTGCGCGGCTTCTCGAGCGGCTTGGGCTTGGGCGGTGCGCCGGCGTCGAGCTTGGCCACCGCTGCGGCGAAGGCTGCCACGTCTGCCGGATCGGCGTCGATCCGCTGCATGGTGCGCCGGTGGTAGTAGTAGATGTGGCCCTTAGCGCGGACGCACTTGACGCCCTTTACGTTCAACCAAGTCACGTTTCACTCGCTCGATGAAGTCCTGTGGCGAAGGCTCGCTGGCGCCGGGCATGCCGTCAACCCCGCGGATCGTGAATGGCGCGAGAATGAAGGCATCCAGCTGCTCCTTTGGGTAGTAGTCGCGCTTGCCGACCCGGCGGACCGGCACGAAAGGCGCCACCTCGGCCCGGAACTTCTCGGCGCTCATGTCGTCAAGGTAGGCCCGCGCGGTCGATGGCTTCATGAGGGCCGGCCAGTCGGGTAGGCGTTTGGCCGCGCTTCTCATCGCATGGTTCCAATCGCTACGCCGAGGAGCACAATTACCGCCGCGATGACGCCCAATACTGTCGTTCTGGCCATAAGAGGAACGAGGCCGCCGACGACCCACACGATGAAGTTCGGGAAGATGCTGCAAGCTCGCGTGCAGCCAACTTCTCAACCTGAATAAGGCGCTGAACGCGCTGGGAGGAGATCACTCCGTCGCCAACCTGCAACTCGACGAATGCGATTGGGAAAACGCCGGGAAAGAATACCCGGAGCTGGAAGCCGACAAACCGCCGATCAGATCTCGTTTCGCCATGATCGCGGGTGGGATGTTGTAGCCGCACTTCGAAAACTCCCAAAAGCAAAGCCTTGCAAATGATAGAAGGTCCCCTGCCCGCAAGGGGATCAATCACGTGCCTCCAGAGTGAAGGAAGAGCCAGTGTGGCGGAAGGTGCAGAAGGGGAGCGTCGGGCCGCCGGACGTCGGCGGATAAACAAAGGACGAGCTCGTAGAGTGGGCCGACGCTTATAAAGGTTGGCGCTTTGTGCTTGGGGCTCTGGGATCGGCTCGCCATTCCCTCGATCAGGGGCGGCACATCAGTCAGAACCCTCGAGTGCCTGGCGCTGGCAATTGCAAGCGCGGGCCGCGTGCTCTGCTTTTTCCGCCTTCAACCTTGCCAAGGTCGGGGTCGAGGGTTCGAATCCCTTCGCCCGCTCCAATCTTCTTCCAGCAAATCAGCTGCTTAGAAGGGTCCTTCGGGTCATTTTTTGCTTCCCCATCCTGAGCTCGAAAGCCGGGGAAGCAGGGGGGAAGCAGCCAGAAGCGAAA
>JGI12053J15887_10001048_pt1 | contig 12392 bp, 8 predicted proteins | sample MedBloCAOM1_O3_FD_15887 | JGI IMG/M metagenome (IMG submission 15887)
GCAGACTTGGCCTCCGGCTTGACCTCAGATTTGGCCTCCGATTTGGGCGTCGGCTTCTCTTGCGCCTGTGGTTTGGCGGCTTCGGATTCCTTGGTCGCGGTCTTCTGCACGGATTGCTGCTCGGCCGCCGCGGGCTTGACCTCAGGCTTGACCTCAGCCTTGACCTCAGATTTGGCCTCCGATTTGGGCGTCGGCTTCTCTTGCGCCTGTGGTTTGGCGGCTTCGGAGTCCTTGGTCGCGGTCTTCTGCACGGATCGCTGCTGCTCGGCGGCCGCCGCAGGCTTGACGACTTCAGGCTTGGCTTGCGGCGCGGCCGTCGCCTGCGCAGGTTGCACGTCGATTTTCGTCGCCGGGGCGGAAACCCGCACTTGCGCGGCCGCGCCATCCTCGGGGCGCCGCTCGATCGCGAAGGGGAGACGCTTGACCTTGGGAGCGGCAGGGGCGGCAGTAGCGGCAGGAGCGGGGCGGGTCCGCGCAGCGGAGTCTACCTGCGCCGGTTCCGCAGTGATCTTCGCCGCCTGCGGCGGCGCTTGCTCGGCCGCGCCGTTTTCGGGCTTCCGATCGGGCGCGGGAGCAGGCTTGATCTCCGGAACGGTCGCGCGAGCGTCGGGCTGCACGCCGTCGGTGGTGAGGTCAGCTGGAATCGACTCGATCGATTCGGCCGCCGACGTCCCGAGCATCGCAAACTTGGTCGTCAGCGTCGTCCATTCCGCCCATACGCCCAAGCCGACCACAGCTGGGACCAGGACGACGACGGCAATCCTCTTGAATGTCGTAAACATGGTCACTCGTTCCCGTTCCAGGGCGACTGATGCTCCTTGGTCCGCACGCTAGGTCCGCCCCCGCGGCTCCGATGTGATGGCGATCACACATTGATGCTTTTGGCAGGTTGTTCACGGTGGTTTGGCTGTACGTCCGGCCGCCTGATGCTAGATTTGCGGGACACCTCCAGTGGAGGCGGCATGCAGACGACGCTGCTCGGTGTTGCGGTCGTGATCATCCTGGCGCTGGTTGCGGCGCTGGTGGGTCCGTTATTCATCGATTGGTCGCGGCATCGCAGTGAATTCGAGGCGCAGGCGGCCTGGGTGACCGGGCTCGAGTTTCGCATCAAGGGTCGAATCGACACCCGCCTGCTGCCCACTCCGACCTTGACGCTGCACGACATCGAGGTCGGTCCGCCCGGCGGCGGGAGCCCGGTGCGCGTGCGCGCATTGCATGTCGAGTACGAGCTCGGCGCCCTGGTCCGCGGCGAATGGCGCATGTCGGAGGCGTCGCTCGACGGGCCGGAATTCGAGGTCGGACTGGACGCGGCCGGCGGCGCGCTGTGGCCATTGCCGGCGAGCGGCTTTGCCCCGCGAGAGGTGTCGATCCAGCGCCTCAGTATCAAGGACGGCCGCGCCACTCTCGTGCATCAGGCCACCGGCTCGCGCCTAGTGCTCGAGAAGATCGACTTCGCGGGCTCGCTGGGCTCGTTGGCCGGGCCGGTCAAAGGCGAGGGCGCCTTTGTCGCTGTCGGCCACCAATATCCCTATCGCATCGGCATGAGCCGCGTCTCCGATGACGGCAGCGTCAAGGTGCGCCTCAACGTCGACCGGATCGACCAACCGCTGACCACCGAGGCCAATATCTCCGTCCGGGTCGAGCGCGGTGCACCGCGGTTCGATGGCAGCATTGCATTCGCGCGCCCGGTCGGCCGCGCTGCCGATGGGGTCCTCATCGAGCCGTGGCGCTTGACCTCCCGCGTCAAGGGCGACAGCTCGGCCGCGGTGCTCGAGCAGATCGAGTTCCAGTACGGCCCGGACGACCGGGCGACCAAGTTGCGCGGCGACGCCAAGCTTACCTTCGGCAGCAAGCCGCAGCTCGACGGATCGCTGTCCTCGCCGCAGCTCGATCTCGACCGCATGCTCTCCCTGCCGGAGGAGACCCGGCGCCGACCGCTCGTCGCCATCAAGACGCTGGCTGATTATGTCTCCGGCACGCAACGGCTGCCGTTTCCCGTCAAGCTGGGGTTTAGCGTCGAGTCGCTCACCCTTGCGGGCAGCACGCTCCAGCGCGTGAGCGGCGGTTTGCGGGCCGACGGTGACAGCTGGGATGTCGAAAATCTCGACCTGCGCGCCCCGGGCATCACCCAGATCCGGCTGAGCGGCCGCTTCGAAGCCGCGTCCAAGGGACTGGCGTTCAAGGGACCGGCGAAGATCGATTCCGGCGATGCCCGGGCCTTCCTTGCCTGGCTGGCCGATCGAGCCGACGTCCAGGCCATTGCACCGGGATCATTGCGCCTGAGCGGCGATATCGCGATCGGAAGCGAGGCGATCGCAATCGATCGTCTCGATGCCGAGATCGATCGCATGACGGTCACCGGAAGCTTCGCTTATTCCCGGACGGCCAACGACCGGCCGGCGCGGCTCGACGTCGCGCTGACGGCGCCCGAGATCAATATCGACCGCGTTCATGCNCTCGCCAAGGCGATCCTGGGCGACGCCGAATTCGATCGGCCGAGCCAAGGCGCCCTGTCCTTCAAGATCGGCCGTGCNTCGATCGGTGGCGTCGAGGCGAAGCANTCCGACATCAAGATGCGGATCGATTCCGACGGGCTTGCGATCGATCAGCTCACGATCGCCGATTTCAGCGGTGCGGCCCTGGCGGTCAAGGGGCACATCGATACCAAGACGCAATCGCCGCGCGGCGCCGTGACGCTCGACCTCGACGCGCGCTCCCTCGACGGCATCACGGTGCTGGTCGAGAAATTCGCTCCGCGCGCGGCGGAGAAGCTTCGTCGTCTGGCCGGGCGCGCGACGCCGGTTGCGCTGCGGGCGTCGCTGACGGTCGAACCGGCTGCGGCCAATAGCAATGGCACGAATGCGATTGCCAAGTTCAAGATCGACGGCCGTGCCGGCACCCTTACGGTCGCGTTGCAAGGCGATGCTGGCGTCGCCGGTGACGCCCTCAAAGGCGGCAATCTCGCGGCGCTGGCTGCAGGCGAGGTGAATCTTGCGGGGCGCCTGGANGCNGANGANGGCGGGGACCTCGTCGATCTGGTCGGCCTCGAGCGCCTCATTGCGGTGGACAAGCGGCCGGGACGCCTGACCATGGCGGCGAAGGGGCCGCTCGACGGGGAGCTTGCGATCGATGGCAAGCTTGCGACGGGCGTGCTCGAGCTCTCGACCAATGGCACGGTCAATGCGTCCGATCAGTCTAATCCAACCGCAGCGCTGAAGGTCAAATTCGCCAATGCCAATCTCCGGTCGCCGCGCCCGGTTGCGTCCGGCGGCACCGCCGAGCTTCTGCCGGCGTCGGGCACGTTGACGCTAGCCTTGGACAAGGGCGCGCTGCGCCTGAGCGACATCAAGGGAACGGTCGCAGGGGCGACTGTCGCCGGACGGCTCGCCATCGAGACGCAACAGCAGCCGATCGCCTTCGATGGCGACCTCGAATTGGGCACGGTGGATCTGGCGGCTGCGATCAGCACGGGCGTCGGCGTAGCGACCGCGGGCCCGAGCGGCGCTCCCGCCGGGATTTGGCGGGACGAGCCGTTCCAGCAGATCGTGCGCGGCGCCCGTGGTCAAATCGTGCTGAAGGCGTCGCGCGTCGCGCTCACGCCGAACTTCGCCGCCCGCGATTTCCAGGGCAGGCTCTACATCGGCGAATCGCAGCTTGCATTGCAGGTGATGGATGGAAGCGTTGCCGGCGGGCGCATCGCCGGCGAGCTGATATTCTTGCGTGAGAGCGCCGGCCTGATCGCGCGTCTCCGGGTGAGCCTGGCTGGCGCGGACATCGCCGAGCTGCTCGCCGGCAACGACACACTCACCGGCCGAATAGCGCTCGAAATTACGGCCGAAGGGATCGGATTGAGCCCGAGCGCACTGATCGGCGCCTTGGAAGGGAACGGCAAGATCACGTTGACCGACGGGCGGCTGGCGCGGCTCAATCCGGCGGCGTTCGACACCGTGATCCGTGCGGTCGATCGAGGCATGCCGATCGATGCGGCGAGGGTGCGGAACACGATGGATTCCGCGCTCGCCAGCGGTGCCCTGACCTTTCGACGCGTCGAGGCCGGAATCCGCATCGAGGGCGGCCAAGCCCGGATGATGGGTAATCCGGCGTTGGGGGTACCCGATGTCGACCTTGCGGTCAGCGGGCTCGTCAACCTGGTGGAAGGAGCGACCGACTGGCGGCTGACCTTGTCGGCGATGCCCCGCGCCGCCTCCCCGACGAATACCTGGCCGGAAATCGAGGTGTCGCTGCGGGGGCCGGTCAATGCCGCCAGGCGTGCGACCGACGTGACCGCGTTCACCAGTTGGCTGGCCGTGCGCGCGATCGAGCAGCAGTCGAAGAAACTGGATGCGTTGGAGGGTCGCGAGCCCGCGGCGCCGATGCCGGGCCGTTAGAGCATTTTCCGGAAAAGTGGACACCGGTTTTCCGCGGAAAATGCGACCACTAAAGGCGCTGGAGCGCAATCCGCATTCACCCTGATCGGAATCCGCTCTGGCCATCGCCTGCGAAAATGGCCGATCAGAAAGCGGATTTCTGTGATGGCCATCACATTGCGCCGCAACGCCCTCGGGCAATCTACCGGCATCGGTGTTCCATCAGTCCTGGGAGAGGAACGATGTCAGCACTTGCCAAACGCCTCAATGTCAATTTGCTCTGCGTCGTACTGGCCGCCGGATTGGCGCTGCCCACGGGCATCGGGTTCGCGCGCGCGGCAGAGCAACCGTCGGCCGAGCAGATCATCCAGGCGCTGAAGCCCCCACGGCCCACGCGCGGCCTGACGACTTCGCCCGCCGACGCAGCTCGTGTCGCCGATGAAGGGCGCTTCATCGACACGGTGCGCAACAGGGTCAGCCGTTCACTGTCGACGGAGGAGCGCGAGAAGATCGCATCGATTGCAAAGTCGAAGCCTGCCATCGATCTCGAGATCAACTTCGAGTTCAACTCGGCCACCATCGGCCCGGCGGCGTTGCCGCAAGTCACGGCCCTTGGCCAGGCGCTCACAAGCAGCGACTTGAAAGGTCGCACGTTCCTCCTTGGCGGCCACACGGACGCCAAGGGCAGCGACACCTACAATCAGGGTTTGTCCGAGCGGCGCACCGATGCGGTCAAGCGCTTCCTGCAGGAAAAGTACGGGATCGAGGCGAGCAACCTGGTGACGGTCGGCTACGGCAAGACCCAGTTGAAGAATGCCTCCAATCCCTTCGGATTTGAGAACCGACGCGTGCAGATCGTGAACATGGCCGACAAATAACGGCTGGCAAGGCAAGAGGGTATCAGCGCAGATGCGGAGTTGACCGGCCTATCACCGCAGGCCGATCGCCAGTACCGGCAACCGCCGGTACTGTTCAGGGGAGATGAACATGCGATTCCATCTTCGATCCAACGACAGCAAGTTGCGGCCGGCTCTTGCGGGCCTGATCAGGGCCGCAGCTGTCCTGTCGGCCATAGGGTCCGGCGGAGCCGCGGGCATCTCGCATTCGGCCGCCCAAGACGTTGCAGGCGACGTCGCCTATGTCGAGGGAGTCAGTGGACGCGTGGTTGCATTCTCTCGCGGGAGGCCGGTCCTCCTGGACGCGCTTGATATCATCATCGATCGGACGCGGATCGATCTGCAATCGCACAGCGAGCTTCGTATTTGTCACTACGGAACGCAGCGGCTTGTCATCTTGAAGGGGCCTGCACGGGCTTCGGTTTCCGCAGATGGCGTCACTGCCGAGAACGGCAACGCGATCAACGCCTCCGCGGGGATCTGCGCTACGCCGGTGGCCTCGAAATTCCAGGGCGGCCTCGTGTCCCGTGGCGTCCCTTCCAGGCAATGACGCACCGCGGCTGAACAAGACCTCTCTCCGAGTTGTCGCGCGACAGGCCAAGCTTGATCGGGAGCCCACGATGAAGGCGGTTGCTGCAGATTTGTTGGACGATTCGACCCTGAGGAGCTGTATGCTCTTCAGCGGGCTAACGGACGACGAGCGGACCGCACTCGTTGCGCGCGCTCCGACCCGCACGTTCGCTCCGGGCGAGACCGTCTTCCTCATGGGCTCGCGTGGCGACAGCATGATGGCGGTCCTGAGCGGCAGCGTCCGGATCAGCGTGTCCTCCCCCGACGGCAAGGAGCTGACGCTGGCGATCGTCCAGAGAGACGAAATATTCGGCGAGATCGCGCTGCTCGATCGCAAGGAGCGAACCGCCGACGCCACGGCGATGACGGCATGCAAATTGGCGATCCTGGACCGGCGCGAGATCCAGTCGTTCCTCGAGGCGCACCCTGCCGCATTGCTCAGAATCGTCGACATGTTGTGCGCGCGGCTGCGCCGCACCGATCAACAACTTGCCGAGTTGGCGCTGCTGCCGGTTCCGGTACGGCTTGCCAAGGCATTGCTGCGTGTCGCGACGACCGTGCCGATCCAGCTGTCACAGCGAGAGCTTGGCGCGCTCGTCGGCGCAACCCGGGAAAGCATCAACAAGTGCTTGCGCGGGTGGCAAAGCGACGGCCTGGTTCGAATGAANAAGGCGTTCATCACGATCGTCGATCGAAAGGGGCTCGAGGAGNTGGCGGAGGCNTGACGTTCGCTNGTGCGTCCCTCGCAACTGAACGAAGTGCTAATTTAGTCACTTCGCCAGGATAACATCGCCGACGAGCGAGGAATGATCCCAGGGCACCTGCTTCTCGNGCGTGGCCGCGATCACGTCGGCGCGCACGCGCTTCATGAGCGCACTGATCTCGAGGCTGGGCGTGGCCATGTGCTTGAGCAGCGCCGCGGTGAACGGGCTGTTGCGGCCGTCGCCGTCGAGCGCGACGTTCTCGGGTTGGGTCGCGTAGGCGATCAAGGTGCCGACCGCGCTCTGGATCGCAGCGAGGCCTGAGCCGACGGAGGTCGATCGCGTGCCGAGCGAGCGCGAGAACGACCGCGCCAGCGGATTGTCGCGGCAGGCGTCGAGAAAGACGAGGTTCACCCGCTTCTCCGCCTCCATCTGCGCGAGGATCTGGCCGACCTCGATCGTGTCCAGGCTGAGGTCGCCAGCGCGCTCGAGCTTGGCATCGACCGGAACGAGATAGTTCCTGCCGGCTACCTGCATCCCGTGGCCGGCATAGAAGAGGAGCGCGAGGTCCGCCCGTTCGAGCTTGCGCCCGAACTCGCGAATCTTGTCCTCCATCTCCCGCTTGCCGAGGTCGCGGCCTTCGACCACGTCGAAGCCGAGCTTTCGCAGCGCCTGCGCGATGTCGGCGGCGTCATTCGGCGGATTGGGAAGCTGCGCCGCGTGTTGATACCTGCCGTTGCCGATGACGAGCGCGACGCGACGGCTGATCAGGGGTGCAACCGAGACGACCGCAGAGGGAGAAATCTGCGGGGTCGCAACCGCGACCTTCGCGCCGCCGGCCTTGGCGGCGAGCTTCTGCTCGACGCGTGCGATGCCCTCGGCGGCTTCCCGCCCCCCGACTTGCTTCTTGTCGGGATCGAAGCTGAGCGCGACCCGGTAATCGGCCAGCGCCGTCGTCAAGTCGCCTTTGCCTTCATAGGCTTCGGCCCGATGTCTGTAGGCGTAGAGATATTGCGGAGACAGCCGGATGGCGGTGTTGAATTCCACGACGGCAGAATCGTACTCGCCCTTCGCGATATGGTAGATGCCGCGCACGGCGTGGATGCCGGCGTGATTGGGATTGAGCCGGAGGCCTTCGTTCAAATCCTTGAGCGCGAGATCGAGATTGCCTTTGCGGATGTAGCTCGCTGCGCGGCCGGCATATGCCGCCACGATCTTCGGGTCGAGGCGAAGTCCCTCGTTGAAGTCGGCGAGCCCGAGGTCATAGTCGCCCTTGAACCGCAGGTAAGCGACACCGCGCCAGACATAGGCTTGGGCGAGATCCGCACTGCCCAGCTTCTTTGCCGAGATCAGGCGCGTGCAGACGGGAATTCCGTCCTCGCGGTCGGGCGCTCTCGAGCACGTTGTCCAGTCGGGGCCAGCGACGGCGGCAAGCTTCTGCTCGATGCGCGCGATCGCCTCCGCTGCCTCGCGCCCTCCAATCTGCTTCTTGTCGGGATCGAGGCTGAGCGCCATGCGGAAATCGGCGAGCGCCTTGTTGTACTCGCCCTTGCTCTCATAGATCTCGCCCCGGTTGCTGAAGGCATACAGGTATTGTGGGTAGAGCCGAAGCGCTTCGTTGACCTCCGTCAGCGCGCGCTCGTGATCGCCCTTCTTGTTGTAGTAGTAACCAAAGACGTTACGGACGCCGGGGCTCTTCGGATCGAGCCGGAGTCCTTCATTCAAGTCCGGCAATGCGCGATCGATGTTACCTTTGCGGAGGTTGGCGGCGGCGCGTCCGGTATAGGCGCCGGCGATTTTCGGATTGAGCTTGAGCGCCTCGTCGTAGTCGGCGATGGCGCGGTCCCAGTCCGCCTTGAAACGTATGTAGATGAGGCCACGCGAGAGGTAGGCCTGGGCGAGCTCGCCGCCGCGCAAGGTTTTCGACGAGATCAAGCGCGTGCAGGCCGCCAGCGCATCGTCACCATCCGACTTTTTGCACGTCTCCATGTCATCAGCACGGGCCGGCGCAGCCAAGATGCCGAAGAGCACTATGAGCGCCGAGGCGAATGCCACCAGCGGTCGATGCATGGTCTCCTCCCACGAAAGGGCGATGGTCGGTCGCCGGTTACCTGCAATTATAGGTTGGTTCAGGAAACACGTCGATAACGTTCCATTCACGTGTGTTGCTGTGCGGGCTCGAGCGGCCGGACATCGCCGCTCGTCCTCCGCGCAAATTCCTTCAGTGCCGCAATGACCTCGGCCGGGCACTCCTGGTGAGGCCAATGATCGCAGTGCTCGATGACCATCAGGCGCGCGTTGGGTAGATCACGCACAAGTCGTCTTCCCAGTCGCAGCGGCACGATCCCATCCTTACGCCCCCAAATCACCAGAGTGGGCAGCTGAATTGTCTTGAGGCGCTTTACGTAGGGCGCAAGGCGCTCGCCGTCCATCAGACGTGCCGTCTTGATGAGAGCTTCTCTCACTTTCTTGCGCCCATAGTATCGCGCGTATCCAGGCGGCAGAAAAATCGCAGGCAGGGCTTGGACGAAGGATGGAAAGTTGAGAGCGGCAGGGCCCAGGACCGGTGTCTGTAGAATTTCNACGAAGAATGGCAGGTCCTGCGGATACGCTATGGCNTCTATGAGACACAGCGCCCGAACTCTNGGGGTCAATTCCTCGCGGTTCCTCAGCAGGGCCAACAGGACGACCGCCGCGCCAAGAGAGGCGCCTACCAAAGTGAGCTTCTCCAAATCCTTCATCACGATGAAGTCGGTCAACACGTCGGCGAAGTGCTCCAGCGTGTATTGAAAATGTTTCGGAGCCGGGGACTCGCCGGACCCCGGCAAGTCGATCGCGTAGAACGAAAACACGTCCGCAAGCCCCTGACATACATCTTCCCAGACCAGCTTGCCGGAGCCAAACCCGTGCACAAAAACCGCCGGATCGCCCGCGCCGCCGGTCGTGACGGCGAGGCGGCTGGCGTCAAATTTGGTTTTCGTGCTCATCACTAGTCCGGCGTGTTTGGCGCAAGCGGACTATCATCAGGGCGGGGTGTAATGTCCATTTCTCATTGCCACGGCCAACAGCAAGAGCGGCCCGTCAGAGCTTTGACGACGGCCGCTCCGGGACTGAACGGTCCTGACACGATTGTCAGCGCAATCCGCGGCCGAACGATATTCGCGGCGTGCTGAATACTTTGATGCTCGGGCCCGCTCCCGCCTGACCGAATGATTGCCGCGGCACCACCGATGTAATCGATTTGACCGTTTTCACCGATTTCACCGAATCGGTCCCAGCACTGTTATTTCCCCACTTCGGCGTCGCCGTATAGTCTTTGGGTCGTCCTCGAGTGACCGGGGGAGTGTCGTTGTTTGAGGTGCCAGTGGTCTTGGGCTTGTCGTCGCCGGTGTGCTTGCCCGGTTTGTCGTTTCCGGATGGGTAGTCAGGCTTGTCGTGGCGCGGAGGCAGCTTGGGAGGATAGATCGGAATGGTAATTCGAGGCGGCGGCACCACAACAACTGGCGGAGTCGGATAGACTGTTATCGGAGGGGTCGGATCGATGACTGCCACGCCGGTCTTGGCCGGGACTACGGTCACGGCGGCCTTGGCCGGGCTGATCGGACTGGGAGTGAACTCCTGCGTCGCCGGCAAGTCGGTGCGCTTCTGGCGCAGGATCGGGGTTGCCGGCACACTACACGGGCAGGCCAGGCCGGTGGATGCGAAGGCGGACGCCGGATTGGACACCGACCGGGTCGCCGCCCTTTCGACGAGGCGATTGGCGGTTACCGCGAAATCGCTGTTGCCGTAGCTGGCGAGGAAGGTGCGGTAGGACGCGACGGTATTGATGGTCACGGCATTGTACCAAGCAATCACCACCTGCCGCCGATCGACCAGGTTGCGCACCACCGGGGTGGTCGGCTGCGAGGGATAGAGCGCGATATAGGCCTGATAGGCTTCGACCTTGTCCTCGCGGACGACGATCTCATAGGCCTCGCGCGCGCCCTTCGGCTTCAGCTCCTTCTGCCAAGCTTCGACCGAGCGCGTCTCCGACCGCGACACGGCGGTCGTGCTCGGCTGACCCTTGCTCGCGACGGTGATGGGTCGCTCCTCTCCAGTCGCGCCCGGGAAGAACGAGAATTCGGTGGTCAGCGACGAGCTTTCCCACGGAAATTGCTGCCGGTTGGTGGCGTTGCTGACGTCGAGCCGGACGCGCTTGAGCAACTGCTCGACGGGCAATCCGGGCTCCTGGCCGATCTTGGTGAGCGCCGTCGTGAAGGGGCTGTTTTCGCCATCGCCGTCAAGCGCCTCGTTGCCCGGCGCGGTTGAGTAGGACACCAGCGAACCGTTCGGGGCGTCGACGATGGCAAGCCCGCGGCCGCCCGTCTTGTTGACCGCCGAAAACGGATTGTTGCGGCAGGCGTCAAGGATCACGATTTTTGATTTGCTCGGAACCGAGGACAGCATGTTCATGACGTCGGCCAGTCGCATGGCCTGCAGCGGAACGTCGCTTTCTCGATCGATCTGCGCGTCGACCGGCACGAGGAAGTTCTCCCCGTCGACCTGCAGGCCGTGGCCGGCGTAGAACACGAGTACGACCGTGTCCGGCCCCCTCTGCGAGACGACGTTGGCAAAATTGCCGATCGTCTTGCGCATGTCGCTTTGCGAGAGATTGGGCGCCTGGAGAACCTCGAAGCCGGCGGCCTTCAAGAAGTTCGCCATGGCCTTGGCGTCATTGGCTGGGTTAGGCAGCGCCGTGACCGTGGTGTAGTTCGAGTTGCCGATCACCAGCGCGATCCGGTTCTCGGCGAACGCCGTGCCGACGCTGATCCAGCAGGTCGATGCCAGGGCGGCGAATTTGATCAGAAATCGTAATGACATGGCTGAGCCTCCACATGTCCAGACAGAATGCTGCGACTGCAGAGCTTTCTGGCTCTGCTATTTGGTGTCTTGGCCCCGGCGGCTGGTTCAAAGCCGCCCCATCCCGATGAGCAGAAACCGGGCAACCCCGGGAGGCACGACCTCCAACGCGGTTACCGAACCATGACGATGAGCGGGTCGGTCCGGGTGACCGCGCTTCCCTGGAGCATCATCTTGAGCTCCCTGCCGTCGCTCCGCTCGACCACCAGAAGATAGGTTTGGCCCTCCTCGAGCGTCGGCCGCGCGCCATTGCGGTCGAAAGTCATCAAAATCCTCTGGTTTTCGCCGTCCCAGAGAGTGATCGTGCGGATGGGATCGGCGCCGCGGTTGACGACCTTGATGTTCGGCTGCAACGGCACGGCCATCGGCTTGAGGCCGCGCGACACAATGCCGCCCTGGAACGTCGAGACGACGGGCGCGGCACACGATCCCGCGGAAGTGGCCCCCGCGTTGCCGCTCTCAACCGTGACCCCGTCCCGCGAGATCGTCGCCCTGAGAGGTCCCTTCAGCGAGAGAAGCTGCTGCGATCGGTAGTGGCAGATCCGCAATTCGCTGTTCGCTTGGAGATCCAACCGCGTCCGATCGCTGATGATGTCGAGAGCATCCAGCAGGGCCGGTTTCCCATGCGAGGAGGCGACCACGCGGCCGCTTACTTCCGCCACATAGGCCACGTCGGTCGCCGCGTCCTCCGCCGCCGCAAATGCCGGGCCACTCCCCAGGCCCAAGGCGATGGCCGGCAAGAGCACTGCGGCCAGCATGAACGCCACCAGCGTTGATGTGTTCTCGCCACATCCGCGATATTCGGGGGACCGGAGTCGCATTCCTCATCTCCTCAGAATGAGACCAGCCATTGGCGACCAGCCATTGGTCGTTGCTATCGTCTTGTTTGACGGCGCCCGGACAAGCCCGGTTCACTCTCCACGCATGCGCTCGAGCCTTCTTGTGGAGGCTCGGCTGCT
>JGI12053J15887_10001049_pt1 | contig 12383 bp, 10 predicted proteins | sample MedBloCAOM1_O3_FD_15887 | JGI IMG/M metagenome (IMG submission 15887)
CAGCCGAGGACGAGCCGCGACTACGGCTTTCGAATTCTCGTCCAGCGGTGTTTTCGCGGTCGTTTTCATCTTTGTCTCCGGATCATTTGATGGCGCCGCGGGTTACGCCCGCCACGATAAAGCGGCTGGCTAGGACAACAAACAGAACTGCCGGGACAGCTGTGAGGACGCTTCCAGGCAGAAGGAACCCCCAATCAATTCCGTATTGTCCGACCGCTTTGAACAGCTCAAGGGTGAGTGGTTGCAGGCTGCCGTCGGTGATGAGACTCAAGGCAAAAATCAAGTCGCCCCAAGGAATCAAAAAACTAAAGATGCCGACCGTGATTAGGCCTGGGAGCGTCATGGGAAGAACGACGGAAAAGAAGGCGCGCCACTGCCCGGCTCCGTCTACCTGCGCTGCCTCGACCAGTTCGTAAGGCAGGTCTTTCATGTAGGCGGATAGCATGATCAGAGCAAAAGGAATGGTGAACGTCATGTCGGCCAGGATCAACCCAAAGAGTGTATTCACGAGGTTGATTTTGGTGAACACGATGAACAATGGGATTACAAAAACGATGGCCGGCAGCATTTGGGTCATGAGCATGAATGCCATAAGCATTTTCCGCCCCAGAGGTTTCCGCCACACGAGGCCGTAAGCAGCCGGCGCTGTGATCAAGAGTGTCCCGATCGAAGTTGCAACGCTCACAAGTAGGCTGTTTTGAATATGTGGCCAAAGTCGTTTGCAGGCGTCAGCCCAATTACCAAATGCAATATGTTTCGGCCAAAGAGACATGTGCCCGCCGAAAAGCTCTTCCGGAGTCATGAAACTCCCGAGCAGCACCCAGTAGAAGGGCGAGAGCAGGATGGCCGAAACGATGAGGGCGGCAGCCGTAATCCACCAACGTGGCACCGTTCCAAGGATAGTCATAAGTGGGGACGGGTTATGTTCGGGGAAAAGTCGACCGTCACCATACGGTCAAAAGGATTCAGTTCACATTTCGCAGGGTTCTCCGTTGCTGCAAGCATAGCCAAGTCGAGAAATCACTATCGCCCATACCCTAGTTTTATGGGAAAACGAAGAGGAGGGCAACTAGATGAACACGTAGATAGTACGGACGATTCCGCCTTTTTTACCTCCCATTATCCGACAACTCCGAAACCTGTGCGAGATCACTCGTCCCGGGATGCAGCGCGTACGGGACTCGAACCCGCGTACCGGCCTTGAGAGGGCCGTGTCCTAACCGACTAGACGAACGCGCCAGCAGAGTACGAATGTATCGCGGGGGGAGTTAAACTCAAGCCTGGGCAAAATGGAACGCATCAGCCAGTGGACGTAAGTGACACCAGTCATTTTCGAGCCGCCCCGGGAAAGATGTCATTCCAACCGCAGACTCACACTGTCGAGCATATTCAGGATGAGATCTGCGGCGCGACTCACACCCCCAGCCTTTCGCAGTTGCTCCCCCCAATATTGGGCATGCTCACTGAAGCGACTGTCGGTGAGGAGGCGTTCAAGCTTCATCGCTACCTCGTCGGCGGTAAATGCGGGTGGACGATCCAACGCGAGTCCTACACGGCTGTCAACGGCACGTATGGCGAAGTCAAAGCAGTCGAGCCAGAAGGGCATCACGAAAAGAGGCTTTCCGAAATAAATTCCCTCATGGAAACCATTACCACCGCCATGCGTAAGAAATACTCGCACGTTGGGATGGGCAAGAACGTCGAGCTGTGAAGGGATCCAGTGCTCTATCCGCATGTTAGTGGGCAGTAACTCGCCTGGCGGCAGTAGCGCCTGTTGAGAATTGGGCAGTTTCCATAAGATGTGGTGATTTGGCCCAAGACGCTTAAAGGCGGTGATAAGAGCCGTGATCTGCACACGCGATAATCGGACCAGGGTCCCGAGGCCGACATAAATCACCGAGGGATGGTTATCGAGCCATCGCGACAGTTCATCTTCGCCGCCCCGCGTTGCCGGCGACTTCGATGGCACCATGGCGCCAAGTAAGTGCAAATGTCGAGGCGCCGGGAACGGATACTCTAAACCAAACACGGAATAACAAAAAATCGCGGTCGCAGCGTCGCTGTACCGCGCAAGACTGCCAAACGGATTGGCGATTCCCATTGCCATCCGACGACCGGCAAAGGAGAAAAATGGAAATCGCGCCATCATGACGCATTGGAGACGCAGTCGATACCAAAGATTCGCGAGTTGCTGCGCTGCATTCATCTGCCGCGGGAGACCCGAACCGACCATGGGATAGAACCAAGGCAATCGTTCTATGAACAACGCACTGGGCGTGGACGGCACGCTGAGAACAAAAGGAACTCTCCGCGTCATCGCCGCATCGAGCGCGCTGATTGTACTTATGTCGATGACCATGAGACGCGGCTGCACGTGATCGATATGGGCGAGTATNCGCTNGTACTCANCTTTCAATCGCTCCTGATCGAACATCCAGCGCATCGCTAACAAAAAGCTGTNGGNAGTAAACGGGCCTTTCTCCGCAACAGCTGCGTAAACAACAGGATCCTCGATGAGGTCTTTAGTTCGATCNTCGATACCGCACGAGACAAATTGAATCGGGCTGGAAGTAGCAGTGCCCTCAATATCGNCACGACGATTGTCAGTGGAGGCAAACCAAAGGCCAGAAACATCGCGCCGCGATAGCTCGCCTGCGATCGACAAAAGGGGATTGATTTGGCCAGCATGTCCGGTGCTGGCGAACAAAATCGGTCCATCCCACGCATCAATACAGCCCATTGCCAATGGTGAAGGCGACGTGAAGAACCCGTTAGATCTTACCATGAAGTTTTGTTCCAATTCTACTGTGGCGCCGAAATAGGTCTTACAATGTATAGATCACTTTGCAGCAACTTGCTGTCTGCAGTTCAGGAGTTTGAAAGTAATAAACGCTGCGATTTCAGAGACCGGCCGCCTGTGTCCCGACTGCCGTAAACGCCGTCCGAGTGACCCGTTCACCGCCATCCGGCACCGTCTGCAAATTAAAGAACTCTCGAATGAGCTCCTCGTTATTTAAGAGAAAATGAAGCACCCGGGGTGCAAAATTGAATTATGGATGTCCCGGGATTCTATCTCGGAATGGGACTCATAGGACTTATGGGACCCATAGGTTCGGAATGGCTGATCTGTCCTATTTATTAAATGGCTGTATCCCCTTCCTTGTGCCTCTTTTCGAGTCTGGCTCGTGTCATCCGTTCACGTAGACCACGATCCATCTGCTCAAGGAGCCTACTGCAGAATCGATACGTCAGATCATAGATGATCTCCGCCTTTCGATAAGAAAGAAGTTTCTGGTAGTGACCATGTGCAAGGATGAAACCAGAATCATCNTTCATAGGACATAGGACTTATGGGTCACATAGGACTCATGGGTCCTATGTGATTGTTCGGATTCTTTTATGTCCCGTCTTGTCTTTCGTTTGAGCACCACTTTGCGATAGAAGAATTTTGCAAATACACAACAACAATCAATAGAGATGTTACAATAGAGAGATCGTAGCAATTATAAAGCCAGAATGTTTCCGACGACTTCATGACGGTCCTAGGCCTTATCTGCTCATAAGTCCTACTTCGGCCTGATACGCGCCCATCCCTACACTTGAATCGGGTCCCCGATGTAAAGCGTTTTGCCGCGTCCGGATTGCGGCACGGAGGTGTTCACCGCGAAACGATAAAAGTGGTTGAAGTGTTCGCGATTGGACCAGGGTGGTAGATGTGTTTTCCGGAGCGCCATGAAGCTCCTTTGAAAATTCGAGATCGACCGGGTACTATTGTCCGGGTCACGTGTTGGCACGACACAACGCTGGCACGGATTGTGCCCAAGCATTGATACTTCTCCAATGCGAAATGGCTTACGTTCAAGAGGAGCGCCGAAGAGTTGATCTTCCCAGAACGGTTGAACCCCGCTCACCTCGAGATTGCTGCGAAACCTTCGACGCGCACTTCGCAGGGTTAGTTCCGGAAACCAGCGAACCACTTCAAGCAGACTCGCCTCGCTCGTAATGGTCGGTCCGAACGCCTCGCGGTCATCCGGAAATCCGCTCCTGAGGTCACAGACGAGCTTCACCTGAAATCCGAAGAAGTCACTTAACCATCGATTCAGGGGAACCGGCTCATCGAGCACAAATTCCTGCTTTCGCGCCTCTGCGTTGATCCAAAAAGCCGCTTCCCGAAAATCTTTCGAGAAATCGGTCCGAAGCGCGTTCACTTGTGCGGTGCGTTTGCCATTCACATAAGCACCGGCCTCATCAACGATCGCGTAGATACGATCATGCTCCAAATTCCCTCCGGCACCAATCCGTGACGCCTTTACGGAAACCCCATCCAACGATTTGATCGGGTAGAGATCGATCCGACTCAGTACCATACATCCGCTTATGCCTGACCGACCGTTCCGGATCAAATCAGATTTAGAAACTTTTATTCAATCGACACAATATCGCCAATTCGGATTGTTCCCCCCTTAATAACGGAGGCGTAGGCTCCCACTTCGGCATGGTTATATTTCGCCGCGGTCTTCAGGATTCCAGTATCTCTGGGCAGATCGCCCTGTGGCAGCGTAGTCATCACACAGCGTGGGCAGGGCCCAGTGATTTTTAATTTCACTTCTTCACCAATAGAAATAATCTTATCGATCCAACCGGCTTCTACAAAACCGGTCTGCTCCTTGTCTGTAACGATCACGATATTCGGACGAAAACGTCGAGTTTCGATCCTGCCTTGCGGGTAAAGCCGACGCAGTTCATCCAGCGTTGAGGTTGTGAGTAAATGAACCATGGCCAGGTCGAAGAACGTTTCTGGTGGCATCACTTCGTCGGTCACCTCATCGCGTTTAGCCAGGCCTTCGACATCAGGCCAGTATTCTTCAAGGGTTCCACCGGAATCCGGAGCTGAACCCAAAAACCGAACCGATTTTCCTAACGAGCCGGAGAGTACCTCATCCAGTCTTTCGTCCATCGTGAGAACACTCTCGCCATCGGGCAGTGTTATGCGCACGGTCGGAATCTGGCTCGCTGTATTCAGTGGAGCGGTATAGGACGCGCGATGGGCGAAAAGGTTTGGCCATTTTGACGGGTTTTTCGCGCTGGCGATCTTTCCAGTGGCTGTATCGGAAATGGCAAAGAGCCGATCTCCTAACAATCCTCTCGAACCAATCATCGTGGCATTCAGCTCTTCGCCCATCATCGATTTCACAGGATATCGATGAAGAGATGCGACGGACCCCACTTCGGCAATCGTTGGAGTCATTACTTTTTCCTTTTGATTTTGGTGTTCAACTTGCTTTTAGAGGAGCCGGATTTTTGAAATTGCCTGTTAACCTTTTTCTATCGTGAGTCCGCCCGGCAGGTGCATTTCCCTAAGTTCCTCATGAATCCTCTTTATCCGACTTGGTTCGCGAACCTTGAATGCAATAGCCCGAAGCACCCCGATCGCCACATAGCCGAGAAAGAGGTATGGGAAGTAATTTACGGGCGCCGGAGGTACAGGATAGACACTTCCAATTGCTGGTATTGCAAGGAGAACCAAACCAATGACGCAGAGAAGGGTGTCTTTGATCTTCAATTGCCCGATCTTTTTTAAATATATCGGAGCGGCGACCGTGATGAGAACATAAGCGCCCATGAAGCCAAAGGCACCCATCGTGCCGGCGTAATTAAATTCATCGAGCACTTCGTAACCCGCGAAGACTTTGAAGAGAGTGACAACCGCAAACATCAGGATAGCCATAATGCCGAGGGCGATGTGCGGAGTTCCATTGGTTGAGTGAGCACGTTGAAGAGAGGAATGAAACAGGCCGTGCCGCCCCATCGCAAACATCACGCGCGCACCTGCATTCATGCAGGAAAGGGCAAGCGCATAAAAACTGATCATGGCTCCAATTTCCAGTGGAATAGCCAGAAACGGAACGTTGTATAGGGTTGAGAGAACTGTCAGTGGCGATTCAACGGCATCCAGTGTTTTGGAGTAACCGCGTGTACCCAGAACCTCTGTGTAGCAAACAAAAATAAAGAAAGCGCCGGTAATGATCAGGCTCCAGATAATTGATTTCGGGATCGTCTTGAGCGGATTTTTTGCCTCTTCTCCAAATGCAGTCGAACTTTCAAAACCTACCAAACTAAAAATCGCAACCACGATTCCAAGACCCATGTTCCAAAGCGATGAATCTTTGAGTTCGAATTGCGCGTGGTCGACAGCGAACCCATGACTCCCAAGCACGATCAGACAAAGGACGATTATACAGGTACAGGAAATTCCCTCCAGAACGAGCATCACGATGGTGGAAATAACAACATCTTTATAGGCCAGAATAAAAGATGATCCCAGGCATATAGCGAACAGCAATATAGGCGGGGCGTGAATCCCGAACTCCTCCAGAATCTTGCTGAAAAAAATCGTGAACCCGGTAGTGCCCGCGAGGCCAATAAATAAATAAGACCAAATCAAGCACCAGCCAGACAGCGAGCCGATCGTAGGACCTAACCCAAGCGAAGTATAGGTGTACATCGACCCTGTTCCGGTCAGCCTCTTACTGAATTGGTTCAAGTTAAATGCTACAAATAGCAGCAACACGGTCCCAAGACCGTAAGCAAGCCAGCTGATGTTTCCGGCATTTGAAAACATCAAGGGCACAATGAGGGCCGCCGTCATTGTAGGAGATATTAGCGCGATATTCTGCGCCAGTAATTCAACGAAATTCAAACACTCAAATTTGAGTTTGTGTTCGTTGTTCATGGTGTATTCCCTTTTCTTCCCTTTCTTATCCGCAGGTTGATGTTACGAAAGCAGTTCGCTCTGTGCAGGACGCATACGAATCCTTCGGCGTCCCGCGCCACTACTCGTGACGGGAAAAGCGCGGTGTTCACCCGATGAGGAACGCATTGCTCCGTCCGATAGAGAAAAAGGCGTCGCTACAAGAAGGACTTCCGCGGCACGTGGTCCCCGAGCAATTAAACGGTGTGGTAAACGTGAGTCAAAATGCGCGGCATCTCCCTCTTCCAGATCATGAGTCTCACCTGCAATCGACAATGTTAGTTTACCGGAAAGAAGATAAATCCACTCTTCTCCATCATGTTTGAAATGTTCGGTTCCTTCCCGCTTCGGCGAAATAGTCAATCGCAAGGGTTGAAGGTTCGAGAACCGTTCCGCATTGGAGAGGGGCACGTATGTNAGGCCGTTTGCATCCTGAGGAACATGGTCGGCCNCCCTGACAATGATGTAGGGCGCCCTGGCAAGCTGTGATTCAAAAAGGGAGGNTAATGATACATCAAAAATCCGCGCTAACGTCAGTACAGCAGCGATAGAGGCTTGCCGATCGCCTGACTCCAACCTGGAAAGGAACGCTTTGGAAAGGTTACTTTGCCGAGCCAATTCATCAAGGCTCCATCCGCGCTGTAGGCGCAATTCTCTCAATTTTGCTCCAAACGAGATGAGCTGCAACTGAACCGGGTCACGAACGATAGTCATAAAAAAATGTGGCAAGCTACGTTGCCTTTTAGGCAACATAAGATGCCTAGCAGGCGACATGCCAACTTTCCGGAATTGGTCAGTTCATTGCTTCATTTCGAGGCGGACACCCGCTATCGCGAAGCAGGAGGATGACCAACATGATTGCTTCGAGACAGCAAACTGGCCAAAAGAGCGCATTAGGCGCAAAAGGAGGGCATCGCGACGGAATATCGGGGATCGAGGTTTATTAATTAATAATAAAATTATATGTTATAATATTCGCCTGATCTACCGCCTAAAGGTTACGCGCAGGAATGGTGGGCGCTCACGCTAATCCGCCGAGATCGGCCGAGACGCGGCCTGCTCATTGACCGGCGGCATTGCAAATCCAATTCGGATTGGCTGGAGCAATATAAATCGGATGCTCCACCAAAATATCAAGCTCCCACCGGGGAGCAGCGATCGGTACGATTCCTGTAAAAGCCCCAAACAATCGACCTGCGAGTGCCATTCGCATCATCAATGGACCTTCCGAGCCGAAGGCGTTTCTGTACGTCATGGCCTGGCATCTACGACTAACAGGGGATGCAGCGCAAAGTCGGCTTCGAGACCAGTTGGTTCGCGTTGCCAGCGAATTGTGACAATCGATAATATCTATTATCCCAGTTTTCTTGACAATTTCATCGATTTGCGAAATAAGCGTTCGCATTCGTGCGAGGCTTGTAAACGGGAATCACATGGGGATAGCGGATAGGAAAGAGGACTTTTTCTTGCAGAGAAAATTTGACCTGCCCGCATCCCGTGAACGTTCACGAAAAACCCCTGCGCCGTTTGACCCCCAAAGAATAACATGAAATCATTTAAGATCGTTTTTACGACATTGGCGCTTGGCCTGATGTCGCTTTCCCTGCACGCTCGTGCTGAGGATAAAGGCACGATCGGCATTTCCATGCCGACGAAGTCGTCAGCACGCTGGATCGCCGATGGCGACAATATTGTGAAGACCCTGCAAAGCAAGGGGTACAAAACTGACCTGCAATATGCTGAGGATGACATACCGAATCAATTGGCGCAGATCGAGAATATGATCACCAAAGGGGTCAAAGTTCTCGTCATCGCGGCAATTGACGGAACCACTCTTTCCGACGCTCTGCAGAAGGCGTCAAATTCCGGTATCAAGGTCATCGCTTACGATCGCCTGATTCGCGGCTCGCCCAACGTCGATTACTACGCCACCTTTGATAATTTCCAAGTAGGCGTGCTGCAGGCCCAATCCATCGAGAAGGAACTTGGCCTCAAGAATGGTAAAGGCCCATTCAATATCGAACTTTTCGGCGGTTCACCGGATGATAATAATGCGTTTTTCTTTTATGATGGCGCCATGTCCGTCCTCCAACCTTACATTGACAGCAAAAAGCTGGTGGTTCGAAGCGGTCAAACGGGTATGAAAACGGTCGGAACGCTACGCTGGGACGGTGCCGTTGCGCAGTCTCGTATGGATAACCTTCTTTCGGCCAACTACACGGATAAGCACGTAGACGCAGTTCTCTCACCCTACGATGGCTTAAGTATCGGAATTCTTTCATCCCTCAAAGGTGTCGGGTATGGGACGTCAGATCTGCCGATGCCGGTCGTGACTGGGCAGGATGCGGAGGTGCCATCTGTTAAATCCATCATGGCTCATGAACAACGATCAACCATTTTCAAGGACACGCGTGAACTTGCAAAAGTCACGGCGAGCATGGTTGATGCCCTCCTAAGTGGTAGCAAACCCGAAATCAATGACACCAAGACCTACAACAACGGCGTCAAAGTCGTGCCTTCTTACCTATTAAAACCGGTAAGCGTCGATATCTCTAACTACAAAGAAATCCTGGTCGATAGCGGTTATTATACAGCGGACAAATTCAAATAAATTTGGCTATCGAATTGGGCGGTACATCGTCTCAAAAACTGAAGGCATACCGTAGCATTCGGATGTTTTGGCGGGGCGAACTCGCGACACCGCAGTTGATCGGTGTAGCATGATGAACAACATCCTCGAAATGCGCGGTATCACGAAGACGTTTCCCGGCGTGAAAGCGCTCGACAACGTCAAACTTTCTGTGCGCCAGGGCGATATCCACGCCCTGGTGGGAGAAAACGGCGCCGGAAAATCAACCTTGATGAAGGTGCTGAGCGGGGTTTATCCGCACGGCAGCTACTCCGGCGAGATCCACTACCAGGGCGAAGAGCGCCATCTCCGGGATATTGCGGATAGCGAGAAGCTAGGAATCATTATAATCCATCAGGAGCTTGCGCTTGTGCCTCTTCTATCGATCACCGAGAACATTTTTCTCGGCAACGAACAGGCCAAGTATGGTGTCATCGACTGGGACGCAGCGGAAACGAGAACGGCGGCCCTTCTGAATAAAGTCGGTCTCAAGGAGAATCCTAACACGCTGATAACAAATCTCGGAGTCGGGAAACAACAACTCGTTGAGATCGCAAAGGCGCTTTCAAAGGAAGTAAAGCTTCTGATCCTCGACGAACCGACTGCCAGCTTGAACGAAAACGATAGTGATGCGCTGCTCGCGCTTTTGCTCGAATTCAAGCAGCATGGGATCACTTCAATTTTGATTTCGCATAAGCTCAACGAAGTCAAGAAAGTCGCAGATCAGATCACGATTTTGCGCGACGGCGCGACCATCGAAACGCTGGATAACCATGAGATCAGCGAAGATCGGATCGTCACAAGCATGGTAGGACGCGAGTTAGTCGATCGTTTTCCCAAACGCACCCCGAATATCGGCGAGCCAATCTTTGAAGTAAAAGATTGGGTCGCCTACCATCCGCTCCATGCAGATCNGCAAACGATCAAAGGCATCAACCTTAACGTGAAAAAGGGTGAGATCGTCGGTATCGCGGGTTTAATGGGTTCCGGACGGACCGAATTTGCTATGAGCGTTTTCGGCAAATCGTATGGCCGCCGGATCAGCGGAGAGGTCTTTTTACACGGCAAAAAAATCGATGTCAGCACTATCGGCAAGGCGGTTGCGCACGGCATTGCCTATGTCACCGAAGACCGCAAAACGTACGGCCTTAACCTCATCGATCACATCAAGCACAATATCACGATCGTCAATCTTAGAGGTGTCTCCAAGGCCGGTGTAATCGATGATATGCGAGAGCTTGGTGTTGCCAATGAGTATCGAAGGATGACAAATATCCGCTCTTCGAATGTCTACCAACTGACGGGCAATCTTAGCGGGGGCAACCAGCAGAAAGTCGTACTTAGCAAATGGTTGTTCGCCAACCCTGAAATATTAATCTTGGACGAACCGACTCGCGGGATCGATGTCGGGGCCAAGTACGAGATTTACACAATCATCGGTCAATTGGCCAGCGAGGGGAAGGGCGTCATCGTTATCTCATCCGAGATGCCTGAGCTACTCGGAATTTGTGATCGAATTTACGTCATGAACGACGGGAAGCTAGTAACCGAAATGCTCGCAAAAGATGCTTCTCAAGAGAAAATTATGCGCGCTATCCTCCGCGCTGACACCAAAGCGGAATGAACACCGAAACAGCACTCTTATCAAAGCCAGCCAAAACCAACGACCAGAACACTTTCCGCGAATATGGCCTCATGATATCGCTCGTCGCGATCATGGTGTTCTTCCAGTTCATGACCAACGGCACGTTGTTCAAGCCGCTTAACCTCACTAATCTGATTCTCCAGAACAGCTATGTTATCATCATGGCGCTGGGCATGTTACTGGTGATCGTTGCCGGCCACATCGACTTGTCAGTCGGTTCTGTTGCAGGCTTTATAGGCGCGCTAGCTGCAGTTATGATGGTGCGGTTCGGCGTTGATTTTCGAATCGCGACGATTTTGTGCCTCATCGCCGGTGGAGCGATCGGCGCAGCTCAAGGCTACTGGATTGCGTATCACAAAATACCCTCCTTCATCGTTACTCTTGCAGGAATGTTGGTGTTTAGAGGGCTGACGCTGGCTTTACTTGCAGGCAATTCGATTGGGCCGTTCGTGGTGCCATTTCAACAACTGAGTTCCGGCTTTATCCCGGATCTACCTGGACAGACAGGCTTCCGGATCACATCAATGGTGATCGGGGGTCTCGTAGCGGTAGCCATGTTTTACAACAGTCTGCGAAGACGGCTGAACCGTGAGAAGCATGGTTTCCGAGGTGGGTCCTTCGCTCTTTTTGTGCTGGAGAACCTGATTATTTCAGGGCTCGTCCTCTATTTAAGCTATCAGCTTGCGTCCTACAAAGGTTTGCCCAACGTCCTGATCATTATGGGCGTTTTGATCGCCTTCTTTGCGTTCGTAACGACACGAACGACTGTCGGCAGACGGATTTACGCCCTGGGCGGCAACGCAAAAGCGGCCAAGCTCTCAGGCATCAAGACCGAAAGATTGGCCTTTGGTACCTTTATCACAATGGGGATGTTGGCTGCTCTCGCCGGACTTGTTTTTACAGCACGTCTCAATACTGCAACTCCAAAGGCCGGCGTTGGTTTTGAGCTAGATGTTATCGCTGCTGTCTTTATTGGCGGCGCCTCGGCTTCAGGTGGTGTAGGCAAGGTGATGGGGGCGGTAATCGGCGCCTTCATTATGGGCGTCATGAATAACGGCATGTCCATTATGGGCGTCGGTATTGACTGGCAGCAAGTCGTCAAGGGATTGGTCTTGTTGGCCGCTGTGATCTTTGACGTTTACAACAAAAACAAGGTTTAGTGTACCGACTCCGTGACTGGACAAGGGGCGGTGCAGGCACCCATGCGTTTACTTCATTCCTCCGCGCAACCCCAGCATTGAGCTGTCCTCAATCGCTGCCGTTACCGTTGTCGTTGTCGTAATCGATTCTGTGGCCAGTCAAATGGGTCGGAAGTCCAAATCGAGTCAGCGGAGCTCTTTGGTCGATTCTCTATCTCA
>JGI12053J15887_10001050_pt1 | contig 12377 bp, 12 predicted proteins | sample MedBloCAOM1_O3_FD_15887 | JGI IMG/M metagenome (IMG submission 15887)
CGAGATAAGATCCAATATCGCTTCCAGCGCAATCTCAAGACGACGCCTGCAGGCGTCGCCTGGAAAATGGATCGTCGTCGGCCAGCCGACTTCGAGCACATCCTCGGCAAGCTATCGGAGCTTGCCGGACTTGCGCAGACGATATCCTGCCCGGTGTTGATCGTGAAAGGAGGTGGCAGCGCTGTGCTTACGGAAGAAAATGCTGATGCGTTTGCTCGCGCGTTCCCCAACGGCCGCTTGCAAATCATTGCGGATGCGAGCCACAACGTGCAGGAGGACAAGCCAAAGGACCTCGCAAATCTGTTGCGTGGCCACTTCGTATGTGAGGGCCCGGGCTGATTTGCAACTGCCGGCAGACCGGCACATGTCTCGTCACTCGTCGCTCGATAGCAAATACCTCGCGCCGACGGCAGCGAGAATTACGCCGGAGATATCGTCGACTTGCCGCGTGCCTGTTCGACTGGGATGGCTGGCGGCCGAACGTCGGCACGGTGGACCTCGCCTGTATGATTGCCATGCATTGGTATCCCGACCGGTGGCAACATGCCGAGGCGCCCCTGCTCGATGCCTTCCACGATGAGCTGCTGATGCGCGGCGTCAAAGGCTACGACCGGCGTGCCCTGCGGGACTAGCGATAGGCCGATTCGTCGCGCGAGGAAAACAGTGAGTCGGGACATGTAATTTAAGAACCCAATCGTGGCCGGGCACTGGGCCCGGACAGCCGGCTTGTTAAAGGTCGACGGGAAGCGGGTCCCGAAAAATAAGGAAAATCAATGCGTAGCCGCCCGAAATTATTGTGGCAGATTTGCAACATTTGTTGGACGGACGAATCGCCTTTTGCCACTATGGGACAGGCCGCCGGCCGCCGTGCATTGGTTCCAAGGGGGAGAAGTTCATGGCGTTGGGAACCGGGCGCTGCACGCGCTCGAGCGTACGAGTCATTGTCCAGGCGACAGCCTATTCGGTCATGGTGCTGGCCGCCCTGGTATTGTTCGGGACGGCGGGTGTTCTTTCTCCCGCCAGTGCCCAGGTCAAGGCACCGGCGAAGTCGAAGCTGAAACCTCCGGTCAAGGCCGCTCCCGAGGCCGATCCGACGGATAGCGTCGCCAATCAGCTCAATGCCAAATGGCTGCAGGAGAACGGCGCGTACGCCGGTTTCAAGAAGGCGGAACCCGCCGTGGTCCCGGCTTCATACGCCACCTCCGCAGTCGCAAACGATTGGGGCGACCGCCTGGTCTCGCGCGCCATGAAGTACCTGGGCACGCCCTATCGCTACGGCGGAACCTCGCCGAGCGGCTTCGACTGCAGCGGCTTTGTCTACTACCTCTATGGCGCGGTCTTTGGACAAACCATCCCGCGCATGCCGCACGACATGGCGCGCGAGGGCAGGCCTGTCGGGCGCAGCGACCTCAAGCGCGGAGACCTCGTCTTCTTCGGCTACCGCGGCACCTTCACCCACGTCGGCATCTATGTCGGCAACGACCAGTTCGTTCATGCCACGCATCGCGGCTCGCCGGTCCAGGTCACGCCCCTGGACGCCGACTACTACCGCGACCGCTACATGACGGCGGTGAGGCTATCCCCGCGGTAACAGGAGCGCCGAAGGCGTCATGCTGCAAGAGATCCGTGAGTTTCGTTAGAGAAATCTTCGAGACGTGCCGGCCGTCCAGGATCGCCTCCACGATGTCGGGGACGAGAAGCGTCATGCACAGGACGCGGCTGACATAGGAAGCGTTGATCTTCTCTGCCGCGGCCAGCTCCTCGATGATCCCGTAGGCGCTGGTCTCAAGCAGCTGGCGCACCGGAAGACCCGTTCAATGCAGATGGCTGGACCGCGCGTGTGTTTATTGTGCGGTGGTCACGCAGTTCGCTACCTTCGCGGCAAGATCTGGTCCTGACCAAGCAGGACAAATCCGGTGAGCCGGTGATGACGCGGCCGATGTGTAAATATCCAGCCTGGCCGCGTTACAAGGGGACGGGCGACGTCAACGCCGCTCGTTGCCGATGACGCAGGCAAGGAGCCTGAGGGTTGGCACCGAGAGACGTGTTGAGCGACCGAGCGAGGCCGTGATATTCAGGGGACGTAAGCGGCGCCTTCGATTGACTGGGCTTTGCAGATAATCTCCTCGGCAATTAAATTTGGTGAGCGCGTCACATGCGTCCTCGCTGGCCGGCTGACAAACTGCGCTACCGGCGGCCATCGCTGGCGAGTCGGCATGAGGGGGCGTGCGCGGCAAAGCTCAACGAAGATCCAATATCCGATCTGAGGACATACACCCGGCGGCAAGCGCGCTCTTTCCTGGGTGTGTTCGTCATTGCTTTGCTCTTGGGCGGATGCACCGGAGGCATCCTTGATCCAAAGGGCCCCGTCGGAAGTGCGCAACGGCTAATTCTTTTCGACGCTCTGGCAATAATGCTGGCTGTCGTCGTGCCGGTGATCGTGGCGATACTGGCGTTTGCCTGGTGGTACCGCGCGTCCAACAGCAAAGCGCGCTATTTGGGCGACTGGGCTTACTCGGGTCGCATCGAATTCATTGTCTGGGCCATACCGGCGCTGGTGATCATGTTCCTCGGCGGTATCGCCTGGATCAGTTCGCACGATCTCGATCCAGCCAAGGCCCTTCCATCGAAAGCCAAGCCGCTGGAGGTGCAGGTCGTCTCGCTCGATTGGAAATGGCTGTTCATCTACCCCGAGCAGGGCGTGGCAAGCGTCAACCAGCTCGTCGTGCCGGCAGGCGTTCCCGTCCACTTTTCATTGACGTCGGCAAGCGTGATGAACGCGTTCTTCGTCCCGCAGCTCGGCACCATGATCTACACGATGAACGGCATGATGACCCAGCTCAACCTGCAGGCCGACGAACCGGGCGTATTTCACGGTCTGTCCTCGCAGTACAGCGGCGACGGCTTTTCCGGGATGGCCTTCGAGGTGCGCGCCGTGTCTTCCGGCGACTTCGACAACTGGATTGCCGCGGCGCGCCGCGCCGGTCCCGAACTCGATGCACAAAGCTACGCCATGCTCGCCCGGCAGAGCGCGAATGTAGCGCCATTCACCTATCGGGCCGTCGGCCCCCAATTGTTCAACTCGATTGTCACGCGTGAGCTGCCACCCGGGCCCGGACCTGACATGGGCAAGCCGGGTGCGAACGTATCGCCGCGGACGGGGGGCTGAAATGTTCGGGAAACTCAGCTGGGATGCAATCCCGTTGGATCAGCCGATACCGATGGCGACGTCGGCTGTTGTCGGGGCGGTTTTGCTGGGCGTGCTGCTCTGGGTATGGCTCAAAGGATACGTTCCCTATCTTTGGCGCGAGTGGATTACGTCCGTCGACCACAAGCGCATCGGCGTGATGTACTGCCTGCTCGGGCTGGTGATGCTCGTTCGCGGCTTTGCCGATGCCATCATGATGCGCTCCCAGCAGGCGCTCGCCTTCCAGGCCCCAGGCTATCTGCCGCCCGAACACTACGACCAGATCTTCTCCGCGCACGGCACGATCATGATCTTCTTCGTGGCCATGCCGCTGGTCGTCGGGCTCATGAATTTCGCCGTGCCGCTTCAGCTCGGGGTGCGCGATGTGGCCTTTCCGACGTTGAACTCGGTCAGCTTCTGGCTGACGGCAACGGGCGTTCTGCTCGTCAACCTTTCCCTCGTGGTGGGAGAATTCGCGCGGACCGGCTGGCTCGCCTATCCGCCGCTATCCGAGAGCACGTATTCGCCGGGCGTCGGCGTCGACTACTACCTCTGGTCGCTGCAGATCGCCGGCGTGGGCACCCTGATGGGCGGCATCAATCTCGCCACGACCATCCTCAAGATCCGGGCACCCGGCATGGCCTACATGCGCATGCCGGTCTTCTGCTGGACGGCGCTCGCCGCCAATCTGATGATCATCGCCGCCTTCCCGGTGCTGACCGCGACGTTCGCGATGCTGCTGCTCGATCGGTATCTCGGTTTTCACTTTTTCACCAACGAGGCCGGCGGCAACGCCATGATGTTCGTGAACCTGATCTGGGTTTGGGGACATCCCGAGGTCTATATCCTCATCCTGCCGGCGTTCGGCGTTTTTTCCGAAGTGGTCTCCACCTTTTCGAGCAAGCCGCTGTTTGGCTATCGCTCGATGGTGGCCGCGACGATGGCGATCTGCGTTCTCTCCTTCTTCGTGTGGTTGCACCATTTCTTCACGATGGGAGCGGGCGCCGACGTCAACGCCGTTTTCGGCATCACCTCCATGATCATCGCGGTGCCAACCGGCGTGAAGATCTTCAACTGGCTGTTCACGATGTATGGCGGTCGCCTGCGCTTCAACGTTCCGCTCCTGTGGTCGCTGGGCTTCATGGTCACGTTCGTGATCGGCGGCATGACCGGCGTTCTCCTGGCCGTCCCGCCCGCCGATTTCGTGCTTCACAACAGCCTGTTCCTCGTCGCCCACTTCCACAACGTCATCATCGGCGGCGTCGTCTTCGGAGTCTTTGCCGGCTACACTTACTGGTTCCCGAAGGCCTTCGGTTTCACGCTCGACGAGCGGCTCGGCAAGGCGGCCTTCTGGTGCTGGTTCCTCGGCTTCTATGGCGCCTTCACGCCATTGTACGCCGTGGGACTGCTCGGCATGACGCGACGGATGCAGCACTATGACGTCGCCGCCTGGCACCCCTGGCTGCTCGTGGCGATGGCCGGGGCCGTCCTCATATTGTGCGGGATCGGCTTTCAGATCGCCCAGCTCGTCGTCTCGATTCGGACGCGGGAGCAGCGCAGGGATCTCACGGGCGACCCGTGGGACGGACGTTCGCTCGAATGGGTAACACCCTCGCCGCCACCGGCCTTCAACTTCGCGGTCCTCCCGGACGTTCAAGGCCACGAGGCCTACTGGGGAATAAAGCAGCGGGCGATCGAGACGCAGCATTTGGCGGAAGAGCCGGATTATCGTCCGATCGAACTGCCCCGCAACAGCCCGACCGGATTCGTCACCGCCTTCTTCGCGACCATCACCGGCTTTTCCCTGATCTGGCACATCTGGTGGCTGGTGGTGCTCGGTCTGATCGGGGCTTTCGCGACGTTTGTGGTGTTCGCCTGGCGTGATGTGCCGGAGTACGAGGTTCCGGCCGGCGAAGTCGCGCGGATCGACCGGGCGCGCCGCGCGGCGCGCGCGGCTGCTCTCGCGGACTTGAGGAAGCCGGCATGAGCCCGGTCGATACGACAGCGGCCGGGCCGGCCTGGAGCGATCCCAACAGGGTCGGTCGCCATGGTCGTAGTGAGCTGACGGGCCACGGCGATAGAGGCGTGGAGTCCAAGCGCATCATCACCGGCTATGGTTTCTGGATCTATCTGCTGAGCGACATCATCATGTTCTCCGCCTTCTTTGCCGCTTACGCGGTGTTGGCGGATGCGACAGCGGGTGGGCCGACAGCGCGGCAGATATTCAGGCTCAACTACGTAGCCCTGGAGACCGCGTGCCTGCTCGCCTCCAGCTTCGCCGGCGGCATGGCGTCGGTCGCCGCATCGGTGCGCAGCCAGCTCTGGACGCAGATCGGGCTTCTCGTCACCGGCCTTCTCGGATTTGCCTTCGTCGTCCTCGAAGTGCGGGAGTTCACCAGCCTGATCGCAGCAGGTGCTGGTCCTACTCGCAGTGCGTTCCTGACGTCGTACTTTTCGCTCGTCGGGCTGCATGGCGTGCACGTGTCCGTGGGCCTGCTTTGGCTGGGGACGATGATGGCGCAGATCTGGGTCAAGGGGTTCAGGCCGGACATCATGCGGCGCCTTCTTTGCTTCACGCTGTTCTGGCACGCGCTCGACATCATCTGGGTGGCCATTCTCACGATGGTCTATCTCATGGGAGCAGGCTGATGGCGGATGATTGGCAGGCCTCCGGCCGCGGCTACGACGTCGCGCCGGGCGACGGGCGCGAGGACGGCCGCGATGCGGCGCACAAGATCCGCAGCTATCTGCTGGGCCTCGCTCTTGCTGTCGGATTGACGATTGCCTCGTTCTACGTCGCCGGATCGTCCCTTATCTGGGGACCCGGTATTCCGGTGGCGCTGATCGTTCTGGCCATCGCCCAGATGGGCGTCCACCTGGTCTTCTTTCTGCACATCTCGACCGGGCCCGACAGTACGAACAATGTTCTGGCTTTGGCATTCGGGGTGTTGATCGTCTCGCTGATCCTGCTCGGTTCGCTCTGGATCATGGCCAATCTCAACGCCAACATGATGCCCATGGATCAGCTCATGCGAATGCAGAGATGAACACTGAATGGGAACGGTCGCCATAGCCGGCCATAACGACCCCGTCACTGGCTTGAGTGCCGACGGAACCTTTCATCCGTTGAGCGCCCGCGGGCCGCTGACGAAGCAATTCCCGCGAACGTAGAATCGCAGGAGGCTGTCTGCCGCGCGTGTGATGCCGATCCGTCTGCTCTGCCCGATTTCGCCGGATAGCTGAGCGTCGTCTCCGAGGCACAGCGGACCGTCCCGACAAAGGTCGATTCCATCCAGCCGGCGATCGACTCCCAGGGCTGCGCACAGCCGTCCCGGGCCTCGCGCCAGGTCTCGCACCTTTTCGGTGCCGCGATTCTGCCGCATCAACCCAATGCCGCTCGTCGGCTCGATCGCCCTGATCAGGACGCCTGCGCCTACGCCTGGCCTTTCGCTCGAGACGTTGAGCATGAATGAGGTCCCATAGGCGAGATAGACATAGGCGTGCCCGCGCTCGAGGAAAAGCGACCGATTGCGCGGGGTCATGCCGCGGTAGGCGTGCCCAGCGGGGTCGCCGATGTCATACGCCTCGGTCTCGACGATGCGGCCGCTCACAACGCCTGCGGCCAGCACCCGCTGGAGCATCTTGCCGATTAGAAAACGAGCGAGCCGGACGGTATCAACGGGCAGCTCCGCCCGATCCAGCACGCGAGGGCGCGTTTCAGCCACGGGCTCTGGTTCAAATAAGCGGCATGAGCAACCGCGTCGCGGTCAACCCACATCGGTGCCGCAGGATCGTGCGGTCGTTCTCTGGAAGGATTTCCTCCGGCGTGAAGCCGGCGAGATGGATCACGCGCCAGAAGCGATTGCCTCTTCCGGCAAAATGATGTCCTACGGCGGCCGCAGTCATTCCCGGATTGATCCCGCGGAAGCCCACCGCAAGCCGTCCGGCGATGATGTAAAGGTCCCTCAACGCGCTACCGTGAAGCGTATTACCATCTCCGCACCGCAGGCTGTCGGACCACCCTTCTCGCTCCTGAACGGGCGAGTTCGGACAAGAGGAGCCAGAGATGATCAAGTTCACCTCGACAATGGGTGTCAATTTCAGCAACTACTTTCAGAAGATACCCATCGATCCAACTTTTGCGGCAAATCAGATCGCCGGCTTGCCGGTGACGTCCGCCAAGACATTCTCCCACCAGGGCGGCGACCTCGCCTTCATGAAGGCGGCGCAAGCCAAGAAACTGACGTTGGCGGTCGGATGCACCAACGACGAGCTGGCTGCCCTGGCCAGCGGCAACACCCAACCATTGGTCGCCGCGATCAGGCCATTCACCGATATCGTGGCCTGGGTATGCGTCGGAAACGAGCCGCTCGGCAGTTGGCATAACGGGAAGTACAACGGTGTCCTGGTTCCGGCCGCCAGGAATGTCGCCGCGGCCTTCAGGCAGGCGGGCCTGGATATCGGGGTCACGGTGCCGCAGAACTTCGAGTTTATGCAGGACTCCTACCCGCCCTCGGCGGGCAGCGTGAAGCCTGACCTCGTGAGCATCATCCAGGGCACGGGCGCCGTCATGCGGAGCTCCGGGGCGCCGTTCATGGTCAACATCTATCCGTTCATCACGCGCGCCCAGAATCCAGAAGACGTGACGCTGCCCTACTGCCTGTTTACCGCCGGACCGGAAAAATGGGTGCATGATGGGAGTTACACATACACGAACGTCTTTGATGCGATGCTCGATGCCCTGCACGTGGCGCTGGGCAGGATCGGGTGCGGGGATCTGGAGATCGTCGTCGGAGAGTGCGGCTGGCCGACCAGCGGCGGCCTGGATGCGACCGTCACTAATGCCCAGACATTCAATCAGAACCTGATCCATCACTGCAAGAGCGGCAAGGGTACGCCGCGATATCCGGGCAAGCAGATTCAGTGCTTCGTGTTCGAGATGTACGACGAAGATACGAAGCCGGTCGATGCCGGGCAGTTCGAGCGCTTCTGGGGCGTTAAAGGCGGAAACGGCAGTTTCAAATACGGGTTGAACTGGTGAAGTAAGGGCGGGCCTCTCACGTTCGTTCGAGGATGGTCAGGCCACTCATTCGGTCGATCAGATAGAGAAGCCCGCGCGAATCGACGAACACATCGTTGCTGGAAACCCTTTTCTGGGGATCCGCTGCTTCAGGTATGTAACAGGCGGTCTGCTGCGGGCGCATCGGATTGGAAAAGTCGATGATCCGGAGCCCCTGCGAAAACCAGGCGACCGGCACATCCGCCGGCACAATTCAGCCGCGCGATCTTCCGAAGTCCTGCCGAATGTTCCATGCGCGTTGTTTCCCTCTGTGTAGCGAGAACTGAAAGCCGAGGATGAGTGAGCGGCGGTGCCGCCAAGATGATCTGAAAACCTTCAGGGCGTTGCCGGTCAATGGACGTGCCGCCCGCCTTGTGGCTCGACTTCGACGGTCGCCGTCATGCCGGCGACCAGGCGAACGCCGTCGGGGACCTCCTTGATGCGGATGCGCACCGGCACGCGCTGCGCCAGGCGCACCCAGGTGAAGATCGGGTTGACGATGGCCAGCCCCTGCTGATCGGGCTGGGCATTGGAGACGTTGATGCCGCGCGCGATGCTGCCGACTTCGCCGCGCACGATCTGGTCGTAGCCCAACAGCTTGACATTCGCCGGGTCGCCTTCGCGGATCGAGGCCAGCTGGGTTTCCTCGAAATAGGCGTCCACCCAGAAGGAATCGGCATCGACCAGCGAGATCACGTTCTTTCCGACGGTGATGTAGTCACCCAGCTGGGCCAGGAGATTGGTCACCCAGCCATTCACCGGAGCGCGGATCTGGGTACGCTCCAGATTGACCTTGGCCTGGTCGCGGGTGGCGGAGACCTGGGCGATCGTCGCCTCGGCGCTGGCGCGTTGCGCCTTGAGGGAGGCGATCTGGCGCTGGGCGAGCGTGAGGGCCGCCTGCTCATTCCTGAGCGCCGCCTGGTCCTTCAGCAGGTTCGAGGCCGTTTGCTGCTCCATCTGCACGGTCCCGTATTCGCGTTGGGCCAGGTCCTTGTAGCGCGCCGCCTGCTCCTGCGAGAACGTCACCGCCGCCTGCGCTTGTTCGACCTGCGCCTGGCTGGCGGCGATCTGGGCCTGCTGCACCGTCATCTGCGCATCGATCGTCTGCACGTTGGCCTGGGCCTGCTGCACGGCCGCCTCGGCAAGCCGGACGGCGATCTGGTAGTCGGTCGGCTCGATGACCAGCAGCACATCGCCTTTGTGCACGAGCTGATTGTCCCGCACCGGCAGCTCGACGATGCGTCCCGCGACCTCCGGCGCCATGGTGACGACGTAGCTGCGCACCGTGCCGTCGCGCGTCCACGGCGCCCCCATGTAGGCGTTCCACATCGCCCAGCCGAGCACGATGGCAACGGCCGTCGTGGCCAGCGTTATCAGGACCGGAACAATCCGCAGGCCTACCTTGGGGAGCCTGGGCCGGGCAGGAGCCGCAGGAGGCGGCGCGCGCGCGGGAAGGTCGACGACCTTGGCATGCTCTGGCGTGGCTTCGGATGGGGACATGATGGCCTCAGCGGGCGATGACCAGGACCATCGACGACAGCACGATGATGTAGACGGAGAAGACGAACAATGCCGGGTGCCAGACATGCCGCAGCAGGCCGTAGCGGGCCACCGTCCAGCGCAGGCCGATGGTGACGAACCAGGCTGCCACCATCAGCAGCGAGATCGGCGCGACATAGACGCCGAACAGGTCGATTTCGAAGAATTTCAACCCGCTTCTCCCGTGTCGAAGTAGGCCTGGTGCTGGCTGAGGGCGTCGCGAACCAGAAGGATACGGCCCCGCGCGCGTACGGCAAGGGAGGTCTCGGCGCCGGCCTCGGCAACCGACGCCAGGCGGTCATCGAGCCTCCCCAGCTCGGCGCTTGCGGCCGCGCTGTGTCCCTGCGCAAAGGCCGCGAGTGCCAAATCGAGCTCCGGGTTCAGGCCAGGTTGGGCCCCGGCGCGGCGCAGGCCGATGATCGCGATGCCGACCGACAGCGCGGCCATGAGGTGCGCGCGCAGCAGCGGATCGGACGCGTCGGGCACTGCCGCAAGGCGATGGTACATGCGGTCTTCCCAATCTTCGCACCGATGCAGCGCCGCGGTCGTTGTGACGAGCCGGCGGAGGTCGCGCAGCGCGAAGGCCGTCAGCCGCCTGGCCCTGAGGTCCGGAGACAGCGGCGGCACCAGGCGAAACGACAGGGCGCCGATCCCGCACCCTGCGACCAGGGCCAGCGCCGTGTTGTAGAATTGCAGGGTGTCGTAGCTCATCGGGTTGGCGGGCGCGATCAGCGGCACGATATTGCCGGCCATGGGAACGAACAGCCCGACCTGCCAGGGCTGNGCTGTAAGGGCCCCCACCGGGACCAGATAGAGCGCCATCACCAGGCTGAANCCGGTGAAGGTCTCGACATTGGGCAGGACGGCAAACAGCAGGACCGCGGCGCAGACCGCNGCCAGGCTGTTGCCCACCGTGAAGCTGACGGCGCGCGCGTAGCTTTCGTCGGCTCGCGGCGCAAACAGGATCACGGTAATCGCTGTCCAGGTGATGGCCAGGGCGCCGCTCGGCCATTCGCTCGCGATCCAGAAGATCTCGGCGACGCCGATGGCGAGGAACGCGCGGCCGGCATCGACCAGGGCCGGCAACCAGTCGGCGACGTGAAGCCTTGCGCCACGACGGCGGCCGCGACGATCCGGATCGGTCATCAGCAACGCCAGCCCGTCGAGGGCATGGCAGAAACCGGCCAGCACGCGGGCCGCCTGGTCGGCAAGCAACCGCAGCGACGGGCTGCTGGCCGGCAGGGCAATCAATCTCCGGACGGCGGCCGCACAATGCTGCCGCAGCGCCAGGGGATCTTCGATCCAGGGCGCTGGATCGCCCGGCGTCGGCGCCGAACGAAATTCGGACGGCAGGCTCAGCAGCACGGCATCGGCCTGGCGGGCCGCATCGTCGGGCATGTTCGAAAGCCGGAGCGCAATCGGGCGCCAGGCGGCGAGCGCGGCGAACAGACCCGCCACCGCCGATTGCAGGACGGGCGAGTGATAGCGCAGCTGGGAGGATTCCCCGAGTGCTTCGTCGACGGCCGGGTCAAGCGTGATGACGCGCCGCAGGAGTTCGCGCCGAAGCAGCTGCAGTTCCGGGAACGTTGGCCCGGTTCGCGCCAGTGTGGCCGCGAACCGACCGGCGATTTCCGCCGNCAGGCCGGCGAACAGCGCGGCCAGGCGCCGNGGCGCNCCGCCGCGATCGGTCCCGGCGAGGACGATGCCGGCGCACGCGATGCCGATCCAGATCTCGCTGACGCGCGTGATGGCCAGCATGAAGGCNTGGCCGTTCGGGCCGCCGGTGGCGCCCAGCTGGTCGCTGGCGATGATCGCGGCGGTGTAGCCCGCCAGCGCCGCCGCATAGGNCGCGAAGTTGCGCAGCTGCGTCGCGACCAGGGCGCAGCCGGCGCCCCACAGCGCCAGGCCGATCAGGAAGGGGCCGCGGTCCTGGGGGAACGCCGCCGTCAGCAGCACGATCGCCACCGCACCCACCACGGTGCCGATCATGCGAAACCATCCCTTGCGCAGCGACGCGCCGAGATGCGGCTGGCAGACCAGGGCGGCGGATGTGCCGGCCCAATAGGCGTTGTCGAGCTCGAGCGAGAACGCGACATAGAGGGCAAGGCAGACGGCGGCCCACAGGCGCAGCCCGAACAGCAGGGGCGGGGCCGTGACCCGTCCGGCATTCGCCAGCGTCGCCTGCCATCGTGCGCCGAGGCTCGGACTGGAGGATGGGCTGGATGTATTCGAACCGGCGGGCATTCTTCCAATCGGGTTGCCGAGGCGGACCAAAGACGCTGTCATCCCGAGCGTAGCGAGGGACCTCTAAGGCAACGGTAAAGGTCCCTCGCTACGCTCGCGATGACAATCTTACCCCGAGGCACCCATGCAATACCGGTGAGAAGTTGGCGTAGTTGCCGCCGAAGACGCTGTCATCCCGAGCGTAGCGAGGGACCTTTGATTGGCACTGGCCAAAGGGTCCCCCGCTACGCTCGGGATGACACCCTGTTTGGGCGATGCGGCCTCTTCAATGATCCGACGAACTTCAGACTTGGCACACTAGACCGCGGGGCCTGGCGTTCGCCGCTCTGTTCTGAAGTGGCGGGCCAC
>JGI12053J15887_10001051_pt1 | contig 12376 bp, 10 predicted proteins | sample MedBloCAOM1_O3_FD_15887 | JGI IMG/M metagenome (IMG submission 15887)
GTCGGCACATGGCGAAACTCGCAAATGATGCTGGGACGGCCGAAGGTGACTTTCGTAGCCCGGATGGAGCGAAGCGAAATCCGGGGGCGGAGTGGGGTCAACTTCAGTCCCGGATTGCGCTGCGCTCCATCCGGGCTACGGTGCTGCTGCCTAGGAAGAAACTGAGGAACCCGCCGAATTATCTTGCCGCCGTAACGTTTCATCCAGCAGGGTCGGCCCCATGGCCGGTACCCAACTCGCAATGACGGCGGCAATAGCAATCACCGCAGCTTGCCGCGCGCCGCCACCGGCAGCGTGCCGATGATCTCGTCGCCGCGTACCATCACCACCTCGTCCATCATGTTGACAACCACGCAGACGTGGTTCGGCACGATCCGCACCACGTCGCCGACATTGGGGCGGGTGTTGCTTCGCGTCAGGTCGAGAAAGCCGTGCTCCTCGGCAAAGCGGGCGATCCTGGCTTCGGGATGTTCGAGGATGAGGCCGTGGCCGTCGAGCCCGCCGCCGGTGTCGGAAGTCAGGGTTTTCGAGCCCGCATCGAGAATGCCACGGTCCGGGGCAGCGCGGCTCACCACGGTCGAATAGATATTCAACGCGCAATCGTCCCATTCAGCGACGCCAGCCGCGACCTGCATCCGGTCATTGTAGATGTAGGTGCCGGGCCGATGCTCGGTGGCGCCCTTCAGCTTCCCGACATTCTTCAGGTTCGGCGTGCCGCCGGTGGAGACCATCGTCGCATCAAGGCCGTGCGCGCGCACGCCGGCCAGCGCCTCGTCGTAGAAACGTTGCGCATCGGCCCAGCCGGTCTCGGTCGGGTACAGCATGAAGCCGGCGAACACCAATCCCTTCAAGGCTGCTATCTCGCGCGCCAGCGCGATCGCTTCGGCAGGGGTTTCGACTCCGGCACGCTTGCGGCCGGTGTCGCACTCCACCACCACCGAGAGCGGGCGGCCGGAAACCGCTGCCGCCTGCGGTAACCCTGCGATCACTACCGAATTGTCGGCGGCGACGGTCATGTTGGCCTTGGCCTGCAGCGCGCCCAGCCGAGCCATCTTTTCGTCGCCGATCAGGTTGTAGCTGATCAGGATGTCGTCAATGCCGGCGTCCGCCATCACCGCGGCCTCGCCGATCTTCTGGCAGGTAATGCCCTTGGCGCCGGCGGCGATCTGAAGCTTTGCCAGCATCGGGCTTTTGTGGGTCTTGATATGCGGGCGGTTGGCAACGCCGGCGGCGTCGCATGCGGCCTGGATGCGCGCGATGTTGCGCTCGACGCGGTCCATGTCGATGACCGCGCAGGGGGTGCCGTAGTCGCGGGCGATTTTGGCGGCGAGGGGTGTGGTCATGAAGGCTACTCCGGTTATGCGTCTTCGTCATTGCGAGCGAAGCGAAGCAATCCACCTATCCGAGGCTGCAGAATGGATTGCTTCGTCGCTTCGCTCCTCGCAATGACGGTAGAAAATATCCCACGCGGTCTAAGCCTGTTCGATCTCTTCGCGCAGCACTTCAAGCTCCAGCCATTTATCTTCAGCTTCCTTCAGCTCCTTCTGCGCGGTCGTAAGCGCAGCCGAGGCAGCGTCAAATTTCTTGCGATCCTTCCTGTAGAGATTGGGATCGTCAAGGTGCCGTTGCTGTTTTGCGATTTCCGCCTGCAATTTTGCGATCGTCTTGGGCAGTGTTTCGAGCGCGTGCTTTTCGTTGAAATTGAGCCGCCGCTTCGGTGTGCTCGAAGGCGCGGCGCCTTTCGATCCCTTTTCATTCTCGACCGCGGCGGCCTTCACCGCCTCGCGCTTTAAATCCGCGCCGCGCTGCGCCAGCATGTCGGTGTAGCCGCCGGCATATTCGATCCAGCGGCCGTCGCCTTCCGGTGCGATCACCGAGGTCACCACGCGATCGAGAAAATCGCGGTCATGGCTGATCAGGATCACGGTGCCTTCGTAATCACCGAGCATTTCCTCCAATACGTCGAGGGTTTCGAGGTCGAGGTCGTTGGTCGGCTCGTCCAGCACCAATAGGTTGGAGGGCTTTGCCAGCGCGCGCGCCAGCATCAGTCGCCCGCGCTCGCCGCCCGAGAGCACTTCGAGTGGTGTGCGCATCTGCTCCTGCGCGAACAGAAAGTCCTTCATATAGCTGACCACGTGCTTCGGCTTGCCGCCGACCATCACGTTGTCGCTGCCGCCACCGGTCAGGGCGTCGGCCAGCGTCGATTTTGGATCGAGGCTCTCGCGATGCTGATCCAGCGTCGCCATTTCGATATTGGCGCCGAACCGGATGGTGCCGGTATCGGGCGGATTGGCGCCGGTCAGCATATCGATCAGCGTGGTCTTGCCGGCGCCGTTCGGACCGACGATTCCGATCCGGTCGCCGCGCTGCACGCGGATCGAAAAACCATCGACGATTTTGCGATCGCCATACGACCTGCCGATGTTCTTGGCTTCGATGACCAACTTGCCGGATTTGTCCGCTTCTGATGCAGCGAGGTTGGCATTGCCCGCGGCGCCGCGATAGTCGCGCCGCTGCTCGCGCAATGCGTAGAGATTGCCGAGCCGCTTGACGTTGCGTTTGCGGCGGCCGGAAACGCCGTAGCGCAGCCAATGCTCCTCGTTCACGATTTTGCGGTCGAGCTTGTGCTGGTCGCGCTCTTCTTCCGCCAGCACTTCGTCGCGCCAGGCTTCAAACGCGCTAAAACCGCGGTCGATCTGCCTGATCTGGCCGCGATCGAGCCAGGCCGTGCTGCGCGACAGGTTCGACAGGAAACGGCGGTCATGGCTGATGATGACAAGCGCGCTGCGTCGGCTGCCGAGTTCGCTTTCCAGCCATTCGATGGTGGTGAGATCGAGATGGTTGGTGGGCTCGTCCAGCAGCAGGATATCGGGTGAGGGCGCCAGCACGCGTGCCAGTGCGGTACGGCGGGCTTCACCGCCAGATATATCGCGGGGTCTTCGTCGCCGTGAAGGCCGAGCTGCTCCAGAATGTAGCGGGCCTGATAATGGTCGTCGCCGGGGCCGAGGCCTGCTTCGACATAGGCCAGCGTCGTTGCGTGCCCTTCGAAATCCGGCTCCTGCGGCAGATAGCGGATCGTCGCACCCGGCTGCACGAAGCGGCTGCCGCTGTCGGGTTCGACCAGGCCGGCGGCGATCTTCAAGAGCGTCGATTTGCCGGAGCCGTTACGGCCGATCAGACACACCCGCTCGGACTGCGACACCGACAATTCGACGCCGGACAATAGCGGCGTGCCGCCGAAGGTCAGCGCGATTTCTTTCAACTGGATCAGCGGAGGCGCCATATTCTCAATTCAACTCTGCTTCTGTGCCGATGGCTCCGCGCGCTGGCGCTGGATGCGGCGGATGGTCTGATCGAGCGCCGACAGGAACGCCGATCGATCGCGCGGCGCGAACGATCTGGGACCGCCGGTCACATCGCCGGACGAACGCAAATCGGTCATCAGATTGCGAACCGCCAGCGTCATCCCGATCGATTGTTCGGTAAACGGCTTGCCGTTCGGCGCGATCACCTCGGCGCCCGCTTTGACGCAGCGGCTCGCGAGCGGGATATCGGAGGTAATGACGATATCGCCCTTTCCGGCGCGTTCCGCAATCCAGTCGTCGGCGGCGTCCATCCCGGAACCCGCCGCGATGCGTTCGATCGACGGATCTTGCGGCACCCGAATGAATTGGCCTGCGACAACGCTGACCGGGACGCCATGGCGGGCTGCAACGCGGTAGATTTCGTCTTTGACCGGGCAGGCGTCGGCGTCGACATAGATGCGGGTGGCGTTCAAGATCGGCGTCATCGGTTGGGAGTTTAGCTGGGGAACGCGGCGGGCGCGCTCAACGCGCGTGGTACTCCATCGGATCGGGAATTGCGAGCAAAACAGCTGATGAAACGCGCTTGGCCACGACATTTTGTTCGCGTACGATTATGACCAGAAAAGCAAACCAAAATCAGGGAAAACGGCCATGACGAGCCGCATCGAGCCGTATCGCGTCTCGGCTTACAACACCTCGAAGCAATCCGAAAACAAGATACATGACGACGCCGTGGCGCGTCGTTTCGGCTTCAGCGGCGGCCTCGTCCCCGGCGTCGACGTGATGGCCTATATGATGCACATCCCGGTCGCAAAATGGGGCCGGGCCTTTCTCGAGCGCGGATTGATCGAGGCGCGTTTCGTCAAGCCGGTCTATGACGGCGAGACCGCTGATGTCATGGGTGAGGAGAGCGATGGCGTGCTTGCGATCGAGGTCAAAAGCCGGGGACAGCTCTGCGCCACCGGCAGCGCGTCGTTGCCCGTGTCCGCGCCGTCGATTTCGATTGCTGATTTCACTGAAACCGCTGCCGTGACCGAGCGCAGGCCGGTGGATACGGCGTCATATCAAGTTGGCAAATGGCTGGGCACTCTGCCGCGCGCATGGGCCGGCGATGCAGCACTGGAATATCTCGCCGATGTCCGCGAGACCGATACGATTTATGTGCGGGAAGGCCTTGGCCATCCCGGCCTGTTGCAGCGGGTCATGAACAAGGTGCTGGTCGATAACGCCATCCTCGGACCGTGGGTTCACGTCGGCAGCCGGATGCAGTTACTGAGCGCAGCGGCAAGCGGCGACGAATTGACCGCGCGCGCGAAAGTGACCGGCAATTATGAAAAGAAGGGACATCGCTTCGTCGAACTCGACGCGGTCGTGGTCGCCAACGGCCGCACCCCGCTGGCGCATTGCCAGCACATCGCGATCTACCAGCCGAGGGAACAGGCCGCGGCGGAGGCTTGAGAGAGGGCAGAGCGGTGCCCCATTTTCAACCGTCATACTCCGCGAACGCGGAGTATCCAGTACGCCGCGGCTTCCCGATTCTATCACTCACGCTCTGGAATACTGGCTCGCCTCGTCAAGCCGGGCGACGACGTCTGTGTGTTCGGCGAGCAGTGTCGCAAACAACAGCGGGGATAGCTCACGCCACCTTGTTCTTCGCGTCCTGTATCGCGCGCCAGACTCGCTCCGGCGTCAGCGGCATGTCGATATGCGCGATGCCGTATTCGGAGAGCGCATCGAGCACCGCATTGACGATGGTCGAGAGGCTGCCGGCGCAGCCGGCTTCGCCACAGCCTTTGGTGCCCAGCGGATTGGATTTGGCGGGCACCGGATGATCGCCGACCGCCATCATAGGAATGTCTTCGGCGCGCGGCATCGCATAGTCCATGAACGATCCAGTAATCGGCTGGCCGCTTGAATCATAGCTGACGCATTCCATCAGCGCCTGTCCGATGCCTTGCGCGACGCCGCCATGCAACTGCCCGGCCACCAGCATGGGATTGACGATGGTGCCGAAGTCGTTGACGCCAGTATAGCGAACGATTTGCACGATGCCGGTTTCGGGATCGATCTCGACTTCCGCGACGTGGCAGCCATTCGGAAAGGTTGATGGCACCGCTTCGGTGGTATGGTCGACGTCGAGCGACGACGGCACGCCCTCCGGCATCTTGCCTTCGCGCAGGCGGCGCGCCAGTTCGATGATGTCGATGCTGCGATCGGTGCCGGCGATGGTGAAACGGCCGTTGCCGAATTCGATGTCGCCTTCCGCGGCTTCCATCAGATGGGCGGCCGCGCGCCTGCCCTTCTCGATAACCAGTTTTGAGGCTTCGACGATCGCCATCCCGCTGGCGGTGATGGAGCGCGATCCGCCGGTGCCACTGCCGGTATGCACGATGTCGCTGTCGCCTTGTTCGAGCTTGACGCTTTCGAAGGGGACACCGAGTTGCGCACAGAGCACTTGCGCAAAGGGGGTCGCATGACCCTGGCCATAGTCGAGCGTGCCGGTGATCAACCGCACCGAGCCGTCATCCTCAAACACGATCTTGCCAAGCTCGACGCCGGGAGGTGCGGTGACTTCGAGATAGGAGCCGACCGCGATGCCCCGGAGGATGCCGCGCTTGCGGCTCTCCTTTTTGCGTCTGGCAAAACCGGCGTGGTCGGAGATCTCAAGGGCCTTGTCAAAAACGCCCTGGAAATCGCCGCTGTCATAGGTGACACCCGACGACGCTGCGAACGGCATTTGCGCAGGCTTGATGAAATTGCGCTTGCGCAGGGTCAGCCGGTTGATGCCCATCTCATCGGCGGCGCGATCGATCAGCCGCTCCATGAAGTAGTTGGCCTCGGGGCGTCCGGCGCCGCGATAGGCGCCCATCAGCGTGGTGTTGGTCAACACCGTCTTGATGTCGACGCTCATCAGCGGCGTGCGATAGACGCTGGCGAGGTTCTTGCCGACGTTCAGGGATAACGGGCTTGGCGCGACTCCGGTGATATAGGCGCCGAGATTGCCGTAGCCCGAGATCTTGACCGCGAGGAATTTGCCGTCGCCGTCGAGCGCGAGCTCGCAGTGAACCTGTTGCGCCCGTCCATGGCTGTCGGACAGAAAGCTGGTCGACCGCTCGTCGGTCCATTTTACCGGACGGCCCAGCGCCTTCGCGGCATGCAGGATGCAAACATACTCGGGATAGTTGATGTTCTTCATGCCGAACGAGCCGCCGACATTGGCGGTCAGCAGGTGAACCTTCTCGTTCGGAACTTTCAGGATGTTCTTGGCGAGGTTCATGCGGTTGCCGGAGACGCCCTGGGTCGGAACCTGGATCGTATAGCGCTCGCTTCTCTTGTCATAGGAGGCCAGCGCCGCGCGCGGCTCCATCGCCACCACAGCCACCCGGGTGTTGGTTATATCGAGTTTTGTGACATGGGCGGCGCCGGCAAAGGCGGCCGCGACCTTGGCGGTGTCGCCGTAGTGATAATCCAGCGCCACGTTGTTGGGGATGTGATCATAAAGCTGCGGCGCGCCGGGCGTCGCCGCTTCCTCGGCGCTGGTCACGGCCGGCAACGGGTCGATATCGAGCACAATGGCTTCGCCGGCTTCGCGCGCCTGTGCGAGGGTCTCGGCAACCACAAACGCCACGGGATCGCCGACATAGCGCACCTTGTCGGTCATCAGCGCGGTGCGGTTGGTCTGCAACAGCGGCGTGCCGTCGCGGCTCTTCAGCGGCAGGCCGCAGGTGAAAGGGCCGTAATTGGCGGCGGCGAGGTCGGCTCCGGTCCAGACCCCGAGCACGCCGGGCATGGCTTTGGCCGCCGATGTGTCGATGCCACGAATGATGCCGTGGGCGTGGCTGGAGCGCACGATCCAGGCATAGGCTTGCCCCGGCAGGTTGAAATCGTCGGTGTATTTGCCCTTGCCGCGCACCAGCGTATCGTCTTCCTTGCGGCGGACCGGCTGTCCGACACCGAATTTTTGCAGTGCGATAGTGTTTTCCAGGGAAGACGAAGACGTATGATCTTGCATTGAAAGATACCTGAAATGCTTGGTTTTTCCGCGATTTTGCGGTTCCCGACCCAGATAACGCACCCATATCCCAACGACAACGCCTGATTGGGCATGGAACGGCTGTTGCGCCACCCCTCCGCGCTGCTAAACTTTCCGTGAACGGACATTCCTCGTCGGCCGCGATGGCCGCGGAAAGACATTTTTGATGAACGACGTCACGCGGCTTCGCGATGGCCCTGGGCCGCGCGCAAGCCCGCAAAGATCGGCTACGGCGAGCAATGGCGCGCAAGTGGGGCTGGCATCGGGCTCCGGCGTCTACGCAGCACTTGACCTTGGTACCAACAATTGCCGCCTGTTGATCGCCTGTCCGACCGGCGACGGATTTCGCGTGGTCGATTCGTTCTCGCGGATCATCCGGCTTGGCGAAGGTATTTCGGCGACCGGGTCTATCAGCGAAGCCGCGATCGACCGCGCCATCACCGCGTTGAGCATTTGCCGCGACAAGATCCAGTCGAAAAAGGCCGGACGGCTGCGACTGATCGCAACGGAAGCCTGCCGCGCGGCATCGAACGCCGACGGTTTCCGGGATCGGGTTGCCGCTGAAACCGGCATCCGGCTTGAAGTGATCGATCGCGAGACCGAAGCGGCGCTCGCCGTCATTGGCTGCTCGCCGCTGCTCGATCAAAAAGGGCGGGGCGCCATTCTGTTCGACATCGGCGGCGGCTCGACTGAACTGGTCCGGGTCGAGCGCGACCCGGACCAGCAAAACGCGGTGCCGCGCATCAAGGCATGGATGTCGATCCCGCTCGGCGTGGTCACATTGGCCGAGCATTTCGGTGGCAGGGACGTCACGCAGCAATCCTATGCGCTGATGGTGCAGGAGGTCGCGCAATACGTCGCACCGTTTGCGGTCGAGCACGGAGCCGATCTCCGGGATATGCATCTGCTCGGAACTTCGGGAACCGTGACCACGCTGGCCGGGGTCCATCTCAATCTGGTGCGATATGATCGCCGCCGGATTGACGGCGTCTGGATGAACGACGCGGATGTCACCGCGACCATCGAGCGTCTGCTTGGCATGAGCTATCAGGAACGTGCCAACAACAATTGTATCAGCGTCGAGCGCGCCGATCTGGTGCTGGCGGGCTGCGCCATTCTCGATGCAATCCGCAATGCGTTTCCGNTGCCGCGGNTGCGCGTCGCCGATCGCGGCCTGCGCGAGGGAATGCTGGTCGAGATGATGCGCGAGGACGGAGTTCTCAGCGNTTGCCGATAGGCGCTTCGCTCCGCAATGTGTTAGAGCATGGTCCGGTTGGGTTGAATCATGATGGCCCACCGCGGCCTCCTGGTTCGAGACGCGCGGCGTTGCCGCGCTGCTCGCCATGAGAGTTTATTAAGAACCCCATCCTGAGGAGGCGCGAAGCGTCGTCTCGAAGGATGAAGCCGCTGAACTGGAAGTTGCTCTCGAGCGACAGCGGTTTTCCAAGGCAGGCAATATGGCGAAAGATACCACCGGGCGACTGCGGGTCACCGTCAAGAGCGGCGGCCGGCTCAAATTGTCGTCGAAACTCTGGCTGGAGCGGCAGCTCAACGATCCCTATGTGGCGCAGGCCAAGCGCGACGGGTTGCGCTCGCGTGCGGCCTATAAGCTGATCGAAATCGATGACAAGTATCACTTCCTCAAGCGCGGCATCACGGTGGTCGATCTGGGTGCGGCGCCCGGCGGCTGGAGCCAGATCGCAGCCAAACGCGTTGGTGCGGCCGACGGCAAGGGCAGGGTCGTCGCGATCGATCTCTTGGAGATGCCGGAAATTGCCGGCGTCAGCTTTGCGCAGCTTGATTTTCTCGAGCCCGATGCGCCGGACAAATTGCTCAAGATGATGGGCGGCCGCGCCGATGTGGTGCTGTCGGACATGGCCGCCAACACCACCGGCCATCGCAAGACCGATCAATTGCGCATTCTGGGACTGGTGGAAGGCGCTGCCGCGTTTGCCTCAGAAGTGCTCAATCCCGGCGGGACGTTCGTCGCCAAGGTATTCCAGAGCGGCGCGGACGCTACGTTGATGACCCAGCTCAAGCACGATTTTGCGACCGTCAAACACGTCAAACCGGCATCGAGCCGGAAAGATTCCTCCGAACGCTATGTGCTGGCGATGGGATTTCGGGGCGAACAAGCAAAACCGCTATCCTGAAAAAACTGGTCGTCATTGCGAGGAGCGTAAGCGACGAAGCAATCCATTCTGCGCGTCGTCGCTTGGATTGCTTCGCGGAGCCTGTCATCGGGCGCGCATTCGCGCGACCCGTTGGCTCGCAATGACGGGAGGAGAATTCTCTACCCCAGCCGCTGATCCCGCGCGTTGGCGGTCTCGGTCGCGGCGGTCTCCTCGGCTTCGGCGTCGCGCTCCGGGCTGGAGACAACGACAACTCCACGTCCCGATACTTGATGACCGGCATCCACCGGCATCTCGTAGAAAAAATACGCCGAAATCGTCGAGATGATCGACACCACGATGAATGCCGGCGCGAAATCGGCTGCGCTCAGCTCGCTGACATGGCGCATCAGCATGGTCGATTCCACCGAAAACGCCCCGACAGCGACGCCGGCGGAAACCGCCAGTTGCTGGTTGACGCTGACCAAAGTGGTGGCGCGGCTCATCTGCGCCGGCTCGACTTCCGCATATGCCAGCGTGTTGATCGCGGTGAACTGCAGCGAGCGGAAGAAGCCGCCGACCACAAGAAGAATCATGATCAGCAGCAGCGGCGTTGCAATCGTGAACAGCGCGCAGGCGGCGAGGAAGACCGAACTCACGACCGCGTTGATGGTCATGATGTTGCGGAAACCGAAGGTGCGGATGATGCGCGCCGCCAGCGTCTTCATGCCCATGGCGCCGACAGCGGAAGCAAACGTCACCAGCCCGGAGCGGAGCGGCGACAGGCCAAATCCGACCTGCATCAACAGCGGCAGCAGAAATGGCAACGCGCCGATGCCGAGGCGGAACAGAAAGCCGCCGATAATGCTGGCGCGCATCGTCGGCAGTCGCAGCAGCGCGAAATCCAGCACCGGCGAAGCGGTTCGCCTGGCGTGGATCACATAGAGCGTCATGGAAATGGTGCCGATCGCAACCAGTGCGGTGACGACAGTCCATGGCAGCAGGTTGAGGCCTGCGATCGACAGGCCGAACGCTATACCGCCGAGCCCGATTCCGGCCAGCACCAGCCCGTAAAGATCGAAGCGCTCGGGGTCTTCGCTGCGGATCGGGTCGATGTAGCGCAGCGCCATGAAGATGCCGAGCAGGCCGATCGGAATGTTGATCAGGAAAATCCAATGCCAGGACAGGTAGGTGGTAATCAATCCGCCGAGCGGCGGCCCGATCACCGGCCCGACCAGCGCTGGCACCGTGACCCAGGCCATCGCATTCACCAGCGCGCTTTTGTCGATCGAGCGCAGCAGCACCAGCCGCCCGACCGGCGTCATCATCGCGCCGCCGACGCCCTGAAGAATGCGCGCGATCACGAAATGAGTGACCGAGGTCGATAGCGCGCAGCCGATCGAACCCACCATGAAGACGGCGATGGCGATGGAGAACACCATGCGCGCTCCGAAGCGATCGGCGGTCCAGCCGCTGGCGGGGATGAACACGGCGAGCGACAGCAGGTACGAGGTGATGGCGAGCTTNAGTGTCAGNGGGCTGGCGCCGATATCCGCTGCGATCGCCGGAAGCGAGGTCGCGATGACAGTCGCGTCCATGTTCTCCATGAACAGCGCGGTAGCCACGATGAGCGGGATCAGGCGTTCTTTGGTCATCGAATTTTGGAGGAGGGACGGGAACAGAGGCGGGACGAGCGGCTGTAACACCGCATGGCCGGTGAGGCTATTGCGGAACGTCGCGCGACGTCTAAATCCTGCGTGACCTGCCGCGTCCGATGCGGTCCGCGCCGCCGGCGCGGCCATGAGGATTTAACTTTTAGATATATCGCATTATGCGATTATATGCTTGACCTCTAAATCGCATTATGCGATCATTGCCTAGTGAAAGAGATCGAGTTTACGTCCGCCGCCGTCCGTCCGCCAATGGCGTAAACTTACCGCAACTACGCGCGCGCAGATCGACCTCAAATTGAAGGCGTTCGCTAAAACTGGCGTCGGCGATGTGAAAGCGCTCAAAGGCGCAGCTGGAATGCGATTGCGCTCCGGCGACTGGCGCGTCGTGTCCACGATCAAAGCCAATACCATCACAATTCACGCGGTCGGACACCGCCGCGATATTTACGACTGAGAGGACACCATGGCAAAGGCCGGCACCGTAAAGAGCAATGTCCAGTTCATTCACACTCCCGGTGGCGACGATCTCGCCGTGCTGCCGCGCATCGAGTATGATCGGCTGGTTGATCTCGCCGCCGAGGCGCAGGAAGATGCCGCCGCGAGCCGGATCGTCCGCAATTCCACACGCGCCCTCAAGGAAGGCCGCGAAGTCGTGCTGCCAAAAGCCGTGGCTGATCGCCTCGCAAATGGCGACAACGTGGTGCGCGTCATCCGCGAATGGCGCGACATGATTCAAGACGAGTTGGCTGTAGCGGTCGGTATCAGCCAGAACTACCTATCCGAGATCGAAACTGGCCGGCGCAAAGGGCCGGCCGAGTTGCAGAAGAAATTCGCCCGTGCGCTGGGCGTGCCGATCGACCTTCTGATCGAATAAGATCAGGCAACTCACGATGTTAGTCGCGTTTTAACCGCGGCGCTGACTAGCTCGGCTATTGCCTAAGCTGCGAAACCGCCTAAATCCTGCGTGACGCCGCCGCCGGAGATCCTGTCATGATCTATGTCCTGTCAGCCCTGCTGCCGCCGCTTGGGCTGTTACTGAACGGACAGCCATTTTCGGCGATTTTCAATCTGTTCCTGATCGTCTTTTGCGTGATTTTCGGGCTGTTTTTTCACATTCTGCTGCTGGTGCCGTCGGCACATGCGGTGATCGCGGTTCATATGAAACGGGAACAGCGCAGGCACCAGGAGGTGGTGGAGGCGATCCGTCAGCACGGCCCGCCGGCAGGTTATCCGCGCTGAAGCGGCGGAAACCGG
>JGI12053J15887_10001053_pt1 | contig 12364 bp, 12 predicted proteins | sample MedBloCAOM1_O3_FD_15887 | JGI IMG/M metagenome (IMG submission 15887)
CGGGCGATCACAGGTCTTGATCAAGCCGGATTAGCTTCCGTTCGCAAACGAACCAGGACCGACGCGGCTGCGATCGTGGCGGTTGCATAGAGGTTCGCGCCATCGATAAAGAGCGCGACGGTGGTTCCGTCTCTTGGCATTTGTTCCCCATCGCGCTGGCGCGATCTTGTGACGATGCCAACAGCCCAGAACGCCGNCAATGACGCCTAACAAATTAATGTTCGGTAGGCGATATAAAAAGTTGCTCTCGGGTGTTATTGGTTAACGCGTTTTGTGCTGACGAGGCGGCGCTGAAAGCCGGTCGTGGAAGAAAGGGGCGATGCGCGCCGCCCGTGCACATGATCAAGCTGACGCAAGAGCGCGAGATCACGCCTTACACTAGGGGTGCCACCATGATCGGCGTTAACGGTGGCCACCGTGCTTTGTGACGCCTGGTGCTTCAAACGCCGCTGACGTATGTCCGTTATCGGGGGTGAACCGGACTCCTTGGGTGCATCGCGGAAACGATGCGAATAACCGCCAGCAGCGAACATGAACCATAACGGCGCTACCACATTACTGTCAGAATGGTAGGCAGCCAAAGGAGCCTCATGTCAAAACCCACCGACCGACCTTTGACCTCACCCTTCTCAAGGTAAGGGCCGACTGCAAATAGCTGTTGGATTAAAGTCCGAACTGCCGTTCGAAATTGTACTGGGGGAGCCGAGGGGGAGCGGAGTAACTCGGCAGAAATATCCAAGCGAGGGAGCCGCCATAGGGGGATCACCGAGCGTCCGCTTTTTGGCGTCGCAAAGCGGACGTTCTTGCAGACGGAGCATCTGAGCTCACGACCGAGAGGAAAAGAGTCGGACCCACCTTCAAGACCGGCACTCCGAACCTTGCGGTTAGCTCTCATGCAGCACAGGACTTCGGTAACGCCGTATGCACCGGCGCTCGCGACCTCAACCGTCGGTCTGCCCCCTGAGCGCCAAGACCGGATCAACGCAGCAAGGATCGTGGGAATTTCGGGAGACGCGGCCGCTGCGCGGCGCAGCCACATTAGAGCTTCATCGTCATGTTCCATGACGAGATACGCCCAGCCCTTGAGTAGCAGGAAAATCGAAGTCTCAGGATCACGCGGACTGAGCCGGATGCCGTGACTCTAAGCGTAGTGATTACGAGGTGGAGGCGCACCGGCGACCGCGAGGTCGCCGGATTTCTTTTCGAGGTTTCGCCGGCCGGCGCAGAGCCGGGAACGATTTACGCTGCGCGGATAAGGCCGAGCTGCTGCAAGGCCGCGACCCCATCGTCAAGGCCGATTTCCTCAAGGATCTTTCCGTCCTCGAGTTTCAACACGGTCGTGCCGGTGAATTTCATCTTGCGACCGGTGTTGGCCGGCAGCGATCCCGCCAGGAAATCGCCGAACGCCGGCCCCGTATGGGTCCGCCGCCTTCCCAGTGGCCGACGGCGTAGTCGCCTTCCGCGATGAGATCCGCAGCGCCCCAGAAGTTGAGATCGGGAAACGCTTTCCGGAAGTCCGTCATAAACGCCTTGATGTCTTCGCGGCCACGGCGCGGTTCACCATCATTACGTCCGGGTTTGAATTTTCGGGACACACAGCGGCTGAATGCGACCGCGCCGACATGACCTTCTTTGCGTGAAAGCGCTTCGGCGCGGGTTGCCATGTTATTAGTTACCATCCGAAAGGATACATTGATTGAATGTTTAAAATCAAAGAGCCTCGGACCATCGGAAGTGCGTAAAAAGTCAGAGGCTTATCCGCTTTGCTCAACCCGCGAGGCTTCCTGATCGGCGAAGCGCGCTTGCACTGGGATACGGCTACGTGCACATCAGGCAAAGAATTCTAGTCCCTGGAGACGTGACGCATGGATATAGCTGTAGAACACCTCTATTCGGCCCCGGGCTCGAACTCGCAACCCGCGAGCGCTGTCATTGAAATGGAAGGAGACAGCATAAGCGGCGTCAAACATGGTGCCGTCGGGCGGGGGCTGCTTGCAATGCCCGCGCTAGTAGATGCGCATGACCACGGCCGCGGACTTCATCATGTTGGATTCGGGGCTCGTGACCAGAATTTCGAACTCTGGCGCGCGGCGCTCTACGCTCAGCCGCCGATCGACCCTTACCTGAATGCGGCCCTCGCGTTCGGCCGCCTGGCGCAGTCCGGCGTCGGATCGGTCATGCATGTCTATTCGTCGATCCGAGTGGATCGGATTGCCGACGATGCCGAAGCTATCGCACGAGCAGCGCGAGACGTTGGCATTCGGCTCGGATTTGTCGTGCCGCTGCGCGACCGGCAGACCCTCGGCTATGGGCCCGATGACGCGCTGCTCGAGATGCATGATGCGCAAGACCGGGCCTTCGTCCGTGATACATGGCTCTATCCGTTTCCGTCGCCAAAAACCTACATGGACGTGGTGGATGAGGTAGCCCGCCGGATCGAAGGACCTGATGTCAGTGTTCACCTCGGGCCCAACAGTCCGCAGGCCTGCAGCGATGCGTTACTTGAGGCTATTGCCGAAGCCTCCGCCCATGACGGACGGCGGATCACGACCCATTTGCTCGAGACATCGATTCAGCGCGAATGGGCTGACGCGACCTATCCGAAGGGCTTCATCCAACATTTGTGTGATCTCGGCGTGATCTGCGACCGGTTCACCGGCGCCCATGGCGTCTGGCTGCGGCCTGACGATGTGGCGCTCATGGCGGAGCGGCGTGCACAAATTGCAATCAACGTCAGCTCAAATTTTCGCCTTCGCTCCGGCATTGCGCCGGTGGCAAGCTACATCAAGGCGGGAATGCCGTTCTGTTTCGGCGTCGATTCCTTCGCCTTCGACGACGACGAGGATGCCCTGCGCGAACTCCGTATCGCGAACTGGGTGCTCTCGCCGCATGACACGGATGCACCGCTGACAACGAAGCTGCTGTTCGAGGGTTGGCACCGGAATGGCTTCCTTGCGGTGAACGGCAGCTCGGACTACGGCGTGATCGCGCCCGGGGCCCCGGCCGATATCGTTGTGCTGGATTACGACCAACTCAGCTACGACGTCGTGGACGGTATGATCGATCCGCTTGAACTCGTCTTAACCCGCGCCACCGCTCGCCACGTTAAATCGTTATACGTAGCTGGACGCGAGATCGTCCGAGACGGTCGTGTGCTCGGGGTCGATCTTCCGGCTATTGAGCGTGAGGTCATTGCGCAGGCCCGTCGTCATGCCGAGCGGATGCGAGGGCTCAAGCCGGTTCTTGAGCGCTCGCAGGCAACGCTGAAGCGCTTCTACGTTGGCGGCGGTCACTGCGGTGACCGCCGCATAAGTTAGGCTGGGCCAGATAGCCCGCACTCCGTCGGGTGCCTTGCCGTTTGGCATACATATTGCTACAAAGTGCATGCAAGATATCCGGAGTTTCATCCATGCCCAAGATCCCGTCCCGAGCCAAAACTCTGATCGCCACCCTGCCGATGGTTTTTGCCGCCTGGAGCTGCTGGGCCGCCGAAACTATCCGGGTCGGGGCGGTCTATCCGCTGACCGGCCCTGTCGCCGAAGACGGCGCGGTGGTTCTCAAGGGCGCCAAGCTCGCCGTGAAGATCTTCAACGACGCCGGCGGATTGAACGGGCAGAAGGTCGACCTCCTGGTCGAGGATGGAGCCTGCAACCCCGCCCAATCGGTCGCGGGTGCGGAAAAACTGATTTCGGCGAACAAGGTCGTCGCTCTTGCCGGCGCCTTCTGCAGCTCGTCGACCGGCGCCACCATGGACGTGGCGCAGCGCTACAAGGTGCCGATGCTTGCCGGCATTTCGACCGCGCCGAACCTGACGGAGCGCGGCAACCGNTATCTGTTCCGCATCCAGGCGACGTCGCAGATGCTGGCTGACGCATTCGCGCCCAAGATGATGGAAATCGCGGGCGGCAAGAAAGTCGCGTTCCTGGTCGTGAACGATGACTGGGGCCGCTCGATCGCATCGTATTACAAGGCGTCTCTGGAGCGACAGGGGGCCCAGGTCGTCAGCACGCAGATCTTCGATACCAACGAGACGGACTTGTTCTCCTACATCACCAACGTGAAGCGCGCCGAGCCGGATGCGATCATGATGGCGGCCAACACGCAGAACGCCGTTACGGTCACGGAGCAACTGCGGCAGATGAACGTCAAGTCGAAGCTCTTTGGCGAGGGATCGTTCACCGCGAAGTCCTATTACGACGCGGTGGGCAAGAAGGGCGACGGGATCGACGGTCTGATGCCCTACGTCTCCACCTTCGACAATCCGGTGAACAAGCAGTTTGTCGAGATGTACAAGGCGGCCTACGGCGAGACCCCGAACAACAATGCGGCAGCGGGNTTCGAGGAGCTGACGATCATCACCAACGCGCTGAAGACGTCCGGCCAATCCGATCCGGAAGCCCTGCGCGACGCGATCGCCAAGAGNTCGACACCGGGGCCATCCGGCGAGATNAAATTCAATGAAAAGGGGCAGGGTTACGGATTNACCGTGTTCCTGACTCAGAACGAAGGGGCAAAGCCGGCGGTCGCGGCAACCGCGCAGATCGAAAAGCCTAACTGAGCTCCGGTCCACGCGCCTCGACCCATGGACTTCATTCCGCAATATCTGTTCAACGGACTTGTGGTCGGGTGCAGTTATGCCCTGATCGCGGTCGGCCTGACCGCGATCTTCGGCCTGATGCAGATCGCGAATTTTGCGCACGGCCAGTTCTACATGCTGGGTGCGTTCTTCGCGTATTGGCTGACCCGTGTCATCGGCCTCGATTTCTGGGCCGGGCTGGTGGTCAGCGTTGTCGCCGTCATGCTGGCTGGTGTCGTGCTGGAGCGGACCTTGTTCCGCTTCCTTCGCGGCGCCTCCTTATCGAGCAGCGTGCTCGCGACGATTGCATTGTCGATCTTCCTTGAAAACTTGGCCTTGAATGTCTGGGGTCCGCGGCCCCAGAAGATTCTCAGCCCATTCGACTCCGGCGGCATCGAGCTGTTCGGTATCTTTACGACGCCAGATCGTCTGCTGATGCTGTTACTGACTGTTGTCGTGGTCGCCGTCCTGCATGTCGGCCTGCGCTACACCCATACGGGGAAGGCGATCCGTGCCACCTTCCAGCAGCGCGAAGCCGCGGCCCTCGTCGGCATCAACATTGATTACCTCTACACGCTCACCTTTGCGATCGGCGCCGGGCTGGCCGCGCTCGCCGGCGTGTTGCTGGGTACGATCTTCGTGGTGCAGCCGTCGATGGGCGGCGTCGCGACACTGAAGGCGTTCATCGTCGTCACCGTCGGCGGCACCTCCAGTTTCGCCGGCGGCATTGCCGGCGGACTTCTGCTGGGCCTCGCCGAGAGTTTCGGCGCCATCATCGCGCCGTCCTACAAGGATGCCGTCGGATTCATCCTCGTCATCCTCGTCTTGCTCTACAAGCCTGACGGGCTGTTCGGAAAGTGGTCATGAAGGGAGCCGCGCGCGTTTCTTCTCCTGTCATGTTCGGAGCTGTCGGGCTCCTGCTGCTGGTTCTGCCGTGGCTGATCGGCTCGGGATATTATCTCCACATCGCGATCACCTCCCTGGTGTTCGTCATTCTGGCGACGAGCCTTGATCTTCTGGTCGGCTATTCCGGGTTGCTCTCGCTCGGCCACACCGCCTTCTTCGCCGTCGGCGCCTATGCCGCGGCTCTGCTTTACCTGCATTTCGGCATGCCGCTCTGGATCACGCTGTTTGTTTCGGGCGCGGTCGCGTCGCTGATCGCCTGGCTGCTCGGACTGCTGGTTCTGAGCGTCCGGGGACATCGGTTCGTCATCATGACCGTGGTTTTTGCCGAAATCGGTCGGCTGATCGCATATAACTGGACCGATCTCACGCATGGCCAGGTCGGCCTGCCGGGGATCAGGCCGCCGGTGCTTTCGATCCCCGGATTGATGCACCTCGATTTCGCCTCCCGGCCGGCCTTTTACTACCTCGCGCTCTGCGTCGCCGCGGCTTGCGTCGCCATCATCTGGCGCATCGCGCACTCGCCAGTAGGGTGGCGCATGGTGGCTCTGCGCGAGAACGAGCGGCTGGCCGAGGCGAGCGGCGTCGAAACGCAGCGAATTGCGGCCACGGCCTTCGTCGTCAGCGCCTTCTTCGCCGGGCTCGCAGGCTCGCTCTATGCGCATTATAACGGGTTCGTCAGTCCCGACCTGTTTTATTTCAGCTACACCACGACCATGCTGATCATGGTCTACCTCGGCGGAAAGGGCACCATCATCGGGCCCGTCATCGGTGCGGTTCTGTTCACGATCCTTCCCGAGGCTTTGCGCGTCACGGCGGATTTCCGCCTCATGATCTTCAGCCTCATCCTGCTGCTGCTTGTGGTGTTCGCGCCGGAGGGACTGGTCGGACTGATCAACCGGTTCACGAAGCGGCCTTCCGCCGGGGAGAAGCCCGCCGATGCTTGAGGTGAGCGACATCGGGGTTTCGTTCGGCGGCGTGCATGCGCTGCGGTCGGTGACCTTCACCGCCGAAGCAAATCAGATCACCAGCGTGGTCGGACCGAACGGCGCCGGCAAGACGACGCTCTTCAACGTCATCACTGGATTTCAGAAGAAGGGCACGGGCAAGGTGAGCTTCGCCGGGCACGATGTCCGCGGGCTCCGCCCGAGCGGGATCGCGTCGGCCGGGCTGGTCCGCACCTTCCAGAAGACCGAGGTCTTCAGTGGACTAACTGTCGAGCGCGCCGTGGAGATCGGCACCGTCTGCGGCCGGGGGTTTCCGCTCTGGCAAACGATCTGGCCGGGAGCGATTCAGCGCGCGCGCGAAACGGCCGGCGGCGAAACCGCCGCGATCCTGGCGACCTGTGGCATCGGTCATCTCGCTGGAAAATACTGCATGGCGCTGTCCTATGGCGAGCAGCGCATTCTCGAGATCGCGGTTGCGCTTGCGGCGCGGCCGCTTCTGTTGATGCTCGACGAACCCGCCTCCGGTCTCAATCCGACGGAAGCACGGGTCCTCGGGGACCTCATCGTCCGGATTCGGTCGGACGGCGTCGGCATTGTCCTGATCGAGCACAATATGCAGCTCGTGATGCGCATATCGGACCGCATCGTTGTGTTGCATCACGGGGAGAAGATCGCAGAAGGCGGCCCGAACTCGATTGCCAGCAATCAGCGTGTCATTGACGCATATCTGGGCGGAAACACTCTTGCTTCAGCTTGAACGAGTCGAGGGCGGATATGGCCGGGCCCGTGCGCTGCACGGCATCGACCTTGTCGTGCAAAAAGGGGAGGCCGTCGCCTTGATCGGCTCCAATGGTGCGGGCAAGTCAACCATTCTCCGCGCCATCTCGGGATTGAACGCGATCTCCTCGGGATCGATCCGCTTCGAAGGCATCGAGATCGGCAAGGAAGAGCCGCGCCGGATCGTCCGGCTCGGCATTGCCCATTGTCCCGAAGAACGGAAGATCTGGCCAAATCTTTCGGTGCTCGAGCATCTCGAACTCGGCGCGACAGTGCTCGGGCGGCTGCAGGCCAGCGACCTCGAACAGATCTATTCCCTGTTTCCAATCCTAAGCGAACGCCGCCACCAGGCGGCTGGCACGCTCTCCGGCGGCCAGCAGCAGATGGTCGCCATTGGCCGGGCGTTGATGTCGCGTCCGAAACTGCTGATGCTCGACGAACCGTCGCTCGGCCTTGCTCCGAAAGTGATCGAGGAGGTTCTCGCGATCATTCGCCGCATTCATGCGGCCGGGACAGCCATCCTGCTGGTCGAGCAGAATGCAAGCCTCGCCTTCGCCGCGACGTCGCGGACCTATGTGATCGAGAATGGGCTGGTTGCGCGCGCGGGTGCGACCGAGGATCTGCGCAACGATCCGGCCATCCGGACCGCCTATCTGGGATTTTGAGTGCATGCGCCGCCTGATCGAGAATATCGACGCGCTTTACACCTGCGACGACCGCGATCGCGTGCTGAAGCGCGCCTGGATGGTGATCGAGGGCGCGAAGGTCGCTGCACTCGGCGAAGGCCCCGCTCCGGCAGAAGAGTTCGCCGAGCGGATCGACCTGACGGGATCCGTAGCGATGCCCGGGCTCATCAATACACATCATCATTTCTTCCAGACGCTGACGCGGGCGCTGCCGCGGGCCCAAAGGGGGCAATTGCTGGACTGGCTCGCGGTGCTCTACCCGGTCTGGGCGACCATGAGCCCGGAGGATCTCGCCGCGGCTGCCGCGGCCACGGTAGCCGAGCTTCTGCTGACCGGCGCTACGACCAGCGTCGATCATTTCTATCTGGTGCCCCGCTGCGATCCGGCCTATCTCGAGGCCGAGGTGGACGTCGCCCGGAAATCCGGGATCCGGCTTCATCTCGTGCGCGGCAGCATGACGGCGATCGAGGGCGACCTCGAGCACAGGCTGAGCAGGACCTTGGGTCCGCGCGCGGGCGGCATCATCGATGATCCGGATTCGGTTCTCGCCAGCATGCAGCGGGCGGTCGAGACCTTCCATGATCCGAGTCCCGGATCGTTTTTGACTGTGGCTCTCGGCCCGACGACGCCGACCTATGACGACCTCAACTTCATGAGGTCGGTTGCGCAAACCGCCGAGAGGTTCGCCGTCGGCATCCATATGCATGTGCACCCGCAACCGCACGAGCGCCTCCTGTGCAAGGAGCGGTTTGGAAAGACGCCGGTCGAGTTGCTTGATTCAGTCGGCCTGCTGGGACCGCGCACATGGTTCGCCCACAGCACCCGGCTCGACGACGCGGACATCCAATTGCTGTCGTCGCGGGGTGTCGGCGCGGCCCATTGCCCGCGGATGATTCTTCGGCTCGGTGCGCGCATTCCCTATATTCATCGCATGCGGTCGGGCGGTATGCGGGTCGCGGTCGGCATCGACGGGGGGGCCAGCAACGACAGCGGATCGATGCTCGGCGAGATGAGGCTGGCGCTGCTTCTCCATCGTCTGACCGATGGCGGCGCGGATGTTTCTTTTGAAGACTGGATGACACCCTATGACGTGCTCGTCATGGCGACCCGCACGGCTGCCTCGATAATCGGGAGGGATGATATTGGCAGGATCGCCCCGGGGCTTTGCGCCGACATAACCGCTTTCGACATGCGTGGCGTCGGTTTCGCCGGTGCGCGGTCTGACCTGCTCTCCGGACTGCTGTTGGCGGGGGACGACACGCGCGCGTCGTTGACCATGGTGGCGGGGCAACCGCTTGTGCGCGATGGCCGACTTTTGCGCGAAGACGAATACGCGTTGCGAGGCGCGGCCGACCGTGCGGCGGCGCGGGTCGTAGCGCGCGCATCTTCGATCACCGGTGTCGATTACCTCGATTTCGGAAGCGAGCAGAGAGCCTAGAGCGTTTTCGAGCGAAGTGGATACCGGTTGGCGTGAAGAAAACGCGTCAAACAAAAAATAGTTGAGCCTGATTGAACGGTGAATCGGAAAGCTGGCTTCAGCTTTTTCGAATCGCATTCCATACGAGCCTCCGGCAGGCGTGACGACGGAAAAGGACCGGAGCCTGATGCGCGTGTTTCTCGTAACAGCCCACCCGCTGCAGAACAGTTCCCACGCTGTTCTGCACCGCACGATCCTCGAGTCTCTGCGCGATGCGGGGCATGACATCGATGTGTGCGATCTCTATGCGGAAAAACCTCGATCCGGTGCTCGATGCCAGCGCGCGTGAACGCTATTTTGATGTGGCTGTGAATCGCACCGGCGTCGTCGAGCCTTATGTCGATCGGCTTTTTCGGGCGGAAGCCCTGATCCTCTGCTTCCCCGTCTGGTGGTGCTTCGGACCGCCGGCAATCCTGAAAGGATTTATGGATCGCATTCTCATCCCCCGCGTTTCATTCGCGCTGGGCTCGGACGGGCGAATGCATCCGAACCTGCGGCATATCAGGCATCTGATAGCTGTGACGACCTACGGCCGGTTGTGCCTCGACGATCGTCAAGCGCTATCTTCGGTGGTTCATCGCACGCGCGGGTCAGCTACGTGCCGCTCTACAACCTGCATCGCACGGAAGCACATGATCATTCCGCGTTCGCGCGCCGGTTTTACATTTCCTGCGCGATCTCTAACAAGCGCCCGGAAATTCCTCGGCGTCGCGTGTCAGAGATGTCGAAGCGACAACACGGCCCCCGACCATGACTTGCCGCCGCAGGGCGCCGCCGGCGACGAGATCCTCGACGGACGCGGCATCGCCGATCAGGAGGTCGGCTCGGGCACCTTCGCGAATGCCCCAGTCCGATCCGAGCCCCATCAGACCGGCCGGCACCGTGCTCACCATGTCGAAGGCCTTGCGCAGATCGTTGAGGCCGAGTTGCCCCGCAAGTACCGTCCAGCGCGCGATTTCGAGCAGGTCGCCCGACCCGGACGGAACGAACGGATCCTGGATATTGTCCGATGCGGCGGCGACTGCGACGCCGGCGTCCATGAGCTCCTTCACCCGCGTCAGCCCGCGCGGAGCAAGGCGCTGAGCGTCGCGGCCCTGCAGGAAGAGATTTGCGGCGGGCAGTGTTACCACTCCGATGCCCGCATCCCGAAGCGCATCGATGATGCGCTTCGCTTCGCCGGGTGGCAGTGCGCTCAGTGCGGAACAATGGCCGGCGACCACGCACCCGCTCATTCCGTAGGTGCGCGTCATCGCAACGAGGTTGTCGAAGAGGAGGCGCGTATCGTCGAGATGTTCGTCGATATGCATATCGAGCGGCAGACCGGTCCGGTCGGCCGTCTCGAACAGGAGCTTCATGAACTCGGTCGGGCGGTCCGAATATGCCGGGACGCCGCCGATCACGTCCACGCCCAAGGACGCGGCGCCCCGCAGCCAGTCCTTGCTTTCCGTGAACATCGAGGTCGCGTTCGACGTGAGATGGGCTACGACCTGGATTCGCATGAGGCTGGCGGATCGTTCCCGGACGGCGATCATGGCCTCGATGCCGCGCAGTTCCGATTGTGGATCGATATTGGTGTGGCTGCGGATAGCCACCGTGCCGTGAGCGCTGCAAGTCTCGATCGTCCGCAGCGCACGCTCGATCATCTGGTCTTGTGTGATGCTGGGAGCCAGCGCTTGGTAGGCCTTGGACGCGCCGGAAAGGGTGCCGGATGGATTGGAGACGAGCGCGCGCGTCCGCGACTTGTCGAGATGCTGATGCATGTCGACGAGAGCCGGCACCACGAGCTGTCCGCCGAGCTCCTTGATCGCCGCGGCATCCGGAACGGGCAGGGACGGGCCAATCGCCTCGATCCGGCCGTTCGTACCGATCCTGATGTCCACGAGTTCGGGTTGTTCGGCACCGAAGCGAAGAACGCGTCCGCCTCGCAGGATCAGATCACGGCGCATGTGGTTTCCGCGTTCAGGAGTTTTCGAGGAACAAGCCTGAGTGCTCCGAGGTCTGCACGAAGTGCAAGAAATCAGCGATCCCCTCGCTCAGCATCGACACATGCCGGCGCATGCGGCTGCCGGCCTCGATCGGATCGTTGCTGGAAATGGCGTTGAGCACTCCTTCATGCTCGATTTGCGAAGACGCCATGCGGCCCGGCTGGAAAGTGATCGTGCGGCGATAGGGAGCAGTCTTGAGAGACAGCCGACGCAATTCATCCTGCAATATGCGGTTGTGGCTTGCGACCGCGATCGCGTCGTGGAATTCGATATTGGCATCGTAGAATGCGTCCGCGTCGCCGCGCTCCGCTGCCCGGCCGCAGGCCTCGTGCGCTTCCAGCAGGATCGTGCGCTGCGCCGGCGTGATGCGACGGGCGGCCTGCACGCAGGCGAGCGCCTCGAGTTCGGAGACCACACTCAAAGCGTCGAGCAGATCGGCCACCGACATCCGGGCCACCTGAAGCCCCTGCCGCCCACGCGCGACGGCGAGTCCGCTCGCCGATAGCCGCTGCAGAGCTTCGCGGACCGGAGTTCGCGAAACCTTGTAGCGCTCGGATAATTCCCGCTCGTCGAGCCGCGCTCCCGGCCGGGCCCGCCCGCGCAGGATCTCTTCCTCCAGACGTCTGGCGATGTCGCTCGCAAGTGACGAATCCCCGACCGGTTCGGGGCCGGTCATGACCGCCTGAAGGCCCGAGCCGGCGGTGCCAAGACGGCGGAGACTTCTTTTCATCAAAGGTTCTCGGCTTTTCATCAATGATTCCCGGCGCGGAAGCTCTGGGGAGGGCGATCCCGACCGGCGGTTTCGCTGGACATCGCGGTGACGTGTGGGCAACCCGCGCGAAACGACAGTATACCATCTGAGCATGCTGGGCCACCGTCGGGATAAACTTGCATGCCAAAAATGCTTGTTGGTATGCGAAATTCGTTTTACCAAGGCACATCTGAGATATCTGACCGGGAACGAGTATTCAATGAGAGGCTTCGAAGTCCGTAACGCCCATTTCGACAAGCTT
>JGI12053J15887_10001054_pt1 | contig 12356 bp, 11 predicted proteins | sample MedBloCAOM1_O3_FD_15887 | JGI IMG/M metagenome (IMG submission 15887)
CAAGCCTGCCTCAACAACGAACAGCTGGGCGAACAAGGCGAAGGAAATTGCCGCAGGTATCGCGAGACTTGCAGAGGTCGCCTGTAGAGGTCGCTGACTTCAGTTGCGGGGTGGTCCGGCACGCTCGGCATCGCCCCACGCGCCCGTCATCATGAAGCCCGCCGCAGCTGGCGGGCTCTTTTCATGTGAGCAAGTTTCATGTGAGCAAGGGTAGCCCAGATGAACCACCGGGTCGCGCGAATGCGCGCCACACTCTCAGCCGTCCTCGCCCGCGAACGCGGGCGATCCAGTATTCCGAGGCGTTAGTGATGGAGCCGAGAAGCCGCGGCGTACTGGATACTCCGCGAAGTATGACGATCTTTACGAGGCACATCGCGCAATCTCACATCTCCCGCGCATTGCTGAACGCCAACGACGACACGCGCCTCGTGTTCTCGCGAGGGATAAATGTTCAGATGATCGGCTCGGCGCTTACCGGAAGTTCACGTGTTCCGGAAGCGCAGCACGCCGTCAGCTTCTTCCGACGTCAGACGGCCTTCGACCAGCATGTAATTGACATGGGCGATCAACTCGCCGGCGGCAAAGCCCATCTGGTGCACGTCGAGCACGTGCTTGTGGAATACCACCGGCACCAGTTCCTTGGATGTTTTCGAGATGTGCCGGCAGGCATCCGCGATCAGTCCGCAACGCTCTTCATGATGGTCGGCCAATTGCTTGATACGTGTCTTCAAGCCGTAGAACGGCACGCCATGGCCGGGCAGCACCATCAGGTCATAGGGCAGGGTGGTGGTGAGGCTCGCCAGCGACGCCAGATATTCGCCGAGCGAATTCTGATCGGGTTCGACCGCCCACACACTGACATTGGGCGAGATCTTGCTCAGCACCTGATCGGCGGAGAGGAACAGTTTGTCGGCGGCGCAATACAGCATCACCTGGTCGAGCGCATGGCCGCCGCCGGTAATGACCTTGAAGCGCCGCGTGCCGATGGAAATTTCATCGCCATGCGAGATGCGGCGATAGGACGGCGGCAGGATCGAAACCCGTTTCAGATAATCCTGACCGCGGCCGAGCAACTTGTCGGTCAGATTCTCGTCCATGCCGTGGCGCCGGAAGAACAGGCGCTGCGCCATTTTGCGCTCTTCGGTGCCGCGGTTCTGATGGTAGACCGACTGCAGATATTCCACCTGCGACATATGGAGCGGGCAGTTGAAGCGCTCGACAATCCATCCGGCGAGGCCGACGTGGTCGGGATGCGAATGGGTCACGATCAGCCGCGTGATCTTGACCTGAGCCAGCGGGCCCTCGAACAGCGCGGTCCAGGCCGCGATCGACTCCTCATTGCCGAATCCGGAATCCACCATCGCCCAGCCGTCGCCGTCGGCGAGTAGATAGATGTTCACGTGGTTGAGCCGGAACGGCAGCTTGAGCCGGACCCACAATACGCCAGGCATCACCTCGACGACCTCAGTGGGGCCGGGATGATTTTCCCAGGGGTAGCGCAGGGCCTCGACCGAGGACTGAATGGTGTCGGTTTTCGAATGCATCGCTTTGTACCGCAAATTGTTGCTATCGGCTTAGCCGCACAATCGGCGCGGCGCCAGCCGAAAAACAATTGCGATTTCGACAAAAGGCGTCACTTGCCGGCCAGAGGGCGCAAAGAACCTGCAAAACCATGCGCGGGAAGCGCAGGCTACCGCCTGGGCCGCATGGCAATGGTCTGCGTTCCCGGATGCTGCGCAGCGCCATCAGCGCGTTCACGCGCGTCTTCGACGCGCTATGGCTTGCCGCGTGGTGCGCTGCTGATCCGGGGTCCATGATGCGCGTCCGGGACACGAGATCTTCGAGGCTTTACGCCGCCCGGATGTTGGACAGGAACGCGTCGATTTCCGAGCGCAGCACGTCGGCTTCGCGGCGGAGCGCGCCGGATGCGCTCAGCACCTCGCCGGCAGCCGATCCGGCTTGCGCGGAGGCGCTAGAGACGCCGACGATGTTGCTGGAAACCTCGGATGTACCGCCGGCGGCGTGCTGAATGTTGCGAGCGATCTCGCGCGTCGCCGTGCCCTGCTCTTCGACCGCGGCGGCGATCGCGGTGGTCACCTCGTTGATCTCGCTGATGGTATGGCCGATGTTTCTGATGGCGCTGACGGCGGATGTCGTCACCTGCTGCATGCTGGCGATTTGCGCGCGAATTTCGTCGGTGGCCTTCGCGGTCTGGTTGGCGAGGCTCTTCACCTCGGAAGCGACCACCGCAAAGCCCCTGCCGGCATCGCCGGCGCGCGCGGCTTCGATGGTGGCGTTGAGCGCGAGCAGGTTGGTCTGCGACGCGATGACCTGGATCAGGTCGACCACGACACTGATGCGACTGGCATTGTCGGCGAGACCCTGCATGGTGGCGTCGGTCTGGCCGGCTTCATCGACGGCCTTGCGGGCAATTTCCGCCGACGTGACGACCTGGCGGCCGATCTCGGAAATCGACGTCGAAAGTTCTTCAGTGCCCGAGGACACGGTCTGCACGTTGACGGAGGTTTCCTCGGCGGCAGACGCCACCGCGCTCACCAGCGCGCTGGATTGATCGGCGGTCGCTGACATCCGTTGCGCCGTGGTCTGCATCGAATTAGCCGATTTCTGCAGGCCATCGAGCGCATTGCGGACGGTTGCTTCGAATTCGACAATCCGGGCCTCCATCCGGGAGGCGCGTTCGGCCTTGGCGATGCGATCCTTGTCCTGTTCGCCACTCAATGCGCGCGCCTCGATCATGCTCTCGCGGAAAATCTGCAGCGAATTCGCCATCGCCGCCACCTCGTCGCGCTGGTTGCTGCGATGAATTTCCGTTTCGAGATCGCCGTCGGACAGAAGCTGCATCGAGCGTTGCAGATTGCCAATCCGCCGCAGGATGTTGCGGCCGACATAGAGCCAGACGAACAGCACAGATCCGATCAGGGTGAGGCCGCCGAGCGCAAGCATGACCACGGTCGCAAACGAAATCTCCTGGCGTGCCTGCCAGGTCGAGGCGTCGGTCTCGGTCTGCACGCCATCGACGAGCTGCTGCACGCTGATGCCGAGGCCGACATTGAGCTTGCGCGTTTCTTCGAGAATGAGCTGGCCGTAATCGTCGACGTCGAGTTCCTTCTGACGAACCTTGAAGACGCCGGTCTTGCCGTCGCCAAGCGCCAGCAGTTTCGAAGCGGCTTCGCGAAGCGCGTTCATTGCGGTGGTTTTGGGCAGCAGATCGAGACTCGACTTTACGCGCGTCTGAGCGTAGCGGGATTCCTTTTCGATGACTTCCAGCGTGTCGCTGCCGGTAGCGGACAATGCGGCCATCATGTTGAAGGCCATCAGATTGCCGCCGGAGAAGATTTCGCCGAGCTGGTCGGCGGTTCGCTGGGCCTTGGTCGCATCGTCCTGGGAGAAATTGGCGGCAGCGAAGATGCTATTGAGCTCCGTATGGGCATCGATCAATGCGGGACCGGCGGCGGCAACGAAGCCAGACTCGGCCTTGCGCAGCGCATGGTACAGCGTCTCGTGCTGGGCGGCTGCCTCCAACCGTTCGCGCGCCGCCGCGCCCATGCTCTTGATGGCGTCGTCGATGCTCTTCACGGTTTCGCCGAGTGCTGCGACAACCGTCTTGTCGGCTCCGAGCTCGATGATCTGGCCCAGCTTTTCGACCGCGACCTGCTGGGTCTCCTTCATTTTTTTGGCGCGCTCGTTCAGCGCCTCTCCGCTCCTAGAGGCCAGCAGCGCCGGTCCCTGACTCGCCAGACTTGCGCTCTGCGCCGCAAGTTGCAGGCTGGCCGCAAGACGGGGAATGTCGCGTCCACTCAGATCGACCATCGACCGGCCGAGATGTCCCAGTACCATGGCGGCGCCGGCGCTGATAACGATGGCCATGGCTGCGATTACGGCGAAGGCGGCAAACAGACTGCCCCTGACGCCCCAGTTCGGACGCAAGAAGCCAAGGCCTCCCAGTTTGCCAATGTTGGTTCGTAACGCCATGCTTTCTGCCTCGCGCTCGCGTTCATCCCCAGGATGAATTCGAGGCGCAGTATCGCGTTACCAGGTTAATAAAATCGGGAACTTTCGGAGCTCCTGCGCAAATTTTACGCATCGGCACGCAAAAAGGCCGGCACAAGGCCGGCCTTTCCGGGAGTCTGTTCAGATCAGGCGGCGCTGATCAATACCTCGCGACCACCGGGCCACCCCAGTTGAAGCGATAATTGATGCCGGCCTTGACCGTATGTTCGTCGTCGCGGAACCGGGTTCCCACGATAACGGCGGGACCGGTCGTGAACGTGGTGCTGCCGAAATTGTAATACTGGTATTCGACCTTGGCGGACCAGCTCGGCGCGAACATGTATTCGAGGCCGGCGCCGACGGTGTAGCCGTCACGATGGTTGCCGTTGGTGGTGAAAGCCACCGGCACGCCTGCGGTGGTTACGTTGAGGTTGTTGCCGTCCTTCCAGGCATAACCGCCCTTGGCGTAGAGCAGCGCCGGGCCCCAGGTGTAGCCAAGCCGGCCGGTGACCGATCCAAGCTGGTCGTTCTTGGAGGTTACGAGCACGCCGCCCGGGAAGACCACGCCGGTGTTGCTGCTGCCAAGCCAGCTGTACTGGGCTTCGATACCGAGAACCCAGCTGGGCGCGAACTGATAATCGAAGCCGCCCTGCACGCCGCCGAGGAAGCGGCCATTGTTGCCGGTCAGGCTATTGTCGCCCGCGAACGCGCCGCCGACATGACCGCCGATGTAAAAGCCGGTCCAGTTATAGATCGGCGCCGCATAGGCCGGAGCCTTGGTGTAGGGGCGAGCCGCAAGATCGGCTGCAAGTGCGGGCACGGTTGCGCCGAGAGCGACGAGGGCAACAGTACCGAGTAGAAACTTCTTCATTAGTTTTTATCTCCAACAGATCATTTCCGAGGCGCCGCGTGCCGGCCCATCCATGGCGCGGAGATAGACAGGTTTTGCGCAAAATGCTGTCACCCATCGGTCACAGTGATTGGGTTCCGAACGTGTTGGGGAACAACAAAACTTGCTTGCTTAATGGCGCCTTAATCGAACCTGAATGAAGCCTTAATTCCCGCGCGCTGCGCGTTGCGCGCTGCATGCGGTGGCTGAAACAGGGGTTTGAGCATGGCGACGTTTAAGATGCCGCTTTCCGGAGATGTGGTGCAGTCGATCAATCCGTTCACCGCTTTCTTCAGTCCGATCGGAAGCCAATTCGGTGTGATCAATATCAACCTTGGCCAATCGAGCGATCCCGGCGTGGAACAGGAGGTGCTGTCGGATGTCGGCACTTATGGGCAGGCAGATCGGCCGCATCGGTGATGCGCTGACCGTGCTGCTCGCGCATTTCCATCCGAAGACGCCATTGACGCATGAGCAAGCTGCCGCGATCGATGCGCTCAAAGAGATGCTGAACAAGGTCGCGGACGTGAAGCAGAAGCACGCGCGGCACGCGTTGCGTCCTTACGCGGTGAAGCCATAGGCCGCCTCTGACCGCGCGGAAGATGGCTTCAGCCCAGGCGGCGCCGGACCTCGTCCCGCATGTTCTCGCGGAACGCTTCTCTGCGCGCGGGTCTATCTTTCTCGTCGATATTGAAACGGTCGAAGACGTTGAAATTTTCAAGGATCGGATATCGATCGCTTGCCATCGCCAGGATACGAAGTAGTTCGGCCGCCGGCCCGCTGGGGCCTTTGACTTCCCATCTACGTATCGTGTCCGGGCCGTCGCCCGGGGCAAGGCCACACAGCTTGGCCATGTCGGCAACGGACAGGCTTTTGCCGATCGCATTACCGAGATCCTCGCGAAGCTGTTTTAGCTCAGAGCCGGTCACTGGGGTCGATCCTGCACGTCGCCTGACAATTCCCTGTCCGATGTGTTCGGCAATCATAAGCGCGATTCAGCGAAGCCGGATCCGACCCTAGACCACGGCTTTGGATGTGTGAAGCCGATCACAGCGCTTCCGTTGGGTGCGGATTATGATGGCTTGCGTTCGTCAATCTTGCGTTCGTCAATGAGGATCTGCACATGCGTGGACTAGCCGGGAAGCTCAGCCCCGAAGACCGCCGATTTTACTGGAAGTTTGTCGGCGGTCTGTATGTCTTTTATGTTGCGCTGATGATCGCCACGGTCGGGGTGGTCGTCGGCAATCACCTGTCAAAGAATCTCGCTCATGAACCCACCTTGGCAGACGAAATTGGTGGGAAGGCGCTGGCATCGATCGAAGCCCCGATGCCTGTGAGGCACGCGGCGAAATATGATTGATGTTCACGGGTTCTTTTTCGCGCGAAACAGCGCGGCTGCGCCCGCGCCAACTGAGCGGTCAATAACGACGCCGCCGCTTGGGCGTTCCATGTCCGATTCGAGTGCAAACTGGCCGATATCTCCGGGAATGCGAGCCAGACCGGTGGGGCCTGGTTAGATCGCCTGCTCGGTTTCATGCCAGGATTCCTCAGGAACAAACTCCTTGCAGTTCCGTTTTTCAAATTGCCGCAACTGTCCGGCCATTGGGCCGGACTTTGCTTCTCGAAGCGGGAGCTTAGGTGGACACTCAAACCAAGGCCCGGGAGCCGTCTTCTGAAACGGCTCCGCAGTCTGAGCGCGGTCCAGCAAGGTTCGGTTCCGAAAAAGACGATCAGGTCGGCGAACCACGCCAGGCGCAGAAACAGTCATTGTCTGACCGGTTGCGGCAGCACTGGATGTTGGCCGCCACTGCTGCGTGCATTGCCGCCGTCGGCCTGATCGCTGGCCTGCTTTATTGGCTGGATGCTCGGCATTACGAATCAACTGACGACGCATTCGTTGCCACGCGCAGTTTTTCGATTGCGCCCAAGGTCAGCGGCTACGTGACCGAAGTCGCTGTTACCGACAATCAGCATGTCGGTGCGGGGGAATTGTTGGCCCGCATCGACGAGCGCGATTATACGATCGCGGTGAACCAGGCACAGGCGCAGGTCGCCACCGGGCGAGCCAATATCGCCAATATCGAAGCGCAGATCGCCAGCCAACAGGCTCAAATTGACCAAGCGAAGGCGCAGGTCGAGCAGGCGGAAGCGCAGTTGCAGTTTTCGCAGCAGGAAGCTGCCCGGGCGCAGGATCTCGCGTCGAAGGGCGCCGGCACCGTCCAGCGGCAGCAGCAGACCAAATCCGACCTCGAGGCGCAGCAGGCCAATATGGCGCGAGCGAAGGCCGCGCTGATCGCCGCGGAGCTGCAGATCAAGGTGCTGGGTACGCAGCGCGACAGCGCGCACGCGTCGCTGGATCAGGCACAAGCGCAGCTCGATCAGGCCAAGCTTAATCTTGCCTACACCAACATTGTCGCGGCGCAGCCGGGGCGGGTGGCGAAGCTTAGTGCCGCCAAGGGCGCTTTCGTCACCCCAGGCCAGAGTTTGACGATGTTCGTTCCGGACGAGGTCTGGGTCACCGCCAATTACAAGGAAACGCAACTGACCGACATGCGTCCCGGTCAGAAGGTTGAAATCAGGATAGACGCTTATCCGGGCCGCAAATTGAACGGTCATGTCGCATCGGTGCAGCCCGGTTCGGGCACCGCGTTCAGCCTTCTGCCGGCGGAAAACGCGACCGGCAACTTCGTCAAGGTGGTGCAGCGCGTGCCGGTGAAGATCGTGGTCGACGACTGGCCGGCCGACCTTCCCGTCGGTCCAGGCATGTCCGTCGTGCCGCGGACGCGGGTGAGATGAGCGCGCAGGCGGAGGCCGCCGGAACCTCAGGCTGGTCGCCGGAGCGGTCGGCCGCAGGCGGCCACAATCCCTATCTGATCGCGTTCGTGGTTTCGATCGCGACCTCGACACCACCATCGCCAATGTAGCGCTGCGTCATATCGCGGGCGGGCTCGCGGTCGGGATCGACGAAAGCACCTATGTCATCACGAGCTATCTGGTCGCCAACGCCATCGTGCTGTCGATTTCCGGCTGGCTGTCCACCGTGATCGGGCGCAAGCGCTTCTACATGATGTGCGTCGCCATCTTTGCCACGGCTTCGTTGTTTTGCGGATTGGCGTGGAGTCTTGAATCGCTGGTTTTCTTCCGCATCGTTCAGGGGTTGGGCGGCGGCGGAATGGCGACCAGCGAGCAAGCGATCCTTGCCGATTCGTTTCCGCCTGCCAAACGAGGCCAAGCCTTTGCGATCTACGGCGTCGCCGTGGTCGTCGCTCCCGTCATCGGGCCTACACTCGGGGGATGGATCACCGATACTTATTCCTGGCACTGGGTGTTCCTCATCAATGTCCCGATGGGGCTGATCTCGCTGTTCCTGGTGGGGACGCTGGTCAGCGAGCCATCGGGCGCGGAAGAAGAGCGCGCCAGGCTTCTGCGAGGCGGCCTGCGCGTCGACTATGTCGGCTTTTTATTGGTCGCGATCGGACTGGGCTCGCTCGAATTCGTGCTGGATGAAGGCCAGAAAAACGACTGGTTCGGCTCGAACATGATCGTTGGCTTTGCGCTGACATCGGCGTTCTGCCTGCTGGCGTTGATTCCCTGGGAGTTGAGCCGCGACGACCCGATCGTCGACATCCGGCTTCTCGGCCGGCGGCAGTTCGGTGCTTGTTGGCTGGTGATGCTCGGCACCGGCGCGGTGTTGATCTCCACGACGCAGATGCTGCCGCAGATCCTGCAAACGGAATTCAACTATACCGCGATGCTGGCGGGGCTGGCTTTATCGCCGGGCGGCATCGCCACTCTGATCCTGATGCCGGTCGCCGGTCGCCTGGTCGGCATCATCCAGCCGAAATATTTGATCGCTGTGGGCGGAACGATCGTGGCGTTTGCGATGTGGCACCTGACCGGGTTGAACGGCGACATCACCTACGGCTACGCCGCGCTGTCTCGCATCTTTCTGGCGCTCGGCCTGCCGTTTCTGTTTCTCCCGGTCACCACCGCATCCTATGACGGGATCCCGCCCGACAAGACCAATCAGGCCTCCGCGCTCATCAACGTTGCGCGCAACATCGGCGGCTCGATGGGTGTCGCGCTCGCGCAAACGATATTTGCGCAACGGCAGCAATTTCATCAGAGCCGTCTGGTCGAGCATGTTTCCGCTCCCGACGTCGGCTATCAACAGACCATCGATGCCGTGACACGCTTCTTCGTCGGCCAGGGATCAAGCCAGCCGGACGCCGCCTCGCAGGCGATCGCCTGGGTCGGCGAGGCCCTGCAACGGCAGGTCAATCTGCTGTCCTACATTGACGTGTTCTGGTCGCTCGCGATCATCGGCGCGCTGATGGTGCCGCTGGCGCTGATCATGAAGCCGATCGATCTGGGCGGTGGGCCGAGGGGACATTGAAAAGACACCCGATAGCGGCAGCCCTGGGGCGCCTTCGAATGATTACTTTCAAGCGCCTATCGCATTGCGCGCGATAACATCGCGATAGAATGACACGCTGAGTTTCGGTATCCGGCGCTGCGTCTCAAAGTCCACGTGGTACAGCCCGAAGCGCTGTTCGAAGCCGAATATCCACTCGAAATTATCCATCAAGCTCCACAGGAAATATCCGCGAACCGGCACGCCTTCGGACGTCGCGCGCTGCAGCTGCGTCAGGTAGTTGCGCAGATACATGATGCGGTCGAGGTCGTAGACGTTACCGTCGGCAGCCACATTGTCGGTCGAAGAGGTTCCGTTCTCGCTGATGTAGATCGTATCGANGTTCCAGATCTTCGCCGCAAGTCGCGGCGCCCAATAGATCGTCTCCGGGCCGATCCTGAGCCACTCGGAATTCATGTGCGGAAACGAGGCGGGAAAGGGCAGAACCGAGAAGCCCGGCGCGCGGTCGGCTGCGACCACGTAGAATTGCGGCGCATAGATGTTCAGGCCGACGAAATCGTTTGGCGAGGAGATGATCTTCAGCTCGTCGGCGGTAAACTTGGGGGCGGCGGCGCCGGCATATCTGAGAAACCCGTCGGTGTATCTGCCCTCCAGGATCACGCCGAGGAAGCCCGCGTTCAACTCGCGCGTGGCGATCTCCGCCGCGCGAATGTTCTCAGGCGTATCGATCGCTGGCAAGCACGCCGCGATGTTCTCGGCTGGACCGACCTTGGTCCCCGCGCGCCCATGGGCGCGGATCGCCTGCACGGCGAGACCGTGAGCCAGCGCGACATGGTGGCGGACCTGGTTCAGTTCTGCCTGCGGCAGTTTGAGACCGGGAGCGTCAATGCCCCATCCATAACCGAAGTTCACGAATCTTCCGACTTCGTTGAGCGTGAAAATGTTCTTGACGCGATCGGTCAAACGCTCCGCCACGTAGCCGGCGTAATCCCCAAACGCCTTGGACGTGTCGCTGGACTGCCAGCCGCCAACTTTGTCCTGGAGCGCTTGCGGCAAGTCCCAATGATACAGCGTCGCGAACGGCTCGATGCCGTTCGCCAGAAGTTCATCCAGGAGGCGGTCGTAGAAGTCGAGGCCTTTGGGATTCGGCGCTCCCGTTCCTTCGGGAAACACCCGTGGCCACGCGATCGAAAAACGATAGGCCTTGACCCCCAGCTCCTTGATCAGGCCAACGTCCTCCTTGTACCGATGGTAGTGATCATTGGCGCGGTCCGCGTTGCTGTGATCCCCGATCTTGCCTGGCGTGTGGGAGAACGTATCCCAGATCGAGCGGCCGCGGCCGTCTTCGTCGACCGCGCCTTCGATCTGATAGGCGGAAGTGGCGGTGCCCCAGAGAAAGTCGTTCGGGAAACTGGCGGGGGCGTGCCGGTCGAGTGCCGGTTTGGCCTCATTGTCTTCCGGCTTCGCGGGCGTCGCCGCCATTCCGAAGGCAGAAAGACCCGCAAGCTTGGCAAAATGCCGACGCGAGAATTCACCAAACATCGATTTCTCCCGTCGGGCTTGCAGGCATGCGCCATTTGCGAATGGCCACAATGACTAATAGGCATCGAATTGATAAGCGGAAATCCTGTCGATCTCGAATTCGACGGTATCGGGAGATTCGCCGTCGATGACCCCGACGCCCCCGAAGTACTTCGAGCCCATCGCAAGGTTCACGATCATGTACATGGGATCGTCGAATCCAACAGGGACTTTGATCTCCGACACCGGCTTGCGGTCGATGAAGTAGACGATCCGATCCCACGCCCATAGCACGCCGTAGTCGTGGAAATCGGTCGATGCGTCCGGCACCAGGAAATCGAACCCGCAATGCTTCACGACTCCGGTGGCCGGAATTCGCCAATGCGTCGTCATCACCAGATCGCCGGGCTGTTGCCCGCGTCCTTCCATCACGTCGATTTCGGGAGGCCAGCCGCCATCATTGGCGAGCATCCAGAACGCCGGCCATACTCCGGTCCCAACCGGTATCTTCGAACGGATCTCGAAATATCCGTACTTCTGCGAAAATGAACTTTGGGTCGTCAGGATGCCGGACACGTATTCATTGTTGAAGAGCACCGATTTCAGCGCAGGCGGTGTGCGGCTGGCAACGATCGAGAGAACGCCATCTCGAACTTTGAACGGGTCGAGCCCCAGCGGGGTTGTTGCCCGGCCGCCATAGCGCGGATCCACATATATCTGCTGTTCGCCGTTATAGGTGGTTTTCCGTTTGAAGTCGGAGCCATCTCCTCCCCAGTAGCGCGCTTCCGGCCAGGAGGCGCCGCCGGCGTAGTGGGGCGCCCATTTTCCGTTCAACAACGGGTGCTGGTCGAAATCATCGTGGAAGGTCCGGTGCAAGGACACCGGGATCAGGGGCTCTGACGTTTCGATGCGACGGCATTGTTCGTTAGACGGGTCGGTCGTGACCTGCAGAGAAAGCGGCGTCGGCGCCGTCTTGAGGTCGCGCTTGATGTTGTCTTGCGCAAACGCCGGCGCGAGGGTGGCGAGACAACCGACGATGGCCAGAGCGTTCCGTACCAATTTTTCGATCCCGGATGACACGGTAATATCAATCCCAGATTACACGGTATTAAACGGGCGGCGATCTCAGCGGCACAGCCACTTCGTATATTGCTGGAGAAGAGGCTCTTCAACGACATCTTCTGGGGCGGATATCGCGGAGGCTACCTTTCGCACAGCCACGGTTGCGCCGTCGCTAGGCGAAGCGATCGACGCTCAGATAGGCTGCTTCTATTTGGAAAACTGGTGCTGCCAGACAGGATTGAACTGTCGACCTCTCCATTACCAATGCGTTGCCTGACCCTTTCGGGGCGTTTTTGGATGTGTATGACTCCTAATACGCTTTGAAATAAAAGGCTTTTCGCTTTCCGTTCTCACAGGCATCCTAGAGACTATCGGCCCCTCTGTGTGGGACGTTTGTGTGGGAGGAACCATGGTTGACGCCAGCGACACCCTCGGAACCGCGCGTGCGGGCCAAGTCCGCCAGATCGACACGGCCGCGAAACGCGCCCGGCTGCCTCG
>JGI12053J15887_10001055_pt1 | contig 12348 bp, 11 predicted proteins | sample MedBloCAOM1_O3_FD_15887 | JGI IMG/M metagenome (IMG submission 15887)
TCGAGGCGTCAGGACCACACGACTTCGCCGTCCGCGTCAGCACGATTCGTCAACCCGCGCCGCCCGCGTCCACCGCATCCCGCCCCGCGTTCGTGACGATCGCGATACGCCCCTCTGTGGGGGTGAGACGGCGAGGGATATAGAAGTGATTTGGGTCAGGCGCGAAACGAAATATTTTTGCAAATGGGGCTGGACAGCCAAATGACTGATTTGCCCGCCGGGCAACTCAGATTGATCCTAAAGGAGATTTTTCCTCCGTCATTCCGGGGCATCGCGAAGCCACGAGCCCGGAATCCATAACCACGATTGGGGATTATGGATTCCGGGCCTGCGCCAAGTGGCGCATCCATGATACGCACTTGCGCATCAGGGAATGGCGATAGTTGTGTTGAAAGTCCGAGACCGGCTTAGGAGCCACCGCCTGACAACATTTTCACGAGCCGATAGAGATAATCTTCGCCCTCGTAGAACGACTTCACCAGAATCCGTTCATCCTTGCCGTGGGCCCGGATGTCGTTGATATCACCCGCGAGCCCGGAGTGGCCATAGGTCGGAATGCCGGCGTTTCGCAGGTAGCTTCCATCGGTGGCACCGGCGCTCATGGTCGGAAGCACGACAGCACCGGGCCAAAACTGCTGCGATAATTTCTCGATCGATCCCATGATCTCCTCATGCAGGGCTGACGGCGCACTCAGCACCGGCTGATCGAGTTGCGTGACGGTGATCTGATCGTCCGCCAGCACGCGCTCCAGCGTCGCCTTGACCTCATCGACGGATTCACCGGGCATGATCCGGCAATTGACCTTGGCGCGCGCCAGTTGCGGCAACGCATTGACCGCATGTCCGCCTTCCAGCATCGTTGCGACGCAGGTGGTGCGCAGTTGGGCGTTATAGACCGGATTGGCTGCGAGCCGGACAAACGACATCGCGGCCGGATCCGGCTTATCGGACAGCGCCGCGCGCATATCGGCCGCGGTCTGCTCGCCCTCGAATTGCGCCGTGCGCTCGAAATATGCGCGCGTCGTCTCGTTGAGCTTCAGCGGGAAGCTGAATTTGGAGAGACGCACCAGTCCCTCGGCCAGATGATAGATCGCATTGTCCTTACTCGGGACCGAACTGTGACCGCCTCGATTTTTCACGTCGAGCTGATAACTCAGCGAGACTTTCTCGCTGGTCTGGACGCTGTTACGAATCGGCTTGCCGTCCTTCAATCCAACGCCGCCGCCCTCGTTCAATGCGAATTCAGCATCGATCAGGTCGCGATGGTTCTTGAGCAGCCATTGGATTCCCAGGCCGTCGCGGTCCAGAATTTCCTCGTCCGTCTCGAGCGCCATGATGATATCGCGGTCAGGCTTGTAACCTTCCTGTTTGTAACGAATGAGATTGGTGATAAAGGCCGCCGCCATGTATTTGTCGTCGCCGCTGCCCCGCGCATAGAAATAGCCGTCTTTCTCGATCAACTTGAACGGATCGACCGACCAGTCCTCGCGGTTGGCCGGCACGACGTCGAGATGCGCCAGCAGGAGAATCGGTTTACGCGCGCCTGTGCCGCGCAGCCGGGCAACCAGGTTACCCTTGCGCGGGGCCGGCGCGAACGCGTGTACATCGGCATCCGCAAAGCCCGCGGCCCGCAGACGGGCCGCCATCGCCTCGGCGGCACGTGCGGTGTCACCCGTTGCGGTCACGGTGTTGATTTCGACAAGCTCCTTGTAGATGTCGAAGGCAAGCTGCTGTTGCGGGCTCAGTGCTTCGGCAGCCGCCGGGTTCGACAACACGGCGAGGGTCGAAACCGAGGCGGCTAAGAGAGCGATCCAACAACGCGTCCGCGATGTAAGGTATTTCCGCCAGGTTTCTCTAAACATCTCGCTCTCCCAAAAAATTGTCCGCCCCCGAGAGAGGAATTCAGACAGGTAACCTGTTCGCTGGCAAGGTACCGGACCAGACACTTCTGCGGCTCAGCTATCCTATTTGGTATCTCTGGCAGCGATAACTTCGATTTCGACCAGAAATCCGGGATTGGCGAGCGCCGCGACGCCGACGACAGACCTTGCCGGCAGATTGGGCTGACTACCGCCAAAGAACTGCGTGTAACCTTCCATGAAAGCCCTAAAATCCATCGGCGCGCGCGCGTCGTGCACAAGAAATACCTGCATCTTCACCACATCGCCCATGCCGAGCCCGAGGCCTTCGAGGATTCCCTTGATCTTGTTGAGGACGCCGACCGTCTGGGTCCTGGTGTCACCATAGGCCTGCGGGCTGTTCGGTTCAGCCTCCTTGCTAATGACCGGGGGCACCTGACCGCTGATGTAATAGGTGGCCGCATCGCCCGAGACCTTTACCGCCTGGGCAATGGGAAATGTGGAATTGGGTATGGGATATCTCACCACGTCCGCTCGTGCGGCAAAGGGATCCAAAACAAGGGCGCTTAAGAAAAATGCGCCAAGCGAAAGCATCATTCCCGGCTTCATCTGCTTCTCCNTGCGTTGGGTCGCGATCGTTTCCTACCGGCGAACGACTTTTACATCCTCGGCGGTCACCGCATCCCGGTAATTGTTGCCGAAATGGGTCCGCAGGTAATTCACGACGGCGGCAACCTGGTCGTCGCTCATCATCGCTCCGAATGGCGGCATTCCGCGCTGTCCGTTGACGACGACGGCGATGGGATACCCGCTGGCTTCGAGATTGCTGTTGCCCGCGAGCGATGGATAGGTTCCGGCACCTACAGCACCTTTGCCATCGGACATGTGGCAGGCCCGGCAGACATTGGCGAACAATTCCTCACCGCTCATCTCAAAAAACCTGAAGCCTGCGCTTAGCGAGGGTTCGGACGCCGAGGGCCCGCCGCTTTGCGCATACGCTGTGAACGACGACAGCGAAAGCGCCGCCGCTATCGTGATGGCGAAGGTTTTGCGATGGTTCGGGTTTCCCTGCATCATCTGGATAACATCAGCGGAATCCTGCCTTGATGACATCGTCTTACGTTTTGACCACACGCTCGTGCAGCCGGGTGATGGCGTCGAGCGACGACAGGATGGCTCCTTCCTGCCATGCCGGAATGTAAGAGGCGTGCTCGCCCGCCAGCACGATCCTGCCGTCGATCTGGCAGAGATTGTCATAGTGCTCCGCCCTCGCCGTTTCGGTCCAGTTGCCAGCGCAGCCCAATGTAAAGGGCATGCGATGCCACGCAACGGCGATGCCGTTCTCGAATTCCGCAGGGTATTGCGGATGAATGCTGGCGCCGAATTCGACCGCCCGGCGGACCCGCTCGGCCGGCGGCATCGAGGTGAATTCGTAGGCGTTGGGACCGTCGAAAAGATATGCGCCGAGAAGCACACCTTTGCCTGCGCGATTGAAGCCGCTATTTGGATAGGCGATCTGCCGAATCGGCAGGTCGGTGTAGCTGATGCCGCCGTAGATCGCCTCGTCCTCTTCCCAGAAGCGGCGCTTGAATTGCAGGCCGATTTTGACCGANGCCATNTAGGGCACGGCGTCGATGGCTGCTTTCATGCGATTGCCGACGTCGACCGGAAGCTGACTCAAAATGGAAAGCGGAATGGTGCAGANGCACCAATCGGCTGTGGCCTGTTGCGGCCTCTCCGGGNTTTTGAGGTCGGTGTAGGTGACCGTGACGCCACGGTCGTCCTGCTGTATCCGCGTCACCTTCGCGTCGTAACGAATGACGTCGCCGACTTCCCTGGCGAACGCCTTGCCGATCATGTCCATGCCGCCCACCGGCTGAAACATGGTGGTCTGGAAGGTATGCAGCGCGAAATTCTGCAGATAGCGCCACAACCGCGATTTCAGGATATCCGACAGATCGATCGGCTGGCCCGGGACCGGCGCTGCGCCGACGCCACCGCCGGGATCCCTCGCGTAACCGCGAAAGTCTGAGGAAATGAGATTTGCCTTGTAAGCGTAGTTGCCGTCGAGCGCGCCCCATGACCTCAGCGCCTGCATCAGGATCTCGCGATCCTCTTTCGAAACGGCTTCGTCGAGCTTGCCCTGCTGCGTTGCCTTGGCGAGCAATTCCGAAATCTGTCCCTGGAAATCAGTCTTGATGTCGCGAATGCGCTGCGGAACGCCTGCGAACGCCGCGGTCGCGTGCAAAAGCGCGTTGTGATTGAGCTGGATGAACGGCTCGAGGGCGACACCGAGGCGCCTGCAATAATCGAGGAGCGCGCGATGGTGATAGGGAATCCGCCATGGGCCGGGATTGATATAGAGGCCTTGCTCGAATTCGCAGGTCTGCTTGAAGCCACCGAGTTCAGTGAACGAATCTCCGCCCCGCAAGGTCCAGTTGCGGCCGCCTGGCCGGCTATTGAACTCCAGAATCCGCACCTGGTATCCAGCCTTGCGCAGTTCCAGCGCGGCCGTCATGCCCGCAAGCCCGGCGCCGAGGATGATAACGGAAGCGCCCTTCGGGTCGCCGTCGAGCTTGATCGGACCTTTGTATCCGGAGTCGGAGGCAAACCCGAGAGAGGTCATCGCATGATACATCGCAGCGCTGCCGGAAACCGCTCCGATCAGGGACAGCAGATCGCGCCGGCTAACGGTCGCATGCTCGCTTTGCATCGGCACCTCGATAAACAGACGATTTTAGAGCCGGTCGGCACACCGCGGAAGCCCCCGGAACGCTCTGCGAGGCGACCATCGTCGCCACTCGAAGCATAGCACGTTGCGTTGAATTAATTGGCGAAGACCGGCGAAGAGCGGGCCATGATCGCGGCAGGGCTGGCAGGTCAAGGCGGGTAAGCCCTCCCGGATATCAAAGCGTAGGCGTCGGATCGGATAAAAAGACCCTGTCTGGCTTGATTCTTGTCAATAGATCTCCAGTTCTGGTTGGTAGGTTGGCAAAATGATCGAGCGCACCGACTCGTGGCACACCCGCTCCGCCATCAGCAGGTGGGCGCACGTCCTCGAACGGACTGGACTTGCCTTGACCGGCGGTTCGTGCGGGCTGTTCGTTGCCGCATATATCGTAAGGGCTGAGATCGACCTTGGTTCGACTGCCGCCGTCCTTGCCATGTTGCTTTACGGGGCTGCCGGCTTCTATCTCGGAATCGATCTGCCTCCGCCTCTCGCTGATCACCGCGTGCAGCTGCCTCTAAAGCGCATACCGGGTTCCGGCGCGGATACCGTGGAACTGTTTAGCGCAGCCGGTACTTTCCTCACTGCGGTGGCAACCGCCGTGTCCGTCTCCGCCATTGTTCTGGACGAGACTGCGCGCCCGAGTACCGCTCGCCTGATCATTACCGGTTGGGCGATCGGCGCCACCATGCAAATTGCCGCCGGCATCATCTCCCGAATACGGACAGAAACTTCCACCACATCCTAGCAAAGGCTGGTCAAACCCATTCTCATTCGCTCCAATTGACGGAATAGCGCAAGCGTAGAACTATTCCGCCGGTCCCGGCTTTTGCATTAGCGTTTCCCGGAAAACGCGAGGCGGTCGTTCGATCATTCAGTAAATGCGAGAGTGCCGATGTCGAGAAAAGATTCCGTCAACTGGATGTTGTCCGAGGCGATCGATTCGCTTGTACGTGCCGAACGGTTACATCAGCAGTTCTTCAGCCTGCAGCCGACAGCCGCCTCGCGGGAGCCCCGTTGGGAACCCCCGATCGATGTGCTCGAGACCGACAGGGAGGTGCTCATTCTGGTAGCCCTGCCCGGAGTCGATCCCGATCAGGTCGAGGCGGTGATCGAACACGGGACGCTCGTCGTCAGTGGACGCCGGGTACTGCCCGTCGAGCTGCGTGATGCCAGGATTCACCGGCTCGAGCTCCCGCAAGGCCGGTTCGAACGTCGCATCGTGCTGCCCGCCGGGCGTTTTGCCGTCAGCCGCTTCGCGCTGAATGGATGCGTTGTGTTGCGCCTGTTAAAGTCCGCGTGAGGATGGTCATGTCGACAGTCAACGAAGAACCCGCTTCAGCTTCGTCTCCCGCCGCAACCCAGGCCGATTCCACGCATATCCCCAATGATGCGCTCATCATTATCCCGGTTCGCCATACCGCGCTGTTTCCGGGCGTTGTGGCTCCCATCACGATAACTCGTCCGCGATCGATCGCTGCCGCACAACAGGCATTGCGCGAGCAGCGACCGGTTGGGATTGTGCTGCAGCGAAACCCTGACGTCGACGATCCCGGTCCCGACGACCTCTATCGGATCTGCACCGTCGCCAATATCGTACGCTACATTACTGCGCAGGATGAAACGCATCACATCATCTGCCAGGGCGTGCAGCGCGCCCGCATCCTTGATTTCCTTCCCGGCACGCCGTTCCTGGCGGCCCGGGTTCTTCATATTCCGGAACCTACGACAAGCTCGCCGGAGATCGAGGCACGATTCCTGAACTTGCAAAGGCAAGCCGTCGAAGCGATTCAATTGCTTCCCCAGGCGCCGCAGGAACTCCTTGCCGCATTTCAGGCAACCACTTCGCCGGCTGCTCTCGCCGATCTCACTACTGCCTATTTGGATATCAAACCACAAGAGAAGCAGGAGATTTTGGAGACGATTGACCTCGCAGCGAGAATGGAGAAGGTTTCACATTATCTGGCCGAGCGGCTCGAAGTCCTTCGGCTGACCAATGAGATTGGCCAAAAGACCAAAGCCACGTTCGATGAACGCCAGCGAGAGGCGATCCTTCGCGAGCAAATGGCAACCATTCAGCGCCAATTGGGGGAAGGCGACGGAAAGGCGGAGGAAATCGCGGAGTTGAACGAGGCGATCGCCAAAGCCCACATGCCGCCTGAAGCGGAAAGCCAGGCACGCAAGGAATTGCGCCGCTACGAGCGAATGCCGGAGGCAGCCGCGGAGGCGGGTATGGTCCGCAGCTATCTCGATTGGTTGATCGAGCTGCCCTGGGCGCTGCCGCCCGAAAAACCAATCGATATTGCAGAGGCGCGCCGCATTCTCGACGAGGACCATTACGGCCTGGAGAAGATCAAGGCGCGGATCGTCGAATATCTGGCCGTGCGAAAATTGGCGCCGCACGGCAAAGCGCCGATCCTCTGCTTCGTTGGACCACCCGGGGTCGGCAAGACTTCGCTGGGACAGTCGATTGCGCGGGCCATGGATCGGCCATTCGTCCGCGTCAGCCTGGGCGGCGTTCATGATGAGGCGGAAATCCGTGGCCACCGGCGGACCTATATCGGCGCGCTACCCGGGAATATCATTCAGGCGATCAAGAAGGCGGGAGCGCGCAATTGCGTCATGATGCTCGATGAGATCGACAAGATGGGACGCGGAATTCAAGGCGATCCGTCGGCCGCGATGCTCGAAGTTCTCGATCCGGAGCAGAACTCAACGTTTCGCGACAACTACCTCGGGGTTCCCTTCGATCTTTCGCGCGTGGTGTTCATCACCACGGGCAACATGCTGGATACGATTCCGGGACCGCTGCAGGATCGCATGGAGATCATAAGCCTGCCCGGCTACACGGAGGATGAAAAGCTTGAGATCGCGCGGCGCTACCTGGTTCGCCGCCAACTCGAAGCGAACGGCTTGAAACCGGAACAGGCCGAGATTGATATTGAGGCGCTAACGCTCATCATCCGGGGCTACACCCGCGAGGCAGGTGTCCGTTCTCTGGAGCGGGAAATTGGCAAGGGCTTCCGTTACGCGGCCGTGCAGATCGCCGAAGGCAGCTCGAACAGGGTCGTCCTCACCGCAAAGGACCTCACCGCCGTTCTTGGCCAACCCCGTTTCGAAAATGAGATCGCAATGCGCACCAGCATTCCCGGTGTGGCGACGGGATTAGCCTGGACGCCGGTCGGCGGCGACATCCTCTTTATCGAGGCTACTCGCATTCCCGGAAAAGGGGCGCTGATCCTGACGGGCCAGCTCGGCGACGTGATGCGTGAAAGCGCGCAGGCGGCTTTGACGCTGGCAAAAAGTCGGGCTCCTCAGCTCGGAACCGATCCTTCGATATTTGAAAAAAGCGACATCCACATCCACGTCCCCGCCGGCGCCACGCCGAAGGACGGACCGAGCGCGGGCGTCGCAATGTTCACGGCGCTGGCCTCCTTGCTCACCAACCGCACGGTCAGGAGTGACACCGCCATGACCGGCGAGATATCGCTGCGGGGTTTGGTGCTGCCCGTCGGCGGCATCAAGGAGAAAGTCGTCGCGGCCGCGGCTGCCGGCCTGACCAGGGTGATGCTGCCTGCGCGAAACCGGCGGGACTTCGATGATATTCCGCAAGGTGCCCGCGACAAATTGAAATTCGTCTGGCTCGAGCGTGTTGACGACGCGATCGCCGAAGTTTTGGAAGAGAGCAGCCCGAAGCGCGTTGCTAGCTAGCAAACCGCGGCAGCAGCTTCAGCGCGTTGCCGCGTTCGATGTCAATCAGTTGCGCGTCGGTGAAGACGCCGGCGTCCCGCAGTCCTTTGACATGGTTCGGTACGGGTAGTCCGTGCCGAACACGATCTGCGAGGCCGGAATGATGGCTGAGAGTGCCGACATCGAACCCTTGTTCGATGTCTGCGCGGTGTCGTAGTAGAAGCGCTTGAGTTCGGCTAGCGTCCCATCCGGCACCGCCCCCTTTGCGTTCGGGTCCAGCAACGGGTTGCGGACAAAGCGCTCGATCAGAAACGGCATCGTTCCGCCGGCGTGTGAAAATATCCAGCGAATGTCGCGAAACTTCTGCGCGTTGCCGCTGAAGATGATGTCTGCGATCGTGCGCGTGGTATCCGTGCCGAATTCGATCATCACGGGCTGCTCGGTGCGGACCAGATTGACGCAGCAATTGGCCGTGGTCGGATGGGTGTAGACGAGCGCCTTGAGCCGATTGAGTTCTTCCATAACCGGCACAAACAAGGGGTCGCCGAGCCACTTGTCGCCGTAACTTGTCATGAGGCCGATGCCGTCGGCCTTGAGCGTGTCGAGGACATACGCGATCTCTTGCAGGCTGCCGTCGATGTCGGTTAGCGGAACCGTTGCGAAGCTTCCGAAGCGTCCGGGATGGTCCGCGACAAGTTTGGCTGCGTAGTCGTTGCACTCGCGCGCAAGCTTGCGAGCGGCATCTCCGGACGTGAAATTAAGGGCCGGCGTGGTTACCGAGAGCATCGCAACCGCAACTCCCGCCCTGTCCATGTCCTGGAGCGATTTTTCCGGCGTCCACATCTTCATCAGCGGCTCGCCGAAATTGCCCAGATTCGCTGCGGCGATGTAGGTCGGCGGCGACAAATGATGGTGGACATCGATGCGATAAGGTTTTGTTGCGTCAGCCGCCTGTGCCGCGGCGCTGTGCGGCCTGCCCACCCCGACCGCAGCCATCGCAGCGGCGCCGGTGATAAAATTGCGTCGGTTCAGCTCAGTGCCTGACAGCGAAAGTGTGCTTCCATCACAGCATGCACATGCGCGATACGACCAGCGGCGCTTATCCTTCATAGCGTCCTCCCTGTCGGTCCCTTCGGACTTCTTCACTCGACTCGGCCCGCTGCAGGTTCAGCCATCGAGAATGGCGACCGCCCGGGTCCAGCCCGCGGACGCGCGTTCGATTTTGACAGGGAAGCAGGATACGGTGAAGCCGGTCGACGGCAATTGCTCGAGGTTGTGCAGCTTTTCGATGTGGCAATAGCCGATGTGGCGTCCGGCCTTGTGCCCTTCCCAAATCAGGCTGGCGTCTTTGGTTTCGGCGTATTTCTTCGCGGTATAGACGAACGGCGCATCCCAGCTCCAGCCGTCGATGCCGGTCAGCCGCACGCCGCGCTCGAGCAGATACATCGTCGCCTCGTACCCCATGCCGCAGCCGGAGGTGACGTAATCCTGCCGGCCGTATTTGGCGCCGGCGCTGGTATTGACCACGACGATCTCCAGCGGCGAAAGCGTGTGGCCGATCCGCTTGAGCTCGCTTTCGACATCCTTGGCGGTCGCCACATAACCGTCCGGCAAATGCCGGAAGTCCAGCTTCACGCCGGGCTGCAGGCACCATTCCAGCGGCACTTCGTCGATGGTCCATGAGCGCTCGCCGCGGTTCATGGTCGGATGAAAGTGCCAGGGCGCATCGAGATGGGTGCCGTTATGGGTCGAGAGCTGCACCTGCTCGACCGCCCAGCCCTGCCCGTCCGGCAAATCCTCGGCCTTCAGCCCTTCGAAGAACTGCAGCATGCGCGGCAGGCCCTGCTGGTGATCGATGTACTGGATGGTGGGATGCCCACCCGGCGGATCGGCCGGCACGTCGTTTTGCAGCGGCACGGAAATATCGATCAGTCGTCTGGCCATAGGCGTTTCCTCGAAGGTTTCTGTTTGCATTTTATCGACGACCAGGCGCTAGGCGTCCTGGCGCTCGACCTTGTTTTTCAGGACCCCGATTTTTTCAACGTCAAGCTCGATGGTATCGCCATGTTCAAGATACCAGCCGAGTTCAAGTCCGCAACCGTTGCCGACGGTGCCTGAACCTATGAATTCGCCGGGCATCAGGGTTTCATCCTTGGTGACGTGCGCAATGATCTCCTCGAATGAAAATAGCATTCCGTCCGTCACGCCTTGCGAGCGCATCTTGCCGTTGACGCGGGCTTCCATCTTGAGCTTGTAGGGGTCGCCGATCTCATCCGGCGTCACGATCCACGGACCCATCACGTTGCCGCCATCAAAGCTCTTGCCTTTGGCGGGACCAAGGCGTCCTTCCATCTCGATGCGCTGGGCGTCCCGCGCGGAAAAATCGTTGAAGATGGTGTAGCCGAAGATGTGATCCTTGGCCTTCGACGCCGGGATATTCGCGCCCTTGTTCCTGGTGATGATGCCGAACTCGAGCTCGTAATCCATCACCTTGCTGTAGCGCGGCCACTTGACCGTGGTGTTGGTGCCCCGCACGCTGAAGCGGTTGGTGATGTAATAGATCGGCTGCTTGCGATAGACCTCGGGCAATTCGCCCAGCGGTTCGGCCTCGATCCGCGCCAGCTCGGCCATGTCGTTCTTCGCGCGCGCCGCGAGTTTGAGCTGGCCGCGCGGCGCCTGCAGGATATGCAGCGGGAACGACATGCCGTCCCGCAGGGAATCAGACCGGCTTGATGCCCGCCTTCGCGACGATGTCGCGCCATTTCGGCACCTCGTCCTCGATGCGCTTTCGCATGCCGTCAGGCCCGTTGGCGAGGACTTCGAAGCCATTATTGCGCAATTGCTCCGCGATGCCAGGCCTTTTCAGGATTTCGATCGACTTTGCCGACAGCAGTTCGACAATGGCCGGCGGGGTCTTGGCAGGCGCCAAAAAGCCCTGGAACGTGTCGGAGATGAAATCCCTGTAACCAAGTTCGACCATCGTCGGCACATCGGGCAGATCGAACCAACGCTGCGCGCCGGTGACGGCCAACGCTTTCAGCGCCCCGGATTCGATGTGCGGATGCGCCGGCGGCAGCGCTGCAAAGGCGACCTGCGTGGTGCCGCTGAGAATTGCCTGGATGGCGGGACCCGCACCGGAGAAGGGAACGTGGGTGATCTGGATGCCGCTGACAATCTTGAAAAGCTCACCTGACAGGTGCGGCGTCGTGCCGATACCGGGGCTCGCGTAGTTGAGTTCGTTGGGATCGGCCTTTGCGCGCGCGATCAGCTCGGCAATCGAGTTGATGCCGAGCTTGGCACCGGCCAGGATCACGTTCGGCGACGTTCCGAGTTCGGCGATCGGCGCGAAATCCTTGTAGGGATCATAAGGGATTTTTGCGTAGAGACCGGGATTGACGACGTAAGCACTCGATGTGATCAGCAGCGTATAGCCGTCGGGCTCGGCATGCGCCGCGGCGCCGATCCCGATATTGCCGCCCGCCCCCGGCTTGTTCTCGACGATGACAGTACCGCCAATGGCCTCGCCGAGATGCGTAGCGAGGATGCGCGCCATGATGTCGGTCGGTCCGGCGGGGGCGAACGGCACGATGATCTTGATGGGACGTTCGGGATATCCCGCTGCCCTCGCCTGCTTCAGGCCAAGTCCGGGGGCCGCCATCGCGGCCATCGCGAAGCCGGCCGCATGCAAGACCTCGCGCCGCGATGGATGGGCAGATTTCTTACCGGACATGACATTCTCCAGGCATAGGTTCACTTCTTCGGACCGGACGATGCAAAAACCGCGGCCCATTTTTCAATGTCGGCGCGGATGAAGTCGGCAAATTCCTTCGGCGTACCGCCCAACGGGTCGGTACCTTGCCGCTTTAGCGCCGTGCGCACCTCCTCGGTGTTCAACGCGTCGTTCGCAGCGCCCGAAAGTTTCTCGATGATCGCGGGTGGCGTTGCAGCCGGCGCGAGAAGTCCGATCCAGATTCCGGCGTCATAGCCGGTCATTCCGGCTTCAGCGAGCGTCGGAACATCCGGCATGATCGCGGCGCGCCGTGACTGAGCCACGGCGAAGGCCTTCAGCTT
>JGI12053J15887_10001056_pt1 | contig 12348 bp, 10 predicted proteins | sample MedBloCAOM1_O3_FD_15887 | JGI IMG/M metagenome (IMG submission 15887)
ATTCCGATTCGGTGAATTCAAACGTCTCCGTCCGGCCGGAATGCTCGAGCTTTTTGGCAATGTGCCGCAAACTCGCCGCCAGATCGATTAGCGGAACCCAGCCCCAGTGTGTGCTGAAATTCTTTGATCCGATTTCTAAGATCAGATCACCAAGCGCGACTCGGTAACGGAAATCCTCTTCATCCGCATGTGACCAGCTCTCGGTATCGGTGGTCGGCTCTGCCGATCGAAAGTCGAGTTTCATAATTCTAGAATGGAAAGGCTGTCACCACCCGGTTTCGATTATTCACTACGACCCGAAGTCGCGTCGCCGGTTGGCCGTCAATGTTTGTGCCTATCTGGCGCTGGAAATCATATTCGTAGATCACGCCCGGACGGCCATTCGTGTTTGTCCGACTATGACCGTTCTGTACCGCCTGATTGATCAGGGCGCGTAAACTATCCTCCGTGATACCGTATTGAAATTTGCCGGCTCCCGCTGCCGTGCTATCCGGCCAGTGGCGTTCCATGATGTGGCGGAAAGCCTTTTCCGTCAGTACGACTTCGCCTGCGGGCCTATATGGTTGATACGCCCACGTCGTTGGCTGGCTACCGATAAACAGGAACAACATCGCCAGCAGGTAACGAAGTCCTGGATTTTTCATATCAAATCTCGCCCAGCGCCCCGGGAGCGATTTTTTCTCACCCCAAAACGCAGAGGCGCAAAGAAAAGAAGAGAAGAGCATCGAGTATTCGGGCGGTCCTTGAACTGCCGGCTAAACGACGAATGCATCGCCCCGGTCGGTATAGCCTCCAAAATGGGTTGATTGTACCCGCTCTCACCTCTAGTCGTTTGCGCCTTGGCGTGAGATTTCCTTCCGTTTACTCTTCGTGTCTTTGCGCGCGGGTATCAACTGTCCGCCGTTTCGGCTCCGCGAAGCTCAGCCATTGTTTTCGCCGGATCATTCGCGTGAAAAATCGAGGTGCCGGCAACGAAAATATTTGCGCCCGCTTCTCGAGCGGTTTGTGCTGTCGTTCGGTTGATCCCTCCATCGACCTCGATGTGAAATTTAAAATCTCGCTCTTCTCTAAGCTGACGAGCCCGACGAACTTTTTCCATCATTTCGGGCATGAAAGTCTGGCCTCCAAACCCTGGATGAACAGTCATTACCAGCAGAAGATCGATCTGATCGAGAAACGGTAATACTTTTTCGAACGGAGTGGGAGGACTGATGGCAAGTCCGGCACTACACCCTTCGCCGCGAATCGCACGCAAAGTTTCGGCGATATCCACTCCCGTTTCGACATGCATCGTCACGTTGTGTACGAAAGGTGTAAATCGTTTGTAATAATGGTCCGGCCGCGAAATCATAAGATGAGTATCCAGCGGCTTAGTCGCGAATTTTGCGATGGTCTCAATAATTGGGGGGCCAAACGATATGTTATCGACAAAATGACCATCCATGACATCGAGATGCAGCCAATCGGCCCCGGCCTTTTCGATCCGAGTGCAATCCTCTTCCATCCTGGCGAAATTACAGGCCAAAACCGAAGGGTTCACAATGATAGGGTTATTGCGCGTTCTTGCCTCCGTTAACACCCGATAAGCTTGGCTGAAATGTTGGATTTTGCGAGTGACGATTACTTCATGGGGGAAGCTCTACGCCAAGCCCGAAAAGCCGAGGCGCAAGAGGAAGTGCCGATCGGAGCGGTTATCGTTTATCAAGCGGGGATTATCGCGCGTGCCTGGAATCAGGTTGAGACCTTGAAGGACGCCACCGCTCACGCCGAAATGCTCGCCATCACCCAAGCGGAGAGTGCGCTGGGCGATTGGCGGCTCAACGAATGCGAGCTTTATGTTACCAAAGAACCCTGCCCGATGTGTGCTGGCGCGATCGTTCATTCCCGTATTCGCCGCGTGATCTTTGGTTGCTCTGATCCTAAGACCGGTGCCGCCGGTGGGATGATCAATCTCTTGCAGATGCCGCCGCTAAACCATACCTGCCTGATTACCACCGGTATCCGAGAATCGGAGTGCCGCCAGATCCTGCAAAATTTCTTTCGAGAAAAACGGTAGGGAAGCGCTCCCGCGTCCGTTCTACCGGCGCCCAATGTTGCCCGGCCTGTCGCCTTGTCATCCGCTTCGGCCGGCTAGCGCCACCAGCTCGTTCCATCCGTCCCACGCTGTTTTCGCCAGCAGAATGCAGACTACGATGACAAAGAACCGTCGAACATAGGTGTTCCCTTTCCAAAGGGCGTATCGAGCCCCGACTGTCCCGCCGGCGGCGTTGGCGATCGCCATCGGGATCGCTACGGGCCATAATATGTTTCCGGTAAATCCAAATAAGAGGATCGCACCAAGGTTCGTGCTTACATTGACTAACTTCGCTGCGGCGGACGCATGCAGAAAATCGAACCGAAACACCCGGATAAATAGGAAGATTAGAAACGTTCCGGTGCCTGGTCCGATAAATCCGTCGTAGAAGCCAATGCCCGCACCAATCAAGCATCCTTGAACAATTGCTTTTGGACCAAAAGGCCCTGCGGCTGATAAGTCACCCAGTCTTTTATGTTTGAGCGTGTAAATCAAAAGTCCAAGCAAAATCACTGGTAGACCTAGCTTAAAGAGCTCCGGTGAAATGAATCGGGTGACCTGCGCCCCAATCAGCGAGCCGATGCCGGCAGCAAGACAGGTCAGAATCATGAACCGAACGGGCAGCGTTACTCGCCGGCAAAATGCGATGCTGGCGTTTATTGTTCCGGTAATTGCTGCCAACTTGTTAGTGCCTAATAACTGGGGCGGTGATTGGGCCGGCAGAATGGCAAACAATGCAGGCAACTGCACTAGCCCGCCGCCCCCGACCGTTGCATCCACAAAGCCGGCAAAAAACGCGCTGAGGGTTAATAGGAAAAAATTGATCAAGAAGGAGATTGAGCACAGCGCGGCCCAATGTGCAAAGAGCTGATCTTGGAAGGCGGGGGGAAACGCACAGTGATTTGCAAAGGTTCTTTCGCACGATCGTAGGAAAAAAAGCCTCACGCAAAGACCTGCCCGCAACGCTTCGCGTAGCGATGCGGGCGGGCGCAAAGACGGACATACAAGCGTTCTTGTGTCCCCCCGGATGGTACGCCGACCTGTCCGACGACGGATAATTGGACTTAGTTAGCGAATCCGGTGATTCCCATGGCGAGGTAGGGCGTGTCGCTCCGCGACCGCCGACTTGTCCGACGAAGCCTCGCCCGATGATCGAACCATGGCGCCCCGCTCGACGAAAACAAAGATCCTCGCAAAAAGAACAAGAATCTCAACTAGAGCAGGGCAAAGGAAGCAACGAGGGATTTTTCTCTGCGGCCTTTGCGTCTTTGGGTGAGATCATTCGCTTCGACCCGCCGGAATGATCGTTTGACAGGTCTGCTAATACGTATCACTAATTCGTATTAGCAATACTTTTTCCTCGTGTCTCCTCCGTTCATCAAAGCGCGCCCGACCCAAAAAGATATTGCCAAGCTGGCCCAGGTTTCGCAGGCGACCGTCTCCCTCGTCCTAAACGGTGTCGCCGATTCCTCAGTCCCGGCGATCACCCGGCGAAAGGTTTTCCGCGCCGCAAAAAACCTGGGATATGTACCCAACCGCGTAGCCCAGAGCCTTCGAACCCAGCGGACCAAAACCATTGCCTGCATCGTTCCAGACATTACCAATCCTTTCTATCCTGCTCTCGAGCGCGGCGCACAGAACAGCGCAGAAGCCCACGGCTACGACGTACTCATTTACAACACCGACGGGCTTCCGGGCAAAGAACGAAAATGCCTCGACCGCCTCTTGGAAGGCCGGGTCGATGGTGTGATCGGTGTATTCTTTCATTTGACCGCACGCGATTTGCGTCCACTCCTCGAACGGAAGATTGCCGTCGTGCGGATTGAGGCGGGTCTGAAGCTGGGCGGGCCCTGGCCGCTGGATAACCTCTTTGTCGATAACGTGAGCGCGGCGAAAGCCGCTGCTCATTACCTCATCGAGCAGGGTCATCGACGAATCGCGATGTTGGCAGGGAACGCCGGTCCGGATTCGGCTCGGGTACGCGGTTATAGAGAGGCCTTGCGCNGNAAAAAGCTTTTATCCGATGTCGTATCCGGCCANGAATTCTCNGAGAGACAAGGATACGANTCAACCCAGCGCATTTTGAGACGAGCCACTCGTCCGACCGCGATCTTCGCCGGGAATGACATGATGGCGATCGGAGCGATTATGGCAGTGCGAGAAGCTGGGCTCCAGATTCCGGAGGAAGTCGCTATCGCCGGCTTTGATGATATCTCCATCGCACGATTAGTTTCGCCCCCGCTCACCACCGTCAGTCAGTTTCAGCAAAAACTCGGGAACCGTGCGGTCGAGATGTTGCTTGAGCGTTTGAACGGCAAAACCACCGGACCGGGGCGCTGTGAGGAGATGCCTTTCGAGCTGATGATCCGTAAATCCGCCTAGCGGAATTCTCCGGCTACGCCGGAAAATTCCGCCGCTTTTTAGAGAGAAGAGTTTAGAACAGTTTGTTTTCGATTTATTTATTTCAAAATGGGCTCTTATGCAGACGCGGAGCGTCTGTTTAAGAGCTTTCTAGCCCGCAATAAGCGCGTGGATGCGTATGGCGCGTGAGATTTGCGGGCTAGGCCGATTTTTGTTTTCTAACCCAATCAACCCCCAACCATGAAACCGACCCTCCTGACATTGATCTTGTCGTTAGCATTCCTCGCTGGCGCTGCCGCCGAACCCAAAGAGATCACTCTTTGGATCACTGACTTCAATCAACAGCAATTTGACGACTTTGGCCGGACTGTCATTGATCCGTTCAACAGTTCTCAATCGGAGTACAAAGTCAAAGCTACCCTCATCCAACACTACGATCGGGAACTGAAGCTTGCGCTATCCGCTGGCAAAGGGCCGGACGTTCTCTTTACCGAAGGTCCATCCTACCTTGTCCAGTATAGTAAGACTGGATTTGTGATCCCACTTGATGGCTACGCCGCGAAGTACAATTGGGATAAGCGTTTCGTTGGGAGCATGCTCAACCTGCAACGACTCAACGGTAAATTGTACGGATTACCAGATGAGTACGAGAGCATGTTCCTTTACTACAACAAAACCCTGTTCGAAAAGAACGGTTGGACGCCGCCGAAAACTCTCGAGGAGCTGCAAAAGATCGCGGAGGATGCCAAGAGTAAGGGCATCACGCCATTCGCTGCCGGCAATGCGAACTGGAAAGGAACAAACGAATGGTTTGTGACGGTCGTGCTGAATCACTATGCCGGAGCGGCCAATGTCTACAAAGCATTGACCGGCGAATTGCCTTGGGACGCCCCGGTATTTGTCGATGCGATCAAGCTGCTGAACGATTGGTGGAAGAAAGGCTACTTCAGCAAAAATTATTACGCGCTCACCGGTACCCAGGCTACAGATGATGTGGCGACCGGCAAGGCTGCGATGCTAATTAGCGGTTCCTGGGCCATCCACGATCTGACCGAAACATTCAAACAGAGCGGTCAACAATGGGATTGGATCGCCTTCCCCTCGGTCGGCCCGGAAGCAACCTATCCGCTGTATGAAATTGGTATCGGAGGCACCCAGTCGATTAGCAAGTTCTGCAAAAGCCCGGATGGCGCTGCCGCATTTCTTGACTTCATGTACCAGCCAAAGGTCTTTATGGCTTGGACCGAAGCTCAACCCGCTACCGGCCAACTATTGCCTCCCGGTAATTTTGCCGATTCTGACATCAAGAGCGACAAGCTGGATCCGCGATTGGTGAAACAGAATGACGCGGTTCTCGCTTGTATCAAAAGTGGCGCAATCGGCTATACGACCTGGACGTTTTGGCCTGATCGCACCGAGTCCGTGATCATCGATGGTTTAGAAAAGGTCTGGGCAGGCAAACTCAGCGAAGCCGATTATTTGAAGGGGGTAAATGATCAGTTCCAACAAGACAAAAAAGACGGACGAATTCCGCCGGTCATTACGCCACAACTGAAATAGGTGATGAGCGGAAGACTAAAAGCGTCGACCAGAGAAATCACACTGACTGGCACGACCAAGTTTCACCATGAATCAGGACAACGTCGCTCCGAGTTAGTTGGGTGGCTGTACATTTCTCCTTCGCTGCTAATCAACTCGGTCTTTCTTCTGTTCCCGGTGGTTGCTACGCTCTTACTGGCATTTACCACCTGGAACGGATTGGAAGATCCGAGTTGGACCGGATTCGCTAACTTTGTCGATATCTTCGCCTCACCGGCATTCTGGCAAGCGTTGATTAATAATGGGAAATGGACTGTGATTTTTCTCACGGTTCCAATCGGGCTGGCATTGCTCGCTGCCGCCGCTCTTTTTCGGGCACGGCGATTGCGGTTCTTGCAGACGATCTTTCTGATTCCCTACATTCTTCCGACTGTTTTACAGGCTCGGATCTGGCAAGGAATGATCTTCAATCCTGAGAGCGGCGTTTTCGGTTGGCTCAGCAAGCATGGGATCTCAATCCCCGATCCGCTAATCAACACGGATACTTCGTTGTACGGCATTGCGCTGGTCAATCTCTGGGCTTGGTGGGGGTTTCTTACCGTGATTTTTTTTGCGGCTTTTCGTCAGATTGACAAGGAGTTACTCGATGCCGCTAGAGTGGAGGGCGCCGGCTTTTGGTCACAACTGTTTCGTATCCAAATTCCTCTGATCAAGCCGACAGTTCTGTTCATGCTGATTATGACCTTCGTCTGGTCATTTCTCATCTTCGACTATGTTTATGTGCTGACGGATGGAGGTCCGGCCGGCTCCAGCGAAGTGCTCTCGACCCTCGCCTATCGCTACGGCTTCGAACGCTTCGAGTTCGGCAAAGCGGCCGCCATTTCCGCTTTTGCCGGACTGCTCGGAATGATGGCGATCCTATTCTACATCTGGCTGCAAAAGAGAGGGGTGGAACGATGAGAGCAAGCCAGCGACCGAAGGGTTTATTGATGGCTGCCTTCCTGCTCCTGCTGATGGCGATCAGCCTGTTCCCGGTGTTGCTGATGGTCTTGAACTCAGTCAAGTCGGATGTTGCGGTAATGACAAATCCGCTGGCTCTTCCTGATCATCTGGCCTGGGATAATTTTCCCAAAGCGTGGGGGCAAGCACATTTGGGAGATGCGCTTTTCTTGTCGCTCCGAATTGCGTTGCTCACGGTCCTATTTACCTCTACCAGCTCCTCCTTGGCGGCCTATGCGCTGGCGAGGAGGAAGATGCGAGGTTGGTCGCTCGCGAGTGGTTATTTCCTTATGGCCACGACCGTCCCGATTTCCTTATTAATCTTTCCGTTATACGGGTTGGTCGTACGACTTGGCCTACTTGGAAACGAGGTAGTGCTAGCGTTGATCTACACCGCTATCTACACACCTTTTTCTATTTTTCTTCTGCGATCTTATTTTCTGGGTGTGCCGCTCGAGTTAGAAGAAGCCGCCCAGCTCGATGGTGCCGCTGAAACGCAGATTTTTTGGCATGTTGTTCTGCCGTTGGTCACACCCGGAATTTTGACGGTGGCACTTTTAGTTGCCTTGTTTACTTGGAACGAATTCCTGTTGTCTCTGACCTTTTTCCAAAGTCAGGACGTCAAGACCGCGATCGTCCAGTTCTACTCCTTTGAGGGGCGCTATGGTACGCAATGGAGCCTATTGATGGCCAGCGCCGTTATGTTGGCCGGTCCGATTATTGTGCTCTTTCTCATCTTCCAACGCCTTTTTGTCGACGGCTTAGTCGCCGGCAGCATAAAGGGCTGATCTTATTGACCCATGTTACCATCCTCTTCTTACCTTGAACGCGTTTATGCCGGTGTGCTTGGCAAAATCATCGGGGTTTACCTCGGACGACCTTTTGAAGGATGGACTCATTCTCGGATCGAGGCAGAACTGGGCGAGATCTGGGATTATGTACATGAGCGCTTGCGCGTGCCCTTGGTAGTCGCTGACGATGACATCTCTGGCACATTCACCTTCCTGCGAGCGTTGCCGGATCACGGCGGCACGGCTGATATAACGCCAAAGCAAATTGGATTAACCTGGTTGAACTACATCGTCGAGAACCGAAGTATTCTCTGGTGGGGTGGACTGGGAAATTCTACGGAGCATACTGCGTTTCTTCGATTAAAGAGCGGAGTTCCAGCGCCTTTGAGCGGTGCGATTCAGACCAATGGCAAAACCGTTGCCGAGCAGATCGGCGCGCAGATCTTTATCGATGGTTGGGCGTTGGTTTCTCCCGGTAATCCTCGGTTGGCGGTAGAACTGGCGCGAAAGGCGGCCTCGGTTAGTCACGATGGTGAAGCGATTTATGCTGCTCAGTTTCTGGCCGCGGTCGAGGCGCAGGCGTTCGTCGAATCCCGGATTGATCAGCTGATCGAAACCGGGCTCTCGTATATTCCGGCTGACAGCCTCGTCGCTCGGCTTATCAACGATGTCCGGATTTGGAGCGGCACAGACGGAAACTGGCGCGTGACGCGAGAGCGGATCGAGAAGACCTACGGATACGACAAGTTTCCGGGCAACTGCCACGTCATACCGAATCACGCCATCATTATTCTCAGTCTGCTCTATTCTGAAGATGACTTTCGCCGTGCCCTCATGATCGCCAATACCGCCGGCTGGGACACCGATTGTAATTCGGGCAATGTCGGTTGTCTGATGGCAATCAAGAACGGCCTTCCGGCGATCGATGTGAGCCTACGGGAGCCGGTCGCAGATAGACTTTTTCTTTCCACTGCTGACGGGGGACGTGTTATCACGGATGCGGTCCGCGAGGCCTACGAGATCTGCCGGATTGCCAATCAGTTGAGACAGGTGGAGCTGGTTTCGATTCCAAAGCATGGTGCCCGTTTTCATTTTGAACTTCCCGGGTCAGTCCAAGGATTCCAGATTGACCGAGATGACGACGACGCTTCTGAGCTAACACTGTCAAACGTTGCTGGCAACAGCACGAGCGGCCAGCGATGCCTCGCCCTAGATTTCGAGCGCTTAGCAGAGGACCGTCCGGTCCGAGTCGCGACGCCAACCTTCATTCCTCCCGATTCAAAAGACGCCAGTCACTACTCATTGATGGCTTGTCCTACGCTCTTTTCCGGACAGGTAGTAAGGGGACGAGTGGCCGCCGGCCGAGAAAACTCGGCTCCGGTTCGAGTCGTACCTTTCGTTGCTTACTACAACGGCAATGATGAACTTGCTCAACATTACGGTTCACCACTCACGCTCACTCCAGATGCAGTGGAAAATTTCCAATGGCAAATCGAAGAGTTGGGCGGCGCGCCTATCGCGCGCTTCGGTTTTGAAATTCGTTCCGATCGGCTAACCAAAGGCCGGATCTACGTTGACTACGTCGATTGGTCGGGAACTCCTACGTCTGTCTTTCGCCGCCCCGATGTCGACGGGAAAATGTGGCGACGAGCTTGGATCAACGCGGTCGATCATGTCGGCACCCGATGGGAGTCCGCCTTTCATTTGTGTCAGGATCGAGGTACAGGACTATTCATTCAGGGGTCGCGCGATTGGCAGAATTATACGGTCCAAGCAGCAATTATGTCCGATCCAGCCAAGTCTTTTGGTTTGGCTGCTCGGGTCCAAGGTCTGACTCGCTATTATGCGCTGGTGCTCGGACCGAGTCAGGCTTTGCGCCTTCTCCGAAACTACGATTCGGTCGAGTTGTTGGCGGAAGTACCGTTTACTTGGCATTGGCATCAGCGGTATGATTTCACTCTGCAGGTCCTTGGGACCTTGGTCAGCGGTTTGCTCAACGGAAACGAGTTGATTCGCTACAACGATTCCGAGACCCCTCTGCGCGATGGCGGAATTGCCTTGATCTGCGAAGAAGGGCTGATCATGACCGACGAGGTCAGTGTCACGGGGCGAAACGCCGAATGACAAATTGCGCGCCCGACTTCGCCGTGCCGCCGACACGCCGACACGCCTCTCGGCTCTGCCATCTGTCATTCGGCGCTTGGCGCCGCTACCTCTTGGGTGCCGAGATTGAGCGGACTGAACGGCGTCGTTGATGGATGGCTGCTGATCGTTCGACGACGGCTGCCCAGCTCTTTGTTAACGCAGAGAAAGATCCGTTCTTCGATTGGACCTCCACCTGAATGGAACGCGTTTGCCTGATCGATAATTGCCTTTTCGGCTTTGGTCATGCGCTCCCGTTGCAACGTGTGTTGGGTCCAGGACGGAACTAACATCTCAATCCGAAACGTGTTGTGACGGGTGAGGTCCTCGTGGAGCCGCCAAGTGAAAGCGCCATTGCGCAAATGAATCATTCGTACGTGCTTCATCACATCCATGAACTGCGGTACCCGCGCTGAATCGACATTGAACTCATACATCACGGCTACCGGGCCGTCTTTCGGCTGAGGCAGGTAGATCAGTTTATGAGAGAAGCTGGTTACCGGAGCCGGCTCGAAATCCATGGTCCCGGTGAAGTTGATCGACAACGGTATCGCCAAAATCAAACTGACCACCAAAAGGGCGGCTCCTCCGACCAAAGTCGGGTTGATTCCCACCGTCGTTGCGGCAGCTCCCCAGATGATGCCACCTAACGCCATTCCTCCTTGCGAAACCATGATCACGGTCGCATTCATTCTTCCGCGGGCCCACGGCGGCATCGCTCTCTGACCGGCTACCCAGAGCTCTGATGCGGACAACGTCCAACCGATGCCGGCGAGACCTGCCACTATCATAAAAATATTTTGATCGCGAACAAAGGCCATGAAGATGTAAACCACGGCGATAACCAGATTCGCTAAAACCGTGAGGGTGTTGGGCGAGAAATGTTTTCGAACCCAGGGCACCACAAAAACCGCACCCAGTACTGAACCTGCGCCCATTGAACTGAACAGAATTCCACAACCAGCGGCAGTAAGCTTCAGTTCTCGCAGTCCAACCACCGGAATCAGCGCAGGGATCAGAGAGATGAAAAAAGCGAACAGAACATTTCGGGCTAAGAGTACCTGAATACCTGGGGCATGGCGGACGTAGCGTATCGCCGTAAAGAACGATTCGAAAAAACTCTCTAATGGAAGTTTGTCCGCTTTTTCCCGGCGTTTCCATTGCAGGATCGCGGCAATCACGACCAAGAAACAGATTGCATTGATGGTAAACAGCCAGTTGGCGCCCACCAACGGCAGCAGTAATCCGCCCAGGGCCGGTCCAATAATGCCGGAAACGTTGAGTTGCAGGCCGCTCAAGGTAGCTGCCGAAGGAAGCTCCTCATCTGATACCACTTCTGGCACCACCGATGTCCAAGCCGGGGCATTGAAGGCAAAGCCGACTCCGATCAAGAAAATGCAGGCCAGAATAATATAGGGATTGAGCAGGTGGAACGAACCGAAGACCGCGAGCATTGCGGCGGCAATTGCCAACCAGAGATTCATGACGCAGAGAAATTTGCGGCGATCTACGATGTCGGCCAACGCACCGGCTGGTAGTGTAAAGAGAAAGAACGGCAAAGATGCCACCGTTGACATCAAAGATAAGAAGAGCGGGGAGGGATTCAGCTTGTACATCACCCAGGTTGCGGCGCAATCGTGAGCGGCAACGCAAGTCCCGGAGAGAATGCTAGCCAGCCAAAGCGTTCGGTAGACTGGGTTTCGGAGTGCCGTAAAGGTGGAGGTGTTTTTAGGACCTTTACTCATCGGAGATATTTTCTTTGAACCAGCTACCTCCGTGTCTGCCGCCGTCGGGGAAACCAAAAATCAATGGTCGCGACGATCGCCAGCATACGCCCGAACTAGCGTGCTCGTCGATCGGAAAAGATCTCACATCAAACGCAAAACGGTAGCGGCGACTAGCCTGTCCGACATACTCTTGATACCGGGTTGCATTGCTTTAACGAAGACGACGCCAAGAACGCTGGGAAGGCCAAACGCCGAAACGGTCTTTGGTAGCGGCGACTAGCCTGTCCGACATAGTCTTGATACCGGGTTGCATTGCTTTCAAGAAGACGACGACGTCGGATCCTACCGAAGTCAAACGTGTACCGGGTCGAGAATACTGAGCCGTAAGGAATCAAGCGAAACTGACCATTAAGCCCAGTCGCCACGACGCGGTTCGCGAATGGCGGTCGCCCGTCGTTGTAGCCAAACGCCGAACGCCGCCACACGATGGCGACTGCAGTTTGTGGTAGCGCGACACGAGCAGCTCCGGATGAGTTCTGCGGTTTCGTGAAGATCAAGCCTGTAGCAGGATCCGACGTCGTCCCAATATAGTAAAACACCGATCGGCGAAATACCGGACTATGCCGGACAGGACAGTCGCCGCTGATATCAGTGTCGCAGTTATTCATGACCGAGCGAAGCGGTTCTGCACAGCAAGGCGGAGGGAGGTTGTGAA
>JGI12053J15887_10001057_pt1 | contig 12334 bp, 11 predicted proteins | sample MedBloCAOM1_O3_FD_15887 | JGI IMG/M metagenome (IMG submission 15887)
CCTCCCGCGCCGTGCGCGGTGCTCGTTCGGCGGCGTCGGCCAGTGCCGCCAGCCGCTTGCCGTCCGGGCCCCCGCCATACGCGTCGACGGCGACCGCGCGGGCCACCACCGCACGCCGGGCGAGCGCCCCGTCGAGGGCCTGCCAGGACAGGTCGTAGCGCACGTGCAGCCGGTCCAACCTGTGTGCGGTCTGGACCGCCCACGAGCCCATCAGCAGGATGACGACGGCCAGCAGCGCCAGCGCGATGATCACGATCCACGTGATCAATTACTTCCCCCGGTCGCTACGCTCTCGGCCCGCCCTTCTGGCGGGCGGTACCCCCGGCCCGCCGTTCCGGCCACCTGCACCTTCGTCCCGGCCCCGGCGACCGTCTCGTAGACCCGCATGATCTCGCGGGCCACGACCGACCAGTCGTAGCGGCGCACCGCCTCTGCCGCGGCGTCCACATAGCGCGAGCGGGCCACGTCGTTCTCCAGCACCTCGACCAGCCCGGCCGCCAGCGCCGCGGCGTCGTCGACCGGCACCAGCCGCCCAGCCCTACCCTCGACAAGGACCCGGCGGAACGCATCGAGGTCGCTGGCCACCACCGCGGTGCCCGCCGCCATGGCCTCGACGAGCACGATGCCGAAACTCTCACCGCCGATGTTCGGGGCGCAGTACACGTCAGCGCTGCGCATCGCCGACGCCTTCTGGCCGTCGTCGACCTGGCCGAGGAAACGCAAATGCCCGGCCAGTTTCCCGGCGTCTTCGCGCAGTTCCTCCTCGTCGCCGCGGCCGACGACCAGGATCTCGATGTCAGCGAACCGCTTCACCAGCCTCGGCAGCGCGCCCAGCAGCACGGCCATGCCCTTGCGGGGCTCGCCGAAGCGGCCAAGGAACAGCACCGATTTGCCCGGTCGCGGGTAACCGTCAAGCAGCGGCGCGTTCGCGAACGACGCAACGTCCACGCCGTTCGGGATCTCGACCGCGTCGCTGCCGAGCGCTTCCATCTGCCAGCGCCGCGCCAGGTCCGAAACCGCGATGCGGCCGACGATCTTCTCGTGCATCGGCCGCAGGAAGGGCTCAAACACGCTGAGTGTCAACGACTTTGTGGTTGACGTGTGGAACGTCGCGACGATCGGGCCTTCGGCGATGTTCAGCGCCAGCATCGACAGGCTCGGCGCGTTGGGCTCGTGCAGATGCAGCACGTCGAAGTCACCGTCGGCCAGCCAGCGCTTGACCATCCGATGGGTGGCGGGCCCGAACCTCAGCCGGGCGACCGACCCGTTGTACGGAATCGGCACCGCCTTGCCGCCGGACACCACGTAGTCCGGCAGCTGCACGTGCGGCGAGGACGGCGCGAGCACGCTGACGTCAAGGCCGCGGCTGTGCATCACCTCGGCGAGCTGCAGCACATGTGACTGCACGCCACCAGGGACGTCGAACGAATACGGGCAGACCATGCCGATGCGCATCAGCTCGTCCCCAGCCTCGAGCGCCGCTCCTCGGACAGGTCGGCCAACCATTGCGGCGACATCATGTGCCAGTCTGCGGGGTGCGCGGCGATGCCGCGGGCGAACCGATCCGCGAGCGTCTGGGTGATCACCGCGACGTCCCCGGTCGAGGTGTCGATCGGCCCCAACACTTCGAACACCCAGTCGTCGGGCTCGTTCCAGCAGTGCACCGTCAGCAGGGCCGCGCCCGTCTCGACGGCGAGTCTGGCCGATCCGCCCGGCATCCGCGTCGGCTCTCCGAAGAAGTCCACCTGGACACCGCTTTGCGTCAGGTCGCGATCAGCCATCAGGCAGATGACCCGGTTGTCGCGCAGCCGCTCGGCAAGTACCTCGAACGGCGGGCGCGGTCCGCCGGTCAGCGGCAGCATCTCGAAGCCCAGCGTCTCCCGGTAGTCGATGAAGCGCTGGTAGAGCGACTCCGGCCGGAGGCGCTCCGCGACCGTCGTGAAGGTCCCGTAGTGCCCGACCACCGCCACCCCGGCCATGTCCCAGTTGCCGCTGTGCGGCAGCGCCAGGATGACACCACGTCGGGCTTCGAGCCCGGCGTCGATGTGCTCGCGGTTCCACAGACGCGGGCCGATCCGCACACTGAGCTTCTTCAGATCCATCGAGGGCAACCGAAACGCCTCCCGCCAGTACCGGGCGTATGAGGCCAGCGAAGCACGAATCAGCCCGTCCGGCACCTGCGAGGATTCCACGCCGAGGACCCGCGCCAGGTTCTTGCGCAGTTGCTCGGGCCCGCCGCCGCGCGCCGCATAGTGTGCCCCAGCGCCAAACGCGTTGCGCACCACTATTTCAGGCATCGCACGCACTACCCGCCAGCCCGCGGCATAGCCAAGGTCGGTGACATGACCCCCGAGCGACAAACGGCTGCCCCGATCCGAATTCGATCCCGCTGGGGTGCTGGTCACGGCTCGTCCCCCTGCCCTCCGGGCGGGAGGTGCCCCCACGTCTCGGGCTTTTCGCCTGAGTTCGCCGACTCAGGTTTTTGCAGCGGCTCCATCGCGCCCGGCGACGTCCGCACGGTGTGCAACCGCTGCCCCACCGTGACAAGGCTGGCCGCCGCGAGCACCCACATCGCCCCGTGCAACAGCCAGGGCACTCCGAAGAGGCCGGAGAACCCAGCGCCGACCAGCACGATGACCAGCCGTTCGGGTCGCTCGATGATGCCGCCCTCCCCCGACAGCCCGCTGGCCTCGGCGCGGGCCTTGATGTAGGAGACGACCTGGGAGGTGACCAGGCAAATCAACGTGGCCACGATCAGCGACGCACTCCTGAGCCCGAACGCCGCCCACCACAGCAGCCCGCAGAACACCGCCCCGTCGCCGATGCGGTCGCAGGTGGCGTCCAGCACCGCACCGAACCGTGTACCGCCGCCGCGCTCGCGTGCCATCGCCCCGTCGAGCATGTCGGCAAGCACGAAGATCGCGACCGCGACCGCGCCCCACCACAGCTGGCCGATCGGAAAGAGGGTAAGGGCCGCGACGACCGTCCCGGCCGTACCGATGATGGTCATGCTGTCGGGTGTGAAGCCTGCCCGCAGCGCCGCCTTCGCGACCGGCCGGGACAGCTTTTCGTAGGCCGCGCGGGTCATCAGATAGAAGTTGCTCACGGCTGTTTCGCCCACTCGGTCGCCAACAGCTCACGCGTCTCACGCAACAGCTGAGGGACGATCTTGACGCCGCCGATGATCGTGATGAAATTCGCGTCGCCGCTCCAGCGCGGAACCACATGCATGTGCAGGTGCTCGGCCAGCGACCCGCCCGCCGAGCTGCCCAGGTTCAGCCCGACGTTGAATCCGTGGGGCCGCGAAACGCCCTTGATCACGCGAATTACCTTCTGGGTGAACGACATCAGCTCGATGCTTTCCTCTTCGGTGAGGTCTTCGAGCTCGGCCACCTGCCGGTACGGCACCACCATCGAGTGCCCGGGGTTGTACGGGTAGAGGTTGAGCACGACGTACACCAACTCGCCGCGCGCGACCACCAGCCCGTCTTCGTCGGCCAAGGAGGGAATGTCGGTGAACGGTCGCGTGGATTCCGCCGATCCACCCTTCATCGGCGCCTCGGCGATGTAGGTCATCCGATGCGGGGTCCACAATCGCTGCAAGTGGTCGGGCTCACCGACACCGTGGTCGACGATCGTGCGGTCGTCGGGCTCTGACGTCGGCTCTTCGCTCAAGCGCTCATCGCGGGTCACTTGCCAATGCCCACCTTGAGCAGTTCGGCTGTCGGAGCTGCGTTTTCACGGCTGGCGATCCATTCGGCAATCGCGTTGATGGCGTCGTGGCGCGGCACGCCGTTGACCTGGGTGCGATCGCCGAAGCGGAAGCTGACGGCGTTGGCCTCGACGTCGCGGTCGCCGGCCACCAGCATGAACGGCACCTTCTGGTTGGTGTGGTTGACGATCTTCTTGGCCATCCGGTCGTCGCTGGCGTCCACCTCGGCGCGGATGCCGTGCATCTTCAACTGCGTGGCAAGGCCGTTCAGGTACGGGACGTGATTGTCGGAGACCGGAATGCCGACCACCTGCACGGGCGCCAGCCACGCCGGGAACGCGCCCGCATAATGCTCGGTGAGGATGCCGAAGAACCGCTCGATCGACCCGAACAGCGCGCGGTGGATCATCACCGGTCGCTGGCGGCTGCCGTCGGCGGCGGTGTACTCCAACTCGAAGCGCTCAGGGAAGTTGAAGTCCAACTGTATCGTCGACATCTGCCAGCTGCGGCCCAGCGCGTCCTTCACCTGCACGGAGATCTTCGGGCCGTAGAACGCCGCACCGCCGGGGTCGGGCACAAGGTCCAGTCCGGATGCGGCGCCCACCTCGGCCAAAACGCTGGTGGCTTCCTCCCACATCTCGTCGGAGCCGACGAACTTGTTCGGGTCCTTCGTGGACAGCTCGAGGTAGAAGTCGGTCAGGCCGTAGTCGCCGAGCAGGTCGAGCACGAAGCGCAGCAGCGAATTCAGCTCGCCGCGCATCTGGTCACGGGTGCAGTAGATGTGCGCGTCGTCCATCGTCAGGCCGCGCACGCGGGTCAGCCCGTGCACGACGCCCGACAGCTCATAGCGGTAGACAGTGCCGAACTCGAAGAGCCGCAACGGAAGTTCCCGATACGACCGCCCGCGGGACCGGAAGATCAGGCAGTGCATCGGGCAGTTCATCGGCTTGAGGTAGTAGTCCTGGCCCGGCTTTCGCACCGTGCCGTCCTCGTTGTACTCGGCGTCGAGGTGCATCGGCGGGAACATGCCGTCGGCGTACCAGTCGAGGTGGCCGGAGATCTTGAACAGCTCTGCCTTGGTGATGTGCGGGCTGTTGACGAACTGATAGCCGGCCTCGCTGTGCTTGCGCCGCGAGTAGTCCTCCAGTTCGCGGCGGATGATGCCGCCCTTAGGATGGAAAACCGCCAGACCCGAACCGATTTCGTCGGGGAAGCTGAACAGGTCGAGCTCCGCGCCGAGCTTGCGGTGGTCGCGTCGCTGCGCCTCCTCGATGAATTCGAGATGCGCCTCCAGCGCCTCCTGCGACTCCCACGCGGTGCCGTAGATGCGCTGCAGGCTGGCGTTGTTCTGGTCGCCGCGCCAGTACGCGGCCGAGCTGCGGGTCAGTTTGAACGCCGGAATGTATCTCGTGGTCGGGATGTGGGGGCCGCGGCACAGATCGCCCCATTCCCGTTCGCGGGTACGGGGATTGAGGTTGTCGTAGGCGGTGAGCTCGTCGCCGCCCACCTCCATCACCTCTGGGTCGCCGGACTTGTCGTCGACGAGCTCGAGCTTGTACGGCTCGTTGGCAAGCTCTTCGCGCGCTTGGTCTTTCGACTCATAGACGCGACGGCTGAACAGCTGGCCTTCCTTGGCGATCTGGCGCATGCGCTTTTCCAGCGCCTCGAGATCCTCAGGGGTGAACGCCCGCGGCACATCGAAGTCGTAATAGAACCCGTCGGTGATGGGCGGGCCGATTCCGAGCTTGGCCTCAGGGAACATGTCCTGCACGGCCTGCGCCAGCACGTGCGCCGTCGAGTGCCTGATGACGCTGCGACCGTCGTCGGAGTTGGCGGCCACGGGCGTCACCTCGACCTCGCTGTCCGGCGTCCAGGACAGGTCGCGCAACCGGCCGTCGGCGTCGCGCACGACGACGATCGCGTCCGCAGCGCCCCGGCTTGGCAGGCCGGCGTCACGGACCGCTGCCCCGGCGGTGGTCCCGGCAGCGACCCGGATCGGGGCTGCTGGGGCGGGGCTGGCGGGCGCGCTCATCGGTGGCTCTCCATACTTTCGGCGATACGGGCGGTGTGCGGGTCGGCACTGAACGCGACCATGCTATCGGTGCGGGTGGTCATGCCCCCAGGCCAATGGGGCTCTTCAGCCACTCGTGTTCCAGCCCGAGGAGCTCCGCCGACCAGCCGACCGCGCCGAACAACAACAGCGTCGCCACCGCGACGGCCCCGGTGAACGAGGCGCCTGGCGCCTGCGCCCATACGCCCTGGCGGCGGAACCACGGCGTCACCTTGTCGCAGCGCTGGCGCGTGGAGGCCAGCAGCCGTCGCGCCCAGCCGAATTCGGTGGCCGGTCGCGCAAGCGCGCCCAGCGGGGCTTCATGGTTGGCCGGGGTTGAGCTTGACAAACAGTGCGTTGGCTTCGGCCAGCACGGCCTCCCCGTCGAGCAGCCGTCCCCCGATGAACATCTTGCGTCCGTCGACGTGGTCGACACCGGCGTCGACCCGAAGCTCCGTCTCGATGGGCACGATTTTTCTGTAGTCGACATGCAAGAACGCGGTGCGCTGGTAGAGGCTGCGGGTGAGTCTGAATGCGGTGTAGCCCAGCAGCGAGTCAAAGAGCTGCGCGATGCACCCGCCGTGCACGGCACCGTTGCGGCCCAGGTGAAAGCGGCGGAAGTGCGCGACGCCCCGAATCCGCCCGTCGCCGGTCTTATGCAGTTCGGCAGGGATGCCCAGCACGCTGCCCCGGCTGGGCAGGTCCATCCGACGGCCCGCCGGCGACGACCACTCGTCGGCGTCGTAGGGCGACAGCAGCTTCGACACGGTCTCAAGCAGGTCGGCGGCCTTGGTGATCACCTCGTCTGGCGCGTCGGCCGCGCGGGCATGGTCCTGCACCGTCCGGACGGCTTCGACGAACCTGCCGTAGTCAGGTCCGCCGCCGGTGGTGGGCTCAATCGGGCTGAAATCGCCGCCGCGATGCTCCCGTGCGAATTCGGTGGCCACCCGCTCACCGTATTGCCCGGCTTATCCGCTGGCCGACCCGGCTTTGCTCAGCGTTTCGTACTCCTGGTCGGACAGCTCGATCTGCGCGGCCGCGACGTTCTCCTCCAGATGGGCAACCTTGGAGGTGCCGGGGATCGGCAGCATCACCGGCGAGCGCTTCAGCAGCCAGGCCAGCGCCAGCTGCGACGGGGTGGCGTGGTGATCTGCGGCGATGCGTTGCAGCGGACCGTCGGGTGCCGCGAGCGGTCCTGCGGCCAGCGGGAACCACGGGATGAAGCCGATGCCCTCGTCGGTGACCTTGTCCAGCAGTGGCTCGGCGGCGCGCATGGTGAGGTTGTACATGTTCTGCACCGACACGATCGGGGTGATCTTCTGGGCAGCCTCGAGCTGCTCGACGCTGACCTCGGACAGGCCGATGTGTCGGATCTTGCCTTCCTGCTGCAGCGCGACGAGTTCACCGATCTGGTCTTCGGCGGGGAACTTGTCGTCGATGCGGTGCAGCTGGAACAGGTCGATGGTGTCCACCCGGAGACGGCGCAGGCTCATCTCGCACTCCTGCCGTAAGTACGCCGGATAGCCGAGCACGGGCCAGACGTCGGGCCCGGTGCGCAGCAAACCGGCCTTCGTCGCGATAACGAGGCCGTCGGCGTACGGGTGCAGCGCCTTGCGGATCAGTCTCTCGGACACGTATGGGCCATAAGAGTCGGCGGTGTCGATGAAGTTGACCCCGAGTTCGACGGCGCGGCGNAGGACGCGGATGCATTCGTCATGGTCGGCAGGCGGTCCCCAGACACCCGTGCCGGTCAGGCGCATGGCTCCGAATCCCAGTCGGTTGACCGTGAGGTCGCCGCCGATGGTGAACGTTCCCGATGCTTGAGCGATGCTTTGCGTGGTCATTTTCCGACCGTACGCCGACGATGACAGGCTGGCCGCATGAAGCTGAGTGACCTTGCCGTGCTGCCGTTGACGTATTCCGAAAAGGGTGCGACGGCGGGACCTTTGCCCGCCGGATATCACCATATCCAGAAGTCGGCGGTCATCGGCCGCGGCCGGAGTCGATTCGAGCAGGCGGCAGGCAAGGGCATGCGGTGGGGCATGCTGCGCGGCGCCGGTCTGCGGGTCGAGGCGACGACCGAAGTCGCCGCGGAGGGGTCGCAGGTGATCGTGCACCTGGGTCCGGTGCGGGCGCCGTGCCGGGTGGTCTATGTCGTCGACGAACCCGACCGGCGCGGATTCGCCTATGGGACGCTGCAGGGCCACGCCGAATCGGGCGAAGAACGGTTCGTCGTGCGCTACCACCCGGCGACCGACGAGGTATTTGCGGAAGTGACGGCCTTCTCCCGGCACGCGACCTGGTGGAGCAGGCTTGGCTCGCCCGTCACATCGGTGGCCCAGCGGGTGATCACCGACCGTTATCTGCGGGCGCTGTAGCCGGCAGGGCTATCCGTGGTTGCCCCCGCTGAGCAGCGCGTAGCCTTTAGCGATTAGCCCAGCATGATCGGACGGTGAGCGTGAACGACCCAGACGGGGTGGAGGCTACCCACCTCCGCATCGCGGAGCTTGTGCAGCAGTTGTATGGCCGGCCGGACACGGATTCGGACACGGTGATCGCCGAGCTGGCAGAGCATGCCGCGGTCGAGATCCCTGGCGCCCAGTATGCGGGCGTCACGGTCACCCGCAACGCCAAGCACATCGACACCCCGGCCGCCACGCACAAGTGGCCGATCCTGCTCGACGAGATCCAGCAGCGTCACCGTGAAGGTCCGTGCCTGACCGCGGCGTGGGAGGAGAAGACCATCCACGTTGCCGATTTGGAGGCCGACGACCGGTTCCCGCTGTACCGCCGGGATGCGTTGGAACAGACGCCGATTCGGTCCATCATGGCGTTCCAGATGTTCATCGCCGGCGAAACCATGGGAGCGCTTAACGCCTATGCCGTGCAGCCGCATGCATTCGGACAGGGATCCAAGGACATTGGCATGATCTTCGCCGCGCATTCGTCCGTGGCGTGGAACGCGGCGCGACGCGACGACCAGTTCAAGCGTGCGCTGGCGAGCCGCGACACCATCGGCCAGGCCAAGGGCATGATCATGGAGCGTTACGGCGTCGACGCGGTTCAGGCGTTCGACGTGTTGCGCAAGCTGTCGCAGGATTCGAATGTGCCGCTGGTCCAGGTGGCCACCGAACTCGTTGCGAAAGCACAGTCGGACAGCTAGGCAATTGAGTTACGCAATTGAGTTAAGCACTGCCCCACTGGTTTACGCGTTCCGCCATTCGCACCGATCTCGCTGATCAGCAGGCATCACACAAGCGAGGTTCCCCCCACCTGCGGGGTCAGTTTGGTAGCCGACGGTTCATGAGCAGGCCGGCGAGCGCGGCGAGGGCCAGCGCCACGGCACCGAGCCGCAGCCAGCCGACGATCGCGGGGCCCTTGGTTGTCTCGTAGCCGATCTGCTGTTGCAGGGTGGCGTAGATCTGCTTCAGCTCGGCGATGGTGGACGCGTCATAGGAGGTGCCCCCGGATAGTTCGGCGACTTTCTTCATCGTTTCGTTGTCGACGGGCACCGGTTGGCGCTGGTTGTTGATGTCCACATAGCCGTACGGCGTGCCGAACGCGATGGTGGAGATCGGCACGCCCTGGTCCTTGGCGGTGCGGGCTGCGGTGTAGGCACCCTTTGGGCTGTCTGGGTTCGTCGGCACCGTCTCCTTGCCGTCGGAAAACAGCACGATGCGCGCGGGCGGCGGGGTGTCACCGCCACCGATAACCGCGCCGACGGTGGCGATGGCCTGCAGCGCGGTGAAGATGGCCTCGCCGGTCGCGGTCCGGTCTTCCGGGTGCAGCTGGTCGATCGCTGCCTTCATCTCGGCGCGGTTGGCGGTCGGCGACACCAGCACGGTCGCGGTGCCGCCGTAGGCGATCAGGCCGAGGTTGATGCCGGGCGTCAGCTCGTCGGCGAACTGCTTGGCGGCGTCCTGCGCTGCGGCCATCCGGCTGGGTGCCACGTCGGTGGCGCGCATGGACTGCGACACGTCGATCACCAGCATCACCACCGCGCGGTTACGCGGGATCCGAACGTCGTGGGTCGGTGCGGCCATCGCGACGGTGAGCAACAGCAGCGAAATCACCAGCAGGATCGCCGGCAGGTGCCGCCACCGGGTGGGGCGGTCGGGTGCCACACTTTCCAGCAGCTCCATGTTGGCGAACCGCAGCATCCGCTTCTTCCGTGCCAGCTGTAGCACGATGTAGAAACCGATGATCCCGAGGACAACGAGCAGGAACACGAAGTACCAGGGGTGTTCGAATCCGGACAGCGTCATCGGGCCAAGCAACGGCAGGGTCATATCAGAAAGTCATTCCCAGGCTTGGCGTTTCGGCTCGTGCGAAAATCCCGTGGCGGGCTCTTCAACGGTCGCATGCACGATCCGTGAGCTAGGCATGACGTGCTCGCCGGTCGGGCTGGGTTTGTTCGAGTCGTTGCCCAATGGCGAGGCGGACGATGTCCACGACATGGGCGTCGGCCATGACATAGATCTGCCGCTTGCCAGCGCGGCGGGCGCGCACAATGCCCGCAAGCTTGAGCTTTGCCAGGTGATGGCTGACCGTAGCGACGCTTTGACCCGTCGAGTCGGCCAGGGTGCCCACATCGCGATCGCCGCTGGCGAGTAGCCACAGGATATGCAGCCGCACCGTCGCCGAGAGCAGCGCGAACATCGAGGCGGTGTCTTGCAGCAGCCGAGGCGGCAACAGCTCGGCCGATGCGTCTTCGGGGGTGTCGGGCACGGGTCTTCCTCTCGATGATATCTGCCAGGCTGACGCATCTGTGACACTTGTGCAAGCGTTTGACTGTTGGGGGTGTTTCGGGTGTACTGGTGTCCGCGTCAATGGGCGTGGCACGACGTAGCGTGTGGGTTGGAGGTGGGGCCGGTGGACGAGGGAAGTAGTACCTGCCTCCACGCGTGCGTGCGGCGCCGCCGGTTCCGGTCAGGGTCGGGCTAGCCGCAACGGTCCGCGTGGAGTTCGTCGCTTTCGTTCGATAGGGCTGATGCCTCCATTGGGATGAGGACCGGACATGACTGAAACTGTCGTTGGGCTGACCTCGCAGGAGCTGCGAGATGTCGCCGATGATGCCCGGCTGAGGGAGCTGGCCGAGGCGCCGGTGTTCACGGTCTTTCAGAGGGTGGCAGCTTCCCCACGGGGGTTGACCGAGCCGGAGGCCGCGGATAGGTTGCGCCGCTTCGGCGACAATGAGCCGTTTCGTGCGGCCGACGACGGGGTCGCGGCGCGTGTGGTGGGCGCGGTGCGCAGCCCATTTGTGGCACTGCTGGCCGGTTTGGCTGTCGTCTTTGTGGTGGTCGGTGACACCCGCGGCGCGGTGACGGTTGCGGTGATGGTGGCGCTGGCCGTGGTGCTGCGCATCTGGCAGCAAACCCGATCGGTTCGGGCCAACCGGGCATTGCGGGAGCTGGTGGCATCGACGGTGACGGTGCGACGCCGCGCCGGCCACGACCAGGACCCACTGGATCGGGAAGTGTCGTTGCATGACGTGGTGCCCGGCGACATCGTGGTGCTGCACGCCGGTGATGTCGTGCCCGCGGATCTGCGGATCGTGTCGTCGACCGATCTGGTGGTCGACCAGTCGGGACTGAGCGGGGAATCGTTGCCGGTGACGAAGACGACGGTCGTGGCCGAAAAGCGACAACAGGGCCACGCGCGCGAGTCTGTCGTGGACACACCGAGTTTGGCTTTCTCGGGGACCGCGGTGGTGGCGGGGGCGGCGACCGCGGTGGTGATCGCGACCGGCGGGCACACCTATTTCGGGGCGTTGGCGCGTACCGCCGGCGGGTTACGTCCGGAGTCGAGCTTCGACCGCGGGGTCCGCTCGGTCGGTTGGACCCTGGTTCGGTTCATGCTGGTGATGGTGCCGATCGTGTTGGCGGTCAACGGCATTGTCAGCGGGAACTGGGCACAGGCGGCGATGTTCGCCGTCGCGGTCGCGGTCGGTTTGACCCCGGAGATGTTGCCGGCGATCGTGACGACGAACCTGGCCCGCGGCGCTACCCGACTGGCGAGGGAGCGGGTGATCGTTAGCCGCCTTAACGCGATTCAAGATCTCGGCGCGCTCGACGTGTTGTGTGTCGATAAGACCGGCACCCTGACCGAGGACCGCATCGTCTACGCGCACAGCATCGATGTGACCGGACGCGTCGACGATGTGGTCGCCGAACTCGCTTATCTGGGCGTGCATTTCCAAGACGGGGCGCATGACCGGCTCGACGAAGCCATCGCCGAACTGCTCGGCGAGCAGGACATGGCCCTCACCGCCGAGGCCGCCTTCGAAAAGGTCGACGAGATCGGCTTCGACCACACCCGTCGCCGCGCCACCGTGGTGGTGGCACGCCAGCACGGTGAGCACATCATGATCTGCAAGGGCGACCCCGACCGGGTTCTGCCGCGCTGCACCCGGTCGCGCCTCGACGACGACATCGTCACCTTCGGCGACGACCTGCGGGCCGAGGCCGACGATCTGGTCGAGGCCTACCGCAAGCAGGGGATGCGGGTGCTGGCCGTGGCCGTGAAGTACGGGCCCGCGCGGTTCGAGTGCTACGACGAATCCGACGAGCAGA
>JGI12053J15887_10001058_pt1 | contig 12323 bp, 12 predicted proteins | sample MedBloCAOM1_O3_FD_15887 | JGI IMG/M metagenome (IMG submission 15887)
CGAATTGATGGCAAAGTTAGTGAAATTTCTTCTTGACTACTGGTAGTCGGAGACTAATATTTGCTGTGGGTTGAGATTGTACGACTGTTCAAGGCGGCAGGCCCGGGGACTGGAGATGGACGACGGCTTTCAGCGACAGTATTTGGGACGCGCGTACACAGTCGTCCTTCAGATGCGTCACTGCACCAACCTTCTCGCAGCGATCATCACGCTCGCAGACCCCGTGTCCACCGCGAAGCCGCCCGGCAAATGGCTTTTGGCCGCGCTTGGATGCTGGGCCATCTATCGGCTCGCGACGCGATCGCACGGAAATGTATTCACTGCCATTGACTTTGCCGCGACGTTGGCAATCTGTGCGGCAATTCCCTTGTTAACCACTGACTCCGAGCTCGTCCTGTATTGGATTGCGCCCGAGGCGATCGCGGCAACTGCCGTCGTCAGTTTCGCTGCTAGCGTGCCAGTGCGCGTCTCGTTGCCGATGACTGCGCTCATCGTAGTTACGTATGCGGCCAGTGCCGCATACGTCGTTGGCTGGGCAAGCACGCTTGCGATGGTTTCGCTGCGGTTCTTCGTGGTACAGGCCGCGGTGTCCGTGTTAGCGCGGGTCGCGATGCTGCGAGTGGCTGCGGAAATTGATCGGGTTTACGACAGTCGTCGGCAGGCCGCTGAACTTCGGAGCCGCGTGGCTGAGGCGGTCCGAAGTTACGAGCGGGAGCAGTTCGCGCTGCTTCATGACACCGCCGCGTCCACACTGCTGATGGTAGGCACTGGAACGCCGATTCCGCCGGATCGCCTTGCCGTCCAAGCCAGACGCGATCTCGCTGCGTTGAACGGTCGGCCCTTGACCCTGACGCGGCCCATCGAGTTGCTAGCAGCGTTGCGCGACCTGGCCAGCGGCACCCGCACCTCCGTCCGAATTCACGGCACGCCCGCCCTATGGCTGGACGCCGAACTCGGCATGGCCGTCGTGGCGGCCGCAGGCGAAGCGCTGAAAAACGTCGACCGGCACGCCGGGGCAACGTCAATCTCTGTCGAGGTTTGCCAGCGCAGCGTCGTAGTCGGTGACAACGGCTGCGGGTTCATCCCGACGCAGTCGACAACTGACCGGGGCATCGCCGAGTCGATCGTCACGCGGATGGAGCGGGTTGGCGCCACCGCGAGCATCCACTCGGCCCCCGGACGGGGCACCACCGTCGAGCTGTCGTGGACCGACACTGCCGAGTGTGGGCGGACGCGGGAGTCGGGACCTGACCCGGACCATTTGACCGAGCACGTCCGCATCAGTTACGGCTACACATTGGTCAGCGTGGCTTTGCTCGTTGCACTCCTCACGCTGCCATTCACGCTCGCGCACAACGTCTATCCGGCTGCTCAGATCGGCTTGGCCTCGCTGGCGGCGCTGAGTTGCCTAGCCACGTTGCCGATTCTCAACACGCCGCGCAGCAAGCTTCGTTGGCTCGCTGTCGCGGCTCTTTTCGTGGTGACCGTTGTACAACCTGCCTTGCTACCGCCGAGTCTGCTCGGCAGCGCAGCGCAGTGGTCGCTGTTCACGGTCGGCTGGTGTCTATCGGCATTGCTAATTGGTTCCCCGCTCCGCACCGCCATCGCAATCCTCGGCGCCAACTGGGTGCTTGCGTGTGCTGTCACGTTTGCACGGGACCCCTCGGTGAGGGTTCTCGTCAGTTTGGGGTTCTTGGGTGCATATCTCGTCGTCATGCAGGTCTTTGCCCAGGTCGCCAACGCGATGATCGACGCGGCATCCGCAACACACGCGGAAACCCAGGCCCGTCTCGAATTGCTCACCCAGCAGCGGGTGGCCGACGCGATACAAGCCGAATACCGCCGGCGCTACGCCGACCTGAGGCACAGCTTGATTCCACTGTTGACCAAGCTGAGCCGCGGCACACCCGTCGATGCCGGGCTTCGACAGCAGGCGAGAGCCGAATTACGGCGAGTTCGGACGTTGTTGGATCGTGCCTCAGCCTTCGACCACCCGTTGCTGCACGCGTTAGGGCCGACCGTGGACGCCGCTGCCAAACGCAATGTCGAAGTCGACGTGCAGGTTCAGTCGAAGCTGCCTGATCTCAGCGAGGCCGACGTCGAGCAGCTGAGCGAGGCGATCTCTCACCTCCTAGACAAATGCGTGGTTGGCGCCCGCCTCGTGCTGACCAGCACAAGCACAGAATTGATTGTCAGCCTTGTCTGCCGGGGTCACACAGCAGTTCTCGAAGATGAGACGGCGACCGTCGGAATCGGAACACACGAAGTCGTCACTCGTAGTGGCTCCACCTGGCTCACGATCCGTCACCCACTATCGGCAAGAGGATCCGACGACATCCTCGCCTACGACCATGCCGTCTGATATCGCGATAGCAGTCATTGATGATCACGACGTGATTCACGCCGGAATCGCGATGTGGTGCAGAGAGGCCGACCCACCGATCGATATTGCCGGCCACTATCTCTCCGCAGAGGCATTCCTATCCGATCACCCGCCTGGAGCAACGGACGTTGGCGTCGTTGTTGTTGATCTGGAACTCAAGAGCAGACATGTCGACATATCGGGAGTTGAAAAGGTCATGATGGCCGGCCACCGGGTGGTCGTTTTTTCACACATTGAAGCCGACGAGATCATCCTGAAGTGTCTTGACCGCGGTGCCGCAAGTTATGTGGTGAAGACGGAGAGCAAGGACCATCTCATAGATGCAATCCGGGCTGCCTGCTCTGACATCCCATATGTCGCACCCGGCATGGCAGGAGCCATGTTCAACGACCGCACCTTTGGCCGCCCCAATCTGCCGGCGCGGGAGGAGGAAGTTCTGATCGCGTGGTTTCAGACCGAGAGTAAGGATTTAGTCGCCGAGAAGCTACACATCGCGCCCTCGACGGTACGCACACACTTGCAGCGGGTACGCGCGAAGTATGCGGCGATCGGGCGTCCCGCACCCACCAAAGCGGCCTTGGTCGCGCGAGCCGTTCAGGACGGCATCATCAATCTCGACGACCTGTGAGCAAGCGGGCCTACCAACTACATACTTAGCCCAGTATGAGACCGGAGGTCGGCACGCCGGTTCCGGCGGTGACGAGGACGTGCTCGACGTCGGGCACCTGGTTGACCGAGCTGCCGCGAAGCTGGCGTACCCCTTCGGCGATGCCGTTCATGCCGTGGATGTACGCCTCGCCGAGCTGACCGCCATGGGTGTTGATCGGCAGCCTGCCGCCGACCTCGATGGCACCGTCGGCGATGTAGTCCTTGGCCTCGCCCTGGCCGCAGAACCCCAACTCCTCCAACTGGATCAGCGTGAACGGGGTGAAGTGGTCATACAGGATCGCCGTCTGGATATCGGTCGGCTTCAGGCCCGACTGCGACCACAGCTGCCTGCCGACCAGACCCATTTCGGGCAGGCCCAGCTCCGGCCGGTAGTAGCTGACCATCGAGTACTGGTCGGGGCTCGATCCTTGCGAGGCGGCCTCGATGATGGCCGGCCGGTGCTTGAGATCCCTGGCCCGGTCGGGCGACGTGACGACAATCGCGACGGCACCGTCGGTCTCCTGGCAGCAGTCGAGCAGCCGGAGCGGTTCGGCGATCCACCGCGAATTCTGGTGGTCCTCAATGGTGATGGGCTTCTCGTAGAAGTAGGCCTTCGGGTTCTTGGCCGCATGCTTGCGGTCGGCCACCGAAACCGCACCGAAGTCCTTGCTCGTCGCCCCGGAGAGATGCATGTACCGCTTGGCGATCATCGCCACCTGCGCCGCAGGCGTCGAAAGGCCATGCGGATACGAGAACGAGTTGTCCACGCCCGTGGAGTCGGCGTTCTCCACCAAGCGCATCTGCACCTGCCCGAATCGCGTTCCCGAGCGTTCGTTGAAGGCGCGGTATGCGACAACGCAATCCGCGACACCGGTCGCCACCGCGATCGCCGCCTGCTGGACGGTGGCGCACGCGGCACCGCCGCCGTGATGGATCTTGGAGAAGAACTTCAGCTCCCCGATACCCGTGGCCCGCGCGACCGCGACCTCGGTGTTGGAGTCCATCGTGAACGTCACCATGCCGTCGACATCGGCCGGTGTCAGACCGGCATCGTCGAGCGCGTCGAGCACCGCCTCGGCTGCCAGCCGGAGCTCGCTGCGGCCGGAGTTCTTCGAAAAATCGGTGGCGCCGATGCCGACGATCGCCGCCTTCCCCGACAGTTCACCTGGCATCAGGCACCCCCGACCGTCAGCGTCGCGGTCGCGATGACGTGATCGCCAAGACTGTTGCTGCCAACGACTTTCAGCGTGATCAACCCATCCTCGACCGCGGTCACTTCTCCGGCGAAAGTCACTGTGTCGTAGGCATACCACGGCACACCCAGTCGCAAGAAGATCGACTTGATGATCGCGTTCGGTCCCGCCCAGTCGGTAATATAGCGCTGCACCAAACCGGTGTCGGTCAGGATGTTGACGAAGATGTCCTTCGAACCCTTGGACTGCGCCTTGTCACGATCGTGGTGGACGTCCTGATAATCACGCGTAGCGATCGCCGTCGACACGATGAACGTCGGGTCGCCATACAGGTTCAACTCGGGCAGCTTGGTGCCGACCTGGAGATTTGGAGCGCTCATACTCTGCGTCATTCGCCGGGCTCCCATGCGTACAGCGTCCACGCCGGACCCGCATCGCCCTCGGGAAAGTCGATATATGTTGCGCGAACGGGCATTCCGATCCCCACCTTGGCGGGGTCCACATTGCGGAGCTCGCCCAGCATCCGCACCCCCTCTTCGAGTTCGACGAGCGCGATGACGAATGGCAGCGTGCGGCCGGGCACCTTCGGGGCGTGGTGCACCACGAAGCTGAACACCGTGCCCTTGCCGCTGGCCACGACGTAGTCGATCGCCGCCACTTCCTTTTTAGCGTCCTGCCATAGCGCGGGCACCGGCGGATGCTGCAGGCTGCCGTCGGGCCTCTTCTGGATGCGCAGTTCGTGCGCGTTGACGCCGTCCCAGAAGAACTTCGTGTCCCGCGACGAGGCCGGGCGCATCATCGCGTCGGCGTCGAGATCGTCAGGGACGCTGGACGACTGCGTGGCCCCATCCGTTTCACGTGGAATGAACTTCATGATGCGCCAGTTCATTTCGGCGACGTCCTCGTCGCCGACCTGCCAGGTGATCTTCTGGGTGATGAAGAAGCCTTCGCCGAGCGCGGTCTGCTTGGGTCCGGCCACATCGGTCAGCTCGGCCGAGACGCTGACTTCTTCACCCAGCCGCAAGTACCGGTGATAGGTCTGCTCGCAGTTGGTCGCAACCACGCCGATATAGCCGGCCTCGTCGAACAATTCGAGAATCTTGGTCAACGGATCGTCGGGCGCACGAACACCGCCGAGGCCCATCATTGTCCACACCTGAATCATGGCCGGGGGTGCCACGAGGCCGGGATGGCCTGCGGCCTTCGCAGCCTCCTCGTCGACGTAGATCGGGTTCGCGTCGCCCATCGCGTCGAGCCAGTGCTCGACCATCGGCTGGTTGACCGGATGGCGACCGGCCCGCGGCTTGCTCTTACCCTCGGCCTTGACGCGCTCGGCCGCCTTTTGAATGTCCTCTACGGTCACCGCGGCACCCTCGGCACCTTCAGGCCCGACGCAGCAATCATTTCGCGCATCACCTCGTTCACACCGCCTCCGAACGTGATCACCAGATTCCGCTTCGTTTGACTGTCGAGCCACTTCAGCAGCTCGGCGGTGTCCGGTTCGGCCGGGTTGCCGTACTTGCCGACGATCTCTTCGGCCAATCGGCCGACGTACTGAACGCGCTCGGTGCCAAACACTTTGGTCGCCGCGGCGTCGGCGACGTCGATGGTTTCACTCGCCGCGGCAACCTGCCAGTTGAGCAACTCGTTGATCCGCCAGGTCGCATGGATCTCACCGAGGGAGCGGCGCACGTCCGCGTGGTCGATCGGCGTCACGCCGTTACCGCCGGGCTTGGACGCCCACGCGTGTATGCGGTCGTAGATGCCGGCGAACCGGCCGGCGGGGCCAAGCATCACCCGCTCGTTGTTCAGCTGGGTGGTGATCAGCCGCCAGCCGCCGTTCTCCTCGCCGACCAGCATGTCCGCGGGAACCCGGACGTCGTTGTAGTACGTGGCGTTGGTGTGGTGTGCGCCATCGGACAGGATCATCGGCGTCCAGGAGTAGCCAGGATCCTTCGTGTCGACGATGAGAATCGAAATTCCCTTGTGCTTCACCGCTTCCGGATCGGTGCGGCATGCCAGCCAGATGTAGTCGGCGTCATGCCCACCGGTGGTGAAGACCTTCTGCCCGTTGACGATGTACTCGTCGCCATGGCGGACCGCGGTGGTGCGCAACGACGCGAGGTCGGTGCCCGCCTCCGGCTCCGTGTACCCGATCGCGAAGTGCAGCTCACCGGCGAGGATTGCGGGCAGGAACTTCTTCTTCTGCGCCTCGGTGCCGTACACCTGCAGGGTGGGCCCTACGGTCTGCAGCGTGACCGCGGGCAGCGGCACGTCGGCTCGGTGGGCTTCGTTTACGAAGATCTGCTGCTCGATCGGTCCGTAGCCGAGTCCGCCGAATTCCTTGGGCCAACCGACACCGAGCTTGCCGTCGGAGCCCATCCGCTTGATCACCGCGCGGTAGGCCTTGCCGTGCCGGTCGGCCTCCATCTCGTTGACCTCTTCAGGCGAGATCAGGTTCGAAAAGTACTGCCGCAGTTCGGCTTGCAGTTGCCGCTGCTCGGGGGTTAGTTCGATGAACATTGCGCTCCCACCAGATCGAGGCGATGCGACGGACCGCCCACCAGCCGGGTCAGGTCCTTGATCGTGGAGTAGTAGCGGTCCATCGGGTAGGAGATGTCCATACCCATACCGCCGTGCAGGTGATGACAGATCTGCATTACCGGGGGTGCCTGCGAGGCCAACCAGTAGCCGAGGACGTCGAGATCGTCGTCCGCGTCACGACCCTCCGACAGCCGCCACACGACCGATGTCGCCGCCAAAGTCAATGTGCGCGATGCGATGTAGACCTCGGCAAGCTGTGCGGCCACCGTCTGGAACGTCGAAAGCGGCTTTCCGAACTGATGCCGGTTGGCCACATAGTCGGCGGTCAGCCGCAGCGCACCTGCCACCAGTCCGGATGCAAACGCTCCAATCGCGGCCAGCGCCAACTGGTTTACCCGGTGCACCTTGGCACCCTCCAGCACCCCGTCGGCCTCGGCATCGGCGAACGCAACGGTGTACTCGTCGCCGCCATTGGACGTCGGCGTCTTGGTCAACTGCACACCGTCGGCCTTTGGTGACACCACAACGACGGCGCTGTCCGTGGTCACGACGATCCACTCCGCCTGTTCCGCGTAGGGGACCGCGACCTTGGTGCCGTTGAGCTTGTTTCCGCCCGCTGACCGCGATAACACAGTCGAGGGCCGGTCCGGCAGTGGCGCGCCTGGCTCTGCGAGCGCCGCGGTGAGCACCGAACCCTTTGCGACGCCAGCGAGATAACGGTCCTGCTGCGCATCGGAGGCCAGGTCCACCAGCACGGCGGTGCCAAGGCCGAGCGTGGCCAGCGCGGGGCTGATGGTGCCATGCCTGCCGATTTCGGTCAGCGCCGTTGCGATCTCGGACAGTCCGAGGCCGTCACCACCGAGGCGGTCGGGCACCGCAAGCGCCGTCACACCCCCTGCGACCAACGCATCCCAGCTGTTGTCCCGGCCCAGTACCGACGTGACGACGTCGGCGACAGCCTGCTGCTCCGGGTCCGGTGTGAAATCCACCCGAATCCTCCTTGATTCGTTGTGCGGCTCGAGTGGGCCCTAGTGTGCGACCGGGCACTCACCTGTGTAGTCCACCTGCCAGTGCTTGATGCCGTTGAGCCACCCCGACCGTAGCCGCTCCGGCTCGGAGACCGGCTTGAGATTCGGCGTGTGGTCGGCGACCGCGTTGAAGATCAGGTTGATGGTCATTCTGGCCAGGTTGGCACCGATGCAATAGTGCGCGCCGGTACCGCCGAAACCGACGTGCGGGTTCGGGTTGCGCAGGATGTTGAAGGTGTGGGGGTTCCCGAAGACTTCTTCGTCGAAATTGGCCGAGCGGTAGGACATCACGAGCCGCTGACCCTTCTTGATCTGTACGCCCGCCAACTCGGTGTCCTCGTGGGCGGTGCGCTGGAACGCCGACACCGGAGTGGCCCATCGGACGATCTCGTCGGCGGCCGTCTCGGGGCGTTCCTTCTTGTAGAGCTCCCACTGGTCGGGATTGTCGGCGAACGCGATCATCCCGTGGGTGATCGAGTTACGCGTGGTCTCGTTGCCCGCCACCGCCAGCATGATGACGAAGAACCCGAACTCGTCGTCGGAGAGCTTCTCGCCGTCGATGTCGGCCTGGATCAGGGTCGTGACGATGTCGTCGGTGGGGTTCTTGCCCCGCTCGTCCGCCATCGCCATCGCGTACATGATCAGTTCCATGGACGACACCGCGGGGTCGACGTCGGCGAATTCGGGATCGTCGGCGCCGGTCATCTCGTTGGACCACCGAAAGAGCTTGTCGCGGTCGTCCTGCGGGACGCCGAGCAGCCCCGCAATGGCCTGAAGCGGGAGCTCGCACGATACTTGCTCGACGAAGTCGCCGGAGCCTTCGGCCGCGGCGGTCTTGGCGATGTTCTGGGCGCGCTGCGCGAGCTCGTCCTGCAGCCGTCCGACCGCGCGCGGGGTGAACCCACGGGAGATGATCTTGCGCAGCCGCGTGTGGTGCGGCGCGTCCATGTTGAGCATCACGTTGCGCTGCAGTTCGATGTTCTCGAACGTCATCTCCTTCGGCCAGACCGGGATCGCACCGTTCTGCCAGCTGGAGAAGGCGTCGCTGCGGCGTGACACCTCTTTGACGTCGGCATGCTTGGAGACAACCCAGTAGCCCTTGTCGCCGAATCCGCCGGTTCCGCCTGGCACGTCGACCCAGTGGATCGGCTCGGACTTACGCAACTCGGCGAGCTCCGCCACGGGCAGAGCGGCGTGGTTGATGTCCGGATCCAGGAAGTCGAAGTCAGCCGGAATATTGGGGGTTGGCATAGATGTCCACTCCTCGATTGCAACGTGTTCTAGTGCCAGTAAAACATGCCTCCACCGCAGATAAAAGGCAGGTCGACATCCTCGCTTGTCAGAGTAATGAAACGTGTTCTAGCCTGGCTGGATGGGTAACCCTGTCATCGTTGAAGCCACCCGCAGCCCAATCGGCAAGCGGAACGGATGGTTGTCTGGCCTGCATTCGACCGAGCTCCTCGGCGCCGTGCAGAAGGCATTGGTAGAGAAGGCCGGCATCGATGCCGGCGAGGTTGAGCAGGTCATCGGTGGCTGCGTCACGCAATACGGTGAGCAGTCCAACAACATCAGCCGGGTCGCGTGGCTGGTCGCCGGATTGCCGGAACACGTCGGCGCGATGACGGTCGACTGCCAGTGCGGCAGCGGCCAGCAGGCCAACGGGTTGATCGCCGGCCTCATCGCCGCCGGCGCTATCGACATCGGCATCGCCTGCGGCATCGAGGCGATGAGCCGCGTCGGTCTCGGCGCCAACGCCGGTCCCGACCGCAACATCCTCCGACCCGCGTCGTGGGACATCGACCTACCCGACCAGTTCACCGCCGCGGAGCGGATCGCCAAGCGCCGCGGCATCACCCGCGAGGAGATCGACCGGCTCGGCTTCGACTCGCAGCGCAAGGCCAAGCAGGCGTGGGCCGAGGGCAGGTTCGACCGCGAGATCAGCCCGATCGAGGCACCCGTGCTCGACGAGCAGAAGCAGCCAACGAGCGAGCGCGCCCCTGTCACCCGCGACCAGGGACTTCGGGATACCACGCTGGAAGGCCTTTCCGCGCTGAAGCCGGTGATCGATGGCGGCATCCACACGGCCGGTACCTCGTCGCAGATCTCCGACGGCGCCGCCGCGGTGCTGTGGATGGACGAGGACAAGGCCAAGGCGCTTGGACTGCGGCCGCGGGCACGGATCATCAGCCAGGCGCTGGTCGGGGCGGAGCCGTACTACCACCTCGACGGTCCGGTCCAGTCGACGGCGAAGGTCTTGGAGAAGGCCGGCATGAAGATGGGCGACATCGACCTCGTCGAGATCAACGAGGCCTTCGCATCCGTCGTGCTGTCATGGGCGCGCGTGCACGAGCCCGACATGGCGCGGGTAAACGTGAACGGCGGCGCGATCGCCCTTGGTCACCCCGTCGGCAGCACCGGCAGCCGGCTGATCACCACCGCGCTTCACGAGTTGGAGCGCACCGATCAGAGCACGGCGCTGATCACGATGTGTGCCGGCGGCGCGCTGTCCACCGGCACGATCATCGAGCGGATCTAGTGCCTGCCTCCGACGCCGAACGGATTGCGGCCGCGCAGGCCTACGTCGACGCGCTGGTCAGCCACGATGCCGACAAGGTGCCGTTCGCGCAAGGCTGCACCCGCATCGAGGTCGGCCTCAAGACCGGATTTTCGGGAGATCACTTGCGCCGCAGCCTGAATCGCGGGCCGCAGTACCGGATCATCCAGTCCACGACGGTGCCGGAGTTCACAGTCGACGGCGACACGATCCTGGCGCGGTTCGACCTGGTGACCAAGCCGTCGCTCGCCGGCTGGCGGGTCGGCGCCCATATCGACGAGACGTTCATCATCCCTGCCGCGGACGGCCAGATCCATCACATCCGCGCGGGAATTCGCCCCTTCCTTACCAAGTCGTAGGGCCCGCTCTCGGGACTAGGATCGAGCCATGGCAACGTCTCGCCCACGGTTCATGGACACCAAGCCCGCGGACTTCTTCATCAAGTGGATGTCGAAGATCAACACCTTCATGTACCGCCGCAGCGACGGCGAAGGCATTGGCAGCAACTTTCAGGGCATTCCGGTGGCGCTGTTGACCACGACCGGGCGCAAGAGCGGACAGCCCAGGGTCAGCCCGCTCTATTTCCACCGCGACGGCGACACCGTGGTCGTTGCTGCGTCCAAGGGCGGCAGTGACAAGAACCCGACGTGGTACCTGAACCTCAAGGCCAATCCGAAGGTCTCGGTCCAGATCAAGAAAGACGTGCTCGACCGGACGGCCCGTGACGCGACGGACGAGGAACGCGCCAGGTACTGGCCGCGGCTGGTCGAGATGTACCCGACATACGAGGACTATCAGTCCTGGACCGACCGGGTGATACCGCTCGTGGTCTGCGAGCCGTGAGCAAGCAATACGACCTGCACTTCTACTTCGACCCGGTCTGCCCGTTCGCATGGCTGACCAGCAAGTGGGTGCGTACGGTGGCGGCCCAGCGCAACTACAACGTCGACTGGCGATTCATTTCGTTGCGGATCCTCAACGCGCACATCGACTATGCATCGCACTTTCCGCCGAACTACGAGGACGGGCATACCGCGGGACTGCGGCTGCTGCGCGTCGCCGCGCGGGTGCGTGCAGCACACGGCCGCGAGGCTGTTGGCCCGCTATACGAGGCGATCGGCACCCGGATCTTCGACACGTCTCGCGACGTTGATCCGCTGGCGGCGTCGGATCAGGGGTCGCGACGCACGCTCGAGCCCTTGTTGCGCGATGCCGGTCTACCATCCGATCTCGCGGAGGCGCTCGACGACAAGACGCTCGACGACGAGATCCGCGCGGAGACCGAGGAGGCGCTGACGCTGACGGGGCGTGACGTCGGCACACCGATCCTGCATTTCCAACCACCAGGCGGCACAGCATTTTTCGGTCCGGTGATCAGCCGACTGCCGAGCCCCGACGATGCCTGCGCGCTCTGGGATCACGTCATCGCCCTGACGAAGTTCCCCGGATTCGCCGAAATCAAGCGCAGCCTGCGCGAGCGACCCCAGCTGACGAGCTTCGGCGTCGACACCGAATCCGTTGGTGAGGAAGAGGACTGGCACGGCGGCAGCCGTCGCACCAAGAAGTAGCCATGGCCGAGGGCAGAATCCGCAACTCGAAGTTCCTTGCACTACTGGTGAAGTACTTTGCGCGCGCTCACGTCTGGGTCTATCAGCGAACGAACGGACGACTGGGCGCCAAGCTGCTGTGGCTTCCTGCGGCGCTGGTTACGACGAAGGGCCGCAGAACCGGAGAACCACGTACCACGGCAACGCTGTATCTGCGCGACGGTGACCGCGTCGTGTTGCCTGCGTCGTTCGGCGGGCGTGATCGCGACCCTTTCTGGTATCACAACCTAAAGGCAAATCCCGGGGTGCACATACAGATTCGCGGAGAGCATTTCGACCTCTTCGCGCGCGATGCCAATAGCGATGAGCGGGAACGCTATTGGCCGCAGCTAATCCGGATATACCCGCCGTACAAGGGATATCGGC
>JGI12053J15887_10001059_pt1 | contig 12319 bp, 9 predicted proteins | sample MedBloCAOM1_O3_FD_15887 | JGI IMG/M metagenome (IMG submission 15887)
GTGATTTCCCCATTGATTGAGGTGCATATCACAGCAACACTCTATCTGTGCGCACCGCTTCAACGCCGAGCGACTTACAGCCCCCCGATGTGTCGGGTCTGGGCACTGTCAGCGGCGAGGGGCAATCGCATAGCGGCGCCGATGTCCGGTTGCTTTCGGGCGGCATCGTCGCATGCAGGGCCGTGCAGGCGGTTGCCGAGCGGTGATCGCTTTTACATTGCTCGCCTCGCCTTCGCGGCGACGGCGTAGCGATTCAGTTGCGGCGCTGGCGGTTTGACGCCGCCAGCACATACGGGTTTACAACGAGGAGGCTTGTGATGGAGATGCTGCTTGCCGGTGAATGGCGCGGCGCGACCGACGGGTCCAACGAGGTGGTGCGGTCCCCCTACGACGGCCACCCGGTCGGTTCGGTGCCGATCGGCACGATCGACGATGTCGCTGCGGCGATTGACGGCGCCGAGGCCGCGGCACGGGTGCAACGGGAGACTCCGGCCCATGAGCGGGTGGCGGTGCTGCTGCGGGCGGCCGATCTGGCCGATGAGCGCGCCGAGGATATCGCGCAGACCATCAGCGCCGAGACGGGCAAGCCGATCAGCGAGGCGCGCGGCGAGGCAAGTCGCTCCGGTGCCATCATCCGCCTGGCTGCTCACGAGGGCAGCCAGCTGTACGGTTCGACCCTGCCGCTGGACGCCAATCCTGGAACTGGTTTGGAGAAGATCGGTTTCACGCTGCGTCAGCCGTGTGGGGTCGTCGTGGCGATTACCCCGTTCAACTATCCCGCGCTGCTCGTGCTGCACAAGATCGCTCCCGCCCTGGCCGCGGGGAACGCCGTCGTGCTCAAGCCGGCACGAACGACACCGATGACAGCGCTCAAGCTCGCGCAGTGCTTCGTCGATGCGGGCCTGGCCCCGGGCACGCTGTCGGTGCTGACCGGGCCGGGCGCCACCCTGGGTGATCGCCTGGTCACCGATCCGCGGGTACGCAAGGTTTCATTCACCGGCTCCACCGCAACCGGCACGCATCTGGCCGCCATCGCCGGGATCAAGAAGCTGTCGTTGGAGCTGGGCGCCTCCTGCCCGGTGATCGTGCTGCCCGACGCCGATATCGAGATGGCCGCCTCCGCGGTGGCCGCCGGCGGCTACATCAACGCCGGCCAGGTGTGCATCTCGGTCCAGCGGGTGATCGTGGACGAGCGCGTGGAGGCCGACTTCCTCGACGCGCTGTTGCCGAAGGTTGAGGCGATCACCCTAGGTGATCCAGCACAAGCGGACACCCGGCTGGGTTCGTTGATCTCCGAATCCGAGGCCAGCCGGGTGCAGTCGGCGATCCAGACTGCCGGCCAGTCCGGGGCGAAGGTTCTCACCGGCGGTGACCGCGACGGCGCGGTGGTGACACCCGCGGTGGTCGCGGCGGTCGATCCGTCGTCTCCGTTCGCCCGCGATGAGCTGTTCGGTCCCGCCGTCGCGGTATCGGCGGCGCCGGACATCGCCGCCGCTATCGCTATCGCCAACGACAGCGAATATGGCCTTGGTGCAGGCATTTTCACCTCTGACGTCGCTGCGACTGTGCAAGCGATGCGCCAGATCGACGCCGGCAACATTCACATCAACTGGACGCCGCTGTGGCGGGCAGACCTGATGCCCTACGGCGGCCTCAAGGGCAGCGGTATCGGCAAGGAAGGTGTCCGCTCGGCCGTCAACGAAATGACCGAAGAAAAGACGATCATCCTCCACGGGCGTCCGTGGTGAATCACTAAGGAACCCAGACCATGATCAGCACCTCACACAAGACGGTCCGGCTCACCACCGCCCAGGCAGTCGTGAAATACCTGGCCGCCCAGTACAGCGTCGCCGACGGTGCGCGGCGCCGCCTCGTGCCCGCCGCGCTCGGCATCTTCGGACACGGAAACATCGCCGGGCTGGGCCAGGCTCTCGATGAGCTCTCCGACGAGCTGCCGTTCATCCAGGGCCGCCACGAGCAGTATTTGGCGCACATCGCCACCGCCTACGCCAAGGCCACCCGCCGCCACGCCACGTTGGCCGTGACAGCATCGATCGGCCCGGGCGCCTTGAACTTGGTGACCGCTGCGGGTCTGGCCACCGTGAACCGGCTCCCGCTGCTACTGCTGCCCGGGGACACGTACGCCACCCGGCACCAGGGCCCAGTGTTGCAGCAACTCGAGCATCCGACCGAAGCCGACGCCACCGTCAATGATGCGTTCCGGCCGGTGTCGCGGTTCTTCGACCGGATCACCCGCCCCGAACAGCTGCTCACCGCACTGCCCCAGGCGATGCGGGTACTGACCAGCCCGGCCGACACCGGAGCGGTGGTGATCTCGCTGCCGCAGGACATCCAGTCGCACGCCTATGACTTCCCGGTGGAGTTCTTCGAACCACGGGACTGGAAGATCCGCCGTCCCCAGCCCGACGCCGAGGAAATCGCCGAGGTCGTCACCCTCGTGCGTGAAGCCAGCAGGCCGGTGCTGATCGCCGGCGGCGGCATCCACTACTCCGATGCTCACGCCGCACTCGAGCGTTTCGCCGACAGCGTCGGCATTCCCGTCGTGGAGACCTTCGGCGGTAAGGGCGCGGTCACCCGCGAGGCCTGGTGGCAGGTCGGCGGCGTCGGCCTGGAAGGTAACTTCGCCGCCAATTCCCTGGTGAAGCAATCGGATTTGGTGATCAGCGTGGGCACCCGGCTCACCGATTTCGCGACCGGCTCGCAGTCGATCTTCGAGAACGACGCGGTACGGTTCGCCTCATTGAATGTGGTGGACGCCGACACCCGCAANCAGGGCGCGGTCGGCATCCTCGCCGATGCCCGGCTCGGCCTGGAAGCACTCACCAGCGCCCTGGGTGATCACAGCACCAGCACGAAATGGCGGGAGACGGTCGTCGCGGCCAAGGCCGACTGGGCGCCGATTCGCGCGAAGGGCCTTGATCCCGGTGTCGCGTTCCGCCGCGAGGATCACCCAGATGCACCGGTGACCGACGCGGTGCTGACACAGTCGCAACTGATCGGATTGCTGCAGGAGCACGCCCAACCTGGTGACACCATCATCGCCGCCGCCGGTGGGCCTCCCGGCGACCTGCAGAAAGTGTGGGACGCCACCGATGGCCGGCACTGCCACCTGGAATTCGGGTTCTCCTGCATGGGCTACGAACTGCCCGCCGCCATGGGGGTGCGCTTGGCGCACGGCGATGACGGATCCCGGATCGTGACGTTCATCGGTGACGGCACGTTCCTGATGGCGCCGACCGAACTGGTGACTGCCGCTCAAGAAGGTCTCGACGTGACGATCGTGGTGTCGGAGAACCACGGCTACCAGGTGATTCACCGGCTGCAGATGAACCGCAGCGGCCGCGAGTTCGGCAACGAGTTCCGCTACCGCACCGACGGCAACATCATGGACGCCGCCGAAGGCAAGACCCCGCGCCTGGACGGTGACTACCTCAAGGTGGACCTGCGCACTGTGGCAGAAGGGCTGGGCGCCACAGCGATCCGCGCCACCACGGCAGACGAGGTGCGCCACGCGCTGAGCACCACCCGCGGCACCCGCGGACCCGTCGTGCTGGTGGTGCCGACGATGCCGCACGTCGACCTGCCCGGCGGAGACGTGTGGTGGGACGTCGCCCCCGCCGAGGTGTCCGGCCAGGAATGGGTACAGGGGCTGCGCGCCGAGTACGAATCAGCCCGCGGCGCGCAGCGGTGGTTCGGATGACCGCGACACCGCTCGACGGCGGCGCGCTGCGCCGCCGCCTGGCCAACGGAGAAACGACGGTCGGCACGTTCGTCGGGATGGCTTCGGCGACGGCTGCAGAAGTGTGTGCCGCCTCCGGTGCTGACTGGATATTGCTCGACCTTGAACATGGCGCCGGCTCCGAAGATGTCCTGCGCGACAGTGTGCTCGCTGCAGGCAGTTACGGCGTGCCGGCCATCGTGCGGGTGGAGTCCGGCGCCCGGATCCGTATCGGACGGGTGCTCGACCAAGGCGCCGCCGGTGTGATGGTGCCGCGGCTCGACAAACCCGACCAGGTCAGCGCCGTCTTGACCCACTTGCGGTACCCACCGTACGGGGACCGGGGGGTGGCCACCTACAACCGGTCGTGCCGCTGGGGTCTGGACCGCTCACCGTTGAGTGATCCCACCCAGAACACCCTCGGCGTGATCCAGATCGAAACACTGGCCGCCTTGGATGCCGTCGACGACATCGCCGCCCTCGACGGCGTGGATGTGTTGTTCATCGGGCCACTGGATCTGTCGTTCGCCCTCGGGGTGCCGCTGCAATTCGACAGCCCCGGGTTCCTGGCCGCCGCGGGCCGGGTCATCGAGGCCGCCGCCGCGCACGGCAAGACCCCCGGCATTCTCGCTGCGAACACCGCGGGAGCGGCACGCTACGTCGACAGCGGGTTCCGTTTCGTCGCAATAGGTTCCGACTCCACCATGCTGGCCGCTGCGCTGAAAGATGCGTTCGCGGCGGCCCGCGACCGAAACAACTAAGCCAGAGTAAGAAAGAGAGAACACCAGTGAGCACATCGAAGCGCCGCATCGGCGTCGGGCTGATCAGCGTGGGCTGGATGGGTCAACTGCATACTCGCGCCTACCGCAGCGTGCCGACCGTCTACCCCAAACTCGGCATCGTCCCCGACCTGCTCGTCGCCGCGGACAGCGCCCCGGACCGGGCCGAGTTCGCCCGCGACGTTCTGGGCTACACGGCCGCGACGACCGACTACCGCGAAGTCCTGACCAACCCGGACGTCGAGGTAGTGTCGATCTGCGCCCCGAACTTCCTGCACGCCGAAATCGGCATCGCCGCAGCCGAAGCCGGAAAACACTTCTGGATCGAGAAGCCCGTCGGACGCAGCTACGACGAGACCGCCGCCATCGAAGCTGCCGCCACCACCGCGGGGGTGATCACCTCGATCGGCTACAACTATCGCCACGCCCCAGCTGTCGAACACGCCCGCAGCCTGATCGCCGACGGCAAGCTCGGCCGGATCACCAACGTGCGCGCCGCTTTCTTCTCCGGTTACGCCAACGAACCCAAGGGCGCGCTGTCTTGGCGGTTCAACCGCGAACTCGCCGGCTCGGGCGTGCTGGGCGACCTGTTCAGCCACGCCAGCGACCTGTGCCAGTACGTCGTCGGCCCCATCGCCGAGATCACCGCCCTGACCAGCACCATCCACACCGAACGCCCCAAGCTGGAGATGGGGTCTGGCACACATTTCGATGTGATCGAGAACGGCCCGATGGGCACCGTGGAGAACGAGGATTACGCTGCGGCGCTGGTCCGGTTCGGCGCTGAGGCCCCCGGCGCGGGCGCGGTCGGCACCATCGAGGCCTCCCGCGTCATCGTCGGACCGTCCTGCGGCTACCAGATCGAGGTGTACGGCACCGACGGCTCCCTGAAATGGGACTTCGAGCGGATGAACGAACTGCAGGTGCGTTTGGGGCGCTCCGGCGATGAGCCCGGCTACATCACTGTCAACGCGAGCACCAAACACGGTGACTATTCAAGCTTTCAGCCCGGCCCCGGCAACGCGATGGGCTTCGACGACCTGAAAACGATTGAGGCCAAGAAGTTCCTGCTGGCCGTGGCCGGCGGCGAGGCCACCAACTCCAATGTGCACGACGCGGTGTCGGCCGCGGCGATCGTCACCGCCGCCGAAGTGTCGGCCGCCTCCGGGCAGTGGCAGAAGATCGAACCCGTTGCCGGCACGACAGCATCTCGCACCACGTTCGGGTGAGCACGATGTCGGCCGCATCTGAGCAGACCGCCACGGCGACGTCGGGGACCATGCAGACCTTCGTAGCGTTGGGCCCGATCGATCCCGACCTGGTGGAGCCGTTCCTGGCGCGCCACCAGCGGCTGGTCCTCGACCCCACGGCTGCGGATCTCGCGGTCGCCGACGCCGCGATCGTGCGGGCGGCGTTCACCATCGACGCGGCCATGCTGGATCAGATGCCGGTGCTGAAAGTTCTTGCCCGCACCGGTGTCGGCACCGATCTGGTCGACGTGGCCGAGGCCGCCCGCCGCGGCATCCCGGTGGTCATCACCCCGGGCACGAACACCAGCTCGGTGGCCGAAGGGGTGTTCGCGCATCTGCTGGCGACGGTCAAGCGGCTGTCCACCCAGACTGCATTGGTGCGCGACGGACGCTGGAACGAGCGTGGGGCCCTGACCGTCGGAGACCTCGACGGCGCGACGCTGGGCATCATCGGTTTCGGCCGCATCGGCAGCCGGGTCGCGCGGATCGCCGACGCCTTCGACATGCAGATCCGCGCCCACGATCCCTACGCTGACATGCCCGCCGAATACCGCTGCGACAGTGTCGAAGAGCTGTTGGCCGCAAGCGATTTCGTCACGCTGCACGCACCGCTCACCGCTGAGAACCATCACTTGATGAACGCCGCCAGGTTCGCGGTGATGCGGCTCGGCAGCATGCTGATCAATTGCAGCCGCGGCGCCTTGATTGACCTCGACGCCGCCCACCACGCTTTGCAGCACGGCCAGTTGGCCGGGCTGGGCCTCGACGTCTACGACCCCGAGCCGCCCGAGCATCACCCGGTGTTCGACCACCCCAACACAGTGCTCACCCCACACCTGATGGGCTTCACTCAGCGGGCGATGGCGTTGACCATCCAGGCCGCCGTGGAGGGCGCTGCAGCGGTGCTGCGCGGCGAGCAGCCGCTCGCGGTGGCGGCGCGATCAGCATCAGGGTTGGCGTGATCGGTGTCGGCGTGATGGGCGCCGATCACGCCCGCAGGCTGCTCCGGGTGATCTCGGGGGCCATGGTGAGCGCGGTGACTGATTTCGACACCGACCGCGCCCACGCCCTGACGGCCGAGCTGGACGCGGCGGTGTTTCCCACCGCCAACGAGCACATCGCCGCCGATGAGGTCGACGCGGTCGTCATCGCTTCCTGCGACGCCGACCACGCCACCCCGGTGATGTCGTGCCTGACNCATCGCAAGCCGGGGCTGTGCGAGAAGCCTCTTGCGCCCACGCTTGCCGAGTGCTGCGCAGTGGTCGACGCGCCCGTCGCCGTGAAACAACCCTAGGCGCTGGCGCCCCGAAATACGCTGCGCCTCATCGCCTTCCTGCTCGTCGTCACTGCCCGAAAGAAGGGTTACCCGTGTTCTCCAAGGTCTTGGTCGCCAATCGTGGTGAGATTGCGATCCGTGCGTTTCGCGCGGCATACGAGCTGGGCGCGGCGACGGTAGCGGTCTATCCGTACGAGGACCGCAACTCCGTGCACCGGTTGAAGGCCGACGAAAGCTACCAGATCGGCTCGCCGGGCCATCCGGTGCGGGCGTATCTGTCCGTCGAGGCGATCGTGTCGGCGGCTCGCAACGCCGGCGCCGACGCGATCTATCCCGGGTACGGATTCCTATCGGAAAACCCCGACCTCGCCGCAGCCTGCGAGGCTGCGGGCATCACNTTCGTCGGTCCCTCGGCCGAGGTGCTGGCACTGGCCGGCAACAAGGCTCGCGCGATCGAGGCGGCCCAGGCGGCGGGATTGCCCGTCCTGACGTCCTCGCCGCCCAGTTCGGATGTGACAACCCTGCTCGCGGCGGCGGAGGAGATGCGGTTCCCCGTGTTCGTCAAAGCTGTCGCCGGCGGCGGCGGCCGCGGAATGCGCCGGGTCAGTGAGCGCAGTCAACTGCGCGAAGCGATCGAAGCCGCTGCGCGAGAGGCCGAATCGGCGTTCGGGGATCCCACCGTGTTTCTCGAGCAGGCGGTGATCGACCCGCGCCACATCGAGGTTCAGATCCTCGCCGATCAGGCGGCAAACGTCATCCACCTGTTCGAACGGGACTGTTCGGTGCAGCGACGTCATCAAAAAGTCGTCGAACTGGCGCCGGCACCGAACCTGGATCCGGTGCTGCGGGCACAGATATGCGCAGACGCGGTCNCGTTCGCTCGCCAGATCGGCTACAGCTGCGCNGGAACGGTTGAGTTCCTGGTGGACGCGCGCGGCAACCATGTCTTCATCGAGATGAACCCACGAATTCAGGTGGAGCACACGGTAACCGAGGAAGTCACCGACGTCGATCTGGTGCAGTCCCAGCTGCGCATCGCCGCCGGCGAAACCCTGACCGATCTCGGGTTGACCCAGGAATCGGTCACCCTGCGGGGTGCGGCGCTGCAGTGCCGCATCACCACCGAGGACCCGGCCAACGAGTTCCGCCCCGACACCGGCCGCATCACCGCCTACCGGACACCGGGTGGGGCCGGGGTACGGCTCGATGGCGGCACCGCGCTAGGCGCAGAGGTCGGCGCCCACTTCGATTCCATGCTGGTGAAGCTGACCTGCCGGGGCCGCGATTACGCCGCAGCTTTGTCGCGAGCACGTCGCGCGGTCGCCGAATTCCGAATCCGGGGCGTCGCCACCAACATCCCCTTTCTGCAGGCGGTGCTCGATGACCCCGACTTCCGAGCGGGCACACTGACCACATCGTTCATCGAGCAGCGACCGCATCTGCTCACGCTGCGCTCCTCGGCCGACCGGGGCACCAAGATCCTGAAATACCTGGCCGACGTGACCGTGAACAAGCCTTACGGAGAACGCCCATCGACGGTCTATCCGGCCGACAAGCTGCCCCCGACCGATCTGTCCGCACCGCCACCGCACGGATCGCGGCAGCGGCTGCTCACCCTGGGGCCCCGGGGATTCGCCGACGCGCTGCGCGCGCAAACCGCGCTGGCGGTGACCGACACCACGTTTCGGGATGCCCATCAGTCACTGCTGGCCACCCGGGTGCGCACCACCGGATTGCTGGCGGTGGCGCCGCACGTCGCCCGGCTGACACCGGGCTTGTTGTCGATCGAGTGCTGGGGCGGGGCGACCTACGACGTCGCCTTGCGGTTCTTGCACGAGGATCCCTGGGAGCGGCTCGCGGCGCTGCGGGCGGCAATCCCCAATATCTGCCTGCAAATGTTGCTGCGCGGACGCAACACCGTCGGCTACACGCCCTATCCCGAGCAGGTGACCCGGGCGTTCGTGCATGAAGCCACCACAACCGGTATCGACATCTTCCGAATCTTCGACGCGCTCAACAACATTGATCAGATGCGGCCCGCGATCGACGCGGTACGTGAGACGGGGACCGCGCTGGCCGAGGTCGCCATCAGCTACACCGGTGATCTGTCCGACCCGGGCGAGGACATCTACACCCTCGACTACTACCTGCGGCTGGCTGAGCAGATCGTCGATGCGGGCGCGCACGTGCTGGCGATCAAGGACATGGCCGGGCTGCTGCGCGCCCCGGCGGCAGGCACTCTGGTGGGCGCGTTGCGGGCCAATTTCGACCTACCGGTGCATGTGCACACCCACGACACCCCGGGCGGTCAGCTGGCCACCTACCTGGCGGCGTGGACCGCCGGAGCCGACGCCGTGGACGGGGCGTCGGCGGCGATGGCCGGCGGTACCAGCCAGCCCGCGCTGTCGTCAATCGTGGCCGCGGCAGCGCACACCGACCGCGACAGCGGGCTGAGCCTGGACGCGGTATGTGACCTGGAACCGTACTGGGAGGCGCTGCGTAAGGTGTACGCGCCGTTCGAGTCGGGCCTGCCGGCACCCACCGGGCGCGTGTACCACCACGAGATCCCCGGAGGTCAGTTATCCAACCTGCGGCAGCAGGCGATTGCGCTCGGCCTCGGCGACCGGTTCGAGGAGATCGAAGCCAACTACGCCGCCGCGGATCGCCTGCTGGGGCGGCTGGTGAAGGTCACCCCGTCATCGAAGGTCGTCGGCGATTTGGCGCTCGCCCTCGTCGGCACGGGCGTCGACATCGACGCATTCGCCAAAGACCCAGACCAGTACGACATTCCCGACTCGGTGATCGGGTTCCTGCGCGGTGAACTGGGCACCCCCGCGGCCGGGTGGCCGGAGCCCTTCCGCGCCAAGGCGCTGCGCGGGCGCGGCGAANCCAANCCCGAAANANCCCTGTCGGCCATCGACGAGNCGGGTTTGNNNGGCAGCTCGGCCGAACGCCGTGCGACGCTGAACCGGTTGCTATTCCCCGGGCCNACCAAGGAGTTCCTCGCTCACCGCCAAACCTACGGCGACACCTCNGGCCTGTCGGCAAACCAGTTCTTCTATGGNCTGCGCCGCGGCGAGGAGCATCGCGTGCACCTGGAGAAGGGCGTCACGCTGCTGATCGGGCTNGAGGCCATCTCCGACCCCGACGAGCGGGGCATNCGCACGGTCATGTGCATCCTCAACGGCCAGCTGCGGCCGGTGTCGGTGCGCGACCGCTCCATCGCCAGCGACATCCCCGCCGCCGAGAAAGCCGACAAGACCAACCCCGGCCACATCGCCGCCCCGTTCGCCGGCGTGGTCACCCTGACGGTCGCCGAGGGCGACAAGGTCAGCGCCGGCGACCCGATCGCCACCATCGAAGCCATGAAGATGGAAGCCGCGATCACCGCGCCCCGCAGCGGCCTGATCAGCCGGACCGCCGTCGCCCCCGTCCAACAGGTCGAAGGCGGCGATCTACTGACCGTCGTTACTGTCGCCGAGGAGACCAGCCCTGAATGAGATCCCCTGGACCTGTGCGGGATTCGGCCGCACAATCAGCCGAACTGCAGAAACGCACACCTGCACCCAGTGCCATACATACGCAGTTGCTGGCTTCGTGTTGGACCTCGGCGGGCGACGTGATGCCCGCGCGCGGGCCGGATTACAGCCCGATTCCGATACGCACCCGCGGCGGTACACCGGATGCCAAGCTACCCGCGTTAGTACCTCCGGAAATCGTCTTCGGCGTGGAACTCGACGACGGTCGTGCCGAGCCGGTGGGCACCGATCTCGAGGACACCTTCGATAACCGACTTCCCTGCGGGACAGGAGTTTTCGGTGTACTAGCGGTTATCAACGCGGTATTGGCGATCGGCTGGAGTCGCCCGTGGGGCATCGAGCACATGTCCCGCGACTTTCGGCGCCTGCCGGTGCGCGACGCGCTCACCCGGGCCCGAGACGCGGCACTGCGCTGCTTCGATCTCGCAGCGCGGAATCGCTGCGGATCCTAACCGCGCTGTGCGCTAAGTCATGTTGTGCGGCGTCACCACCCGAATGGCCGACATCGCCGTGGCGACTCCGCTCATCCCGCCGTGCGCCTGAATGATCATTCGCCCGGCGAGGTTGGCATCGGCCCGCAGGTCGTGATGCAGCACGGCCGAGATCTTGCCGGCGCGCAACAACATCCGGTTGTCCTCGTCGAGGTCGTGGGCGATGAACACCCGGTAGCTGCGGCCGCGCTGCTCGAACGCGCGAACGGTGGCGACATTGCCCCCGCCGATGGAATACACCGCACCGATATCGGGGCTGCGGTCGAGTGCGTCGAGAACCAGCTGTTCGATCGTGGCGTCGAGCCCTTCGCTTTCGGCGATCTCCACCACCGCCCGCCCCTCCCCGCCCATCGCGCGGCGCATCTCGCTGCGAAATCCCATCTCCCGTTCCTCTTCGCCGCGAAAGGCGTTGCTGCTCAACGTGACCAGCACACCGGCCGGCGAGTCACCTAGCCACTCGTCGATAAGATAGGCCGCGGTAGCGCCCGCGTCACGGTTGTCGACGCCGACGTAGCCGACGCGTCTGCTGCGCGGCACATCGGTGACAAAGGTGACCACGGGGATGCCCTCGGCGGTGAGCCGGTCGATCGCCTCGGCCACCAGGTCGGTGTCCTGTGCCTTAAGGATCACTCCGTGCGAGCCGCGGACCCGGATCTTGTCGAGCGTGTCCACCATCTCCGGCGCCGACCCGGTTTGGCGGAAATGGAAGCGGCTGCGGACCACCGCGGGCGCCAGCGCCGGCAACTCGGCCTCCACCGCCTGCTGGAACGCGTTCGAAAACCGTTGCGGCGCTTGCATCACAACGTCAAACAGATACTTGCGTCCGGCCAGCCGCAACTGGGCGCGCTGCTTGTCGAGGTCGCGGATGGCCTGCTCAACTTCCAGCCGGGTGGATTGGCGCACGTTGGGGCGGTTGTGCAGCACCCGATCCACCGTCGCTTCGCTTAACCCGGCCTGCTGAGCGATCTCGCGGACCCTGTAGCGACGCGACATGCACGCCTCCTTGATGGGAAATTGATGGATATAAGTGCTTGATTGAGGTCCAGATCACAGCAACACTAGCAGCACGCGGACAGTGCACGACACCGGAACCCGGATTCCAGCCGCGCACCTCACGATCCGACCGACCAGAGGCGACGACGCTTTCCGCCGCTGACAGGGCCTGGCGGCGGACCGCCGTACCACGAGCACGAGCCGAAAGGACGCCCATGAGCGGGTTGCTCGACGGAAAAGTCGTGCTGGTCA
>JGI12053J15887_10001060_pt1 | contig 12319 bp, 8 predicted proteins | sample MedBloCAOM1_O3_FD_15887 | JGI IMG/M metagenome (IMG submission 15887)
GGTGCGGAGCAGCTTCAGGCTTTGCGGCACTTCCTCCAGCACCGAGCGGGCCAGCGTCCCGGCCAGCGTCGGGTAATCCCAGCTGGTGAGCCACGCGGCGATGTCTTCGATATTGCGTCCCCCGCCACGCAGCGTCGCAACCATCGCATCGATCGACTGCCGCGGATACTCGGTCGTATGCTTGTTGCCGGAAAAGCGCTCTTCCTCGTTGTTGACGATCAGCCGCGGGCCGTTCGCCTGCGTCACCTCAACCAGCGCAACGCCCGAGTTGTGCGTGCCGGGAGGCCCGATTCCTGCGAGATAAACGGTCTCTCCGCGCGAAAGCTTTTCGCGGACGTGCGCAATCCGCGCATCGGCAAAGTTCGAACCGAGCTGATGAAAGCCTGCGGCTCCCATCAATCGCGCGCCAAGCCATCGCGCGGCGCGAAATCCGACAGCTCCGAGCCTGGGATGTCGCGGACCAATTCGTCTGTTCAGTTTCAAGCCGTCAGCCTTGTGGCAATCCAGATGCTGCCCTGCATCAATCATAATTGGCGACGAGCAACAATGCTGTTTCGTCCGGCGGAATAAGCCGATGCTTGCATGCGCGCGCGACTTGCGACACTTGATCAAAATAAAATGCCAAGCGGGAGTGAACGATGCGGGCTTGTATCGGAAGCCTTTCGAACAGATGCAGTTGATGAAGTTCGACGGCGAGGCCTGGCGATTGTTCGGCGACGTCATCAACGGCGAGGTCGGCCATTAACCGTCCATCCTGGCAGGCCGGCCGTTACAGCAGCTTCAGCCTGCACTCAGCCGCACGCCGGCCCGCAAAAATTTCTGCGGGTCGACCGCTTCGCCGTCGATCCTGGTTTCGTAGTGCAAATGCGGACCGGTGGATCTGCCGGTTGAGCCGACGGCGCCGATCACCTGACCGATCTTGATCTGATCGCCAACCTTGACGCCGATCTCCGACAGATGGCCGTAGCGGGTCGACAGACCGTTGCCGTGGTCTATTTCCACCATGCGGCCATAGCCGCCGGCCGATCCCGACGACACCACTTTTCCATTCGCGGTCGCGCGTACTGGGTCGCCCGTTGCTGCGCGGAAATCGAGGCCGGTGTGCATGGCCGGCCGACCGAGGAACGGATCGCTGCGGACCCCGAAGCCGGACGTGAATTCGACTACGCCGACCACCGGCTTGCGATACGGCACCAGCGCAAGGGTCCGGTTGAGACGCTCTACTTGGACCCGGGTGGTATTGATCCGGTAGAGCTGGCGCTCGAAAGCGCCTGCGTCGGCTGGAAGCTTGACTGGAACGTAGGGACCACCCATGCCCGCACGCGGCGTCGCAGCTTCCAATTGCGCCATATCGAGACCGAGATCGGTAAAGAGGCCGCGCATGCGGCGTACACGCGATTCCATACCATCTTCGACCGAGCTAAGCGCCGCCATCTGGCGGCTCTCGATCTTATCGAGAGAACTCTGCAGGCGGACCAGAACGTTATCGACGCCCTGAATCTTGGCAAACTGATTCGGTTGGGTCCGAGGGACGACAGGGGTTCGCGATTCCAGGCGCGCTTCGCGATCCGGCGGCGCCACGAAAATCACGGTATCGCTGATCGGCGATGGTTTCGGTGTACCCGAAGAAGCTCCGTTGGTCGCCGCGGCTCCTCGCGATGGCGTCCTGATTGATCCGGTCACCGACGTGTCTGGAATGGCGCCCAGCGCAGTGGCGCGCGATTCCAGGGCGGTCTGCCGACGCAGGATCTGATCGAGTTTCTGGTCGAACTGTTCCTGATCGAGCAGCTGGCGGCTGGTCGTGCGATCGACCTTGGCGCGCAGTTCGGCAATACGGTCTTCGTAGGCGTATTGCATCTCCGCCTGGCGTGCGATCAGCCGTGTGAGAACGTCGTCGCGGAACGCGAAATAGGTCGCTGTCGCGGCCGACCACATTCCGAGTACTGTCACCGTGCCGATCACGATCCAGAACACCACCGGACCAAAGCGGACCTGTTTGCCGGCGTGAACGAGAGTATAGCCCTCTTGCGCGTGCGGGGCGGGGGCCACGGCATGGCTCGTCGCCGGGCGGCGAGGGGCTGCCCTGCCGTGGTCATGTGGATGGCGTTGGGGGTGTTCGGAATAATGACCGGAATGGTACGACATCGGCACTCCCGCGCCGGTCGGACATGAGTCCCGTACGGCTCAATTTGCGGGGGTGATTTGACCTTCGCGTGGTTAATTTTTAGCGAATGGAACCGGACAAATTACGAGGCGCGTACGGCCGCAAGCACCTCGTCGGCATGGCCATCCACCCTCACATTGCGCCAAATCCTTATGATCCGGCCATCTGCGCCGATCAGAACCGTCGTGCGAAGAATGCCTTGGAAGATCTTGCCATACATGGATTTTTCGCCCCAGACACCGTAAGCCTCCAGCATCTCGTGCTGTTCATCTGAAACAAGGGGAATGGAGAGTTCGTGTTTGTAGCGAAAAGCTTCCTGTGCCTTTAGCGGGTCGGCCGAAACACCCAGTATTGCGGTCTGGCTTTCAGCAAAGGCGCTCGCCAATCGCGTGAAGTCGATGGCCTCCTTGGTGCAGCCCGGCGTGTCCGCGCGCGGATAGAAAAACAGCACGAGTTTTCTCCCTGCGTAGTCGGACAAGGATACGGTGCTGCCACCGTCGCGGGGAAGGCGGAAGGCGGGCGCCCTTGCTCCCTCCGTCAACACCGATTTGCGAGCGGCCAGCGCGTCGGCCTTTCCGCCCAACGGTTTCTTCGCAGATAGATCTCCGGCCTCCGGCTTCGCGGCGGTCGCCTTCGATCCTGCTGTAGTCCTTCGAGCGGATGTGCTCGGGCCGGACGATTTTAACGGTTTTGATGGGTCCTTATGTGATGTTCTTGGGGTAGCTTGCTTGTTTGTATTCTTATTTGATGTGCTCGCCGTTGCCCGGCGGGTTTTCGAAGGCGCCGTTTTCGCCGATGTCATCGATTGAGCACGGGCTGTCTTCCCCGAGGACGCCTTGGGGGATTTCTTGCGCGTTTTCTTGGACATACGCCTTCCTTTCGTCGCTTTCGGCGGATCAACCATTGAGGTATTGCGGGTCTTGTCCCGGCAAGCCGGAATCAAGCCGACTACTGGGCAAGTCTTATGGCCACGGAGTATGGTTACAAGGAATTCGACGTACTACCCGTCAGCTCGTTGAACGTGCTCCTTGGGCCGGATCACGAGTAACAGTAATAATCGAGGATTGGCAGCGATGCCGGCTGAGCGCTCGATACCTATCGACGGGCGAGGCCTTGGCGGCGATCAATCTTACAATCAGCGCCAGCACCGAGAGGCAATGGCAAAGAACACGTCGCCCCAGGGATCGAATCCGCGCGATGACGTCCAGCCCTCGCATTGGGATGATGCCGATTGGGATCAAGACCATGACGAGGCGGCGGGCAATCGCGCGCGCCGGCTGTTGTCCGGATCGAACTCCGGTTTTCATCGGCTCGGCGATCACCTCGGAGCGCTACGCGGATGGCTCGCCAGGGAACGCTGGGTAAAGCGCCTTGCCGTGGTGATCGCGGTTTTGATGGTGATCTTCGCCGGGTGCTTCGGCGGACTGTGGTGGCGGCTCGGCGCCGGTCCGATCAATCTCGAGATGGCCACGCCATGGCTGGCCGCGGCGATCGAGGAAAATATCGGTCACAGCAATACCGTCGAAGTGGGCGGCACGCAAATCGAGCGTGCCGGCAGGATCCGAATCGCTGTGCGCATCCGCGACATCATTGTCAGGGATCGTGACCATGTCGTCGTGGCGAGCGCGCCCAAAGCCGAGGTGAAACTATCAGGCACCGCGCTGCTGATGGGCCAACTTCGTGCCGAGAGCCTCAATCTGGTCGATGCCGAACTGGCGGTGCGGATCACGCCGGAGGGCTACGTCACCGTTTCCACAGGTGACACCGCCCGGCCGCTCGCGACCGGCGTCGCCTCGAAGAGACAACTGGGCGTAACGCAGTCTTCTCCGGGTCAATCCGAGACAACGATGCCTGTCAGCCCGGTTGCCCCGTCATCGCCGGGCGCTCAATCCAGGACGACGGCAACGGTCGCCGATAACCGCGATGCGCCCTCCGGACTGCTTGCCGGCCTCGATTGGCTCGACAGCCTGAGCCTGACCGGACTTGACGGACAAAACCTCAATGAAATTGGTTTGAAGAACGGAAACCTTATCGTCGACGATCAGCAGCGCGGCAACAAATGGAATTTCGAGAACATCACCCTCAGTCTTCGCCGGCCTAGCGGCGGCGGCGTGGCGCTAAGCGTAGGCGAAGAGGGTAGCCACGCCTGGTCGCTTCGCGTCGTGGTCGGACCTCCCGCGAATGGCGTGCGAGCGGTCGATATTCGTGCCGACAAGGTCTCGACGGCGAATATCCTGCTGGCCTTGCGGCTGAAGGACCTGACTTACAGCGCGAATTTGCCGCTAACCGGCGAACTGAAGGGTGAACTGGGCCGGGACGGGCTGCCGACCTATTTCCGCGGCAAAATTACCGCGGGCGCGGGAACCGTCGTCGACATGGATACGCCCGACTATCCGATGGCGATCGATTCGGCGGAAATGAGTGTCGAATGGGATTCCGGACGGCGCGTGCTGGTGGCGCCGTTCAAGGTCATTTCCGGTCCCAATCGGATCACGCTGCTGGCCCATCTTGAGCCACCCAACGACAGCATTCCCGATTGGCAGCTAGGCTTCAATGGCGGCACCATCGTGCTTGCAGGGATCGACGACGAACAACCGCTGATTTTCAATCGCATTGCCATCGGCGTGCGCTTCGACACCGACAAGCGGCGCGTGGTGCTCACCCAGGCCGACGTCAGCAACGGTGAGATTGGCATTGCGGGAACTGGCAGTGTCGATTATTCGGCGGAGCCGCGCCTGACGCTCGGTTTCGCCGGCACGCCAATGTCGGCGTCCGCGCTCAAGCGGATGTGGCCGACCCTGATCGTTCCGGAGGTTCGCGAATGGGTCATCGAGCGGGTCGAACGCGGCTCGCTTCAGCGCATCGAAGTTGGCGTCAACTCGCCGGTTAGAAATCTTTCGCGGCGAGGCCCGCCGATCCCGGATGACGGTCTTGCCGTCAACATCGTCGCCAATGGCGTGACATTGCATCCTGTAGACGAGCTGCCGCCCGTGCGCGATGCGGATTTGAAAGCGCATGTTACCGGCCGCACCGCGACAGTGACGATCGGGCAGGCGGTGTCCGATACGCCGGCGGGCCGCAAACTCAACATTTCAGATTTTGTGTTCGAGGTGCCGGATATGGCGCCCAAGCCCGCGCCGGCCAAAGTAAGATTCCGGATCGATGGCCCGGTGCCGGCGGCGGCCGAGATTCTCGCCTCGGACCGCCTCAGCGAATTTTCCGGCACGTTGATCGATCCCAGTTCGAGCAAGGGAACGGTTTCGGCGGTGGTCACGCTCGGCCTGCCGATCAAACGCGAACTGACGAAGGCTGACACGACCTACGCCATTACGGCCGACCTCGGCGGATTTGCCGCAGATCGCCTCGTGATGAATCAGAAGCTCGAAGCCACCGCGCTGAAAGTCGTCGCCAACAACGGGGGATATCAGGTCAAGGGCGACGTCAAGATCAACGGGCAAGCGGCCTCGCTGGATTATCGCAAGCCGAATGAAGGCGATGCCGACATCAAATTGCAGGCGACGCTCGACGACGCGAGCCGCGCGCGCCTTGGACTGGATCTGGGACCTGCGGTCAGCGGGGCTGTTCCGATCAAACTGGCCGGCAAGATCGGAGGCCCCGATCGCGACAGCCGCATGGGCGTCGAGGCCGATCTGACCGCGTTGAAGCTCGATAACATCCTGCCGGGCTGGGTCAAATCGCCGGGCAAGTCGAGCCGCGCGGTGTTCAACGTGGTGCAGAAACCGCAATCGACCCGCCTCGAAGACATCGTCATCGATGGCGGCGGCGTATCGATCAAGGGGTCGGTCGAGGTCGATCAAAACGGCGACCTGATGAACGCGAACTTCCCGACCTATTCGCCGTCTGAAGGCGACAAGGCATCGTTGAAGGCTGAACGCGGCCCTGATGGCATCGTGAAAGCAACGATGCGCGGCGAGGTGTTCGACGGTCGCGGTTTTCTCAAATCCGCCATTTCCGGCAAGGAAGCCGACGCCAAGAGCAAAACCAGGAATATCGATTTTGATGTGGACCTGAAGCTCGGGGCGGTAGCCGGCTATTTTGGCGAGGCGCTGCGCAGCGTCGATTGCAAGTTATCACGCCGCAACGGTGTGATCAGAAGTTTTGCGCTCAGCGGCAAGCTTGGACGGGATACGCCGCTGACGGGAGACTTGCGTGGGCACGCCCAGGGCCGCGACGTTATCTATATCGAGACCAAAGACGCCGGTGCATTCTTCCGTTTCACGGANACTTACTCCAAGGTGGTTGGAGGCCAGCTTCAATTGGCGATGGATCCTCCGACGGTCGAACCTGGCGCGAAAGAGGGGCTGATCAACGTCCGCGATTTCTCCGTCAAGGGGGAGGCTTCGCTGGATCGCGTGGCCGCCGGTGGGACGGCCGGCTTGCAGAACGGCGTTGCCTTCTCGCGCGTGCGCGCAGAATTTACCCGGCAAAACGGGCAGCTCACGATCCATGAGGGTGTCCTGAAAGGCCCGATGATCGGTGGGACCATCGAAGGCAGCATCGATATCCCNGGCAACCAGGTGCGCATGAGCGGCACCTTCGTTCCGATGTACGGACTGAACAATATGTTCGGCCAGATTCCGATCGTCGGGCTGTTCCTNGGCGGNGGCAGCAATGAGGGNTTGATCGGCGTGACCTACGAGATCGTCGGCACCCCCGGGCCAGCCGGTGCTTCGCGTCAATCCGATTTCGGCGATGGCGCCTGGCGTCTTGAGGAAAATCTTTGAATTCGGCACCGGCAAGCAAAACAATCCGGTCGAATTTCCGCCGAACAACTGAGCGGCGATTTTTTCGCGGTCAGCGCCGAAGTGCGGGTACGACCAGAAACGGAATCATCCCCAAGAGCACGCTCACCAGCGAAAACGCGATCAACGGATTATAGTCGTGGGTCCAGTCGTGGATCAGTCCTCCACCCCAGGAGCCGAACGCCGAGCCCAGGCCGCTGCCGATCGAAATGGCGCCATAGATCGTTCCGACCCGCTCACCGCGAAAGATCTTCATCGCGGTTGCGGTGAGGAGCGGGCCGCGTGAGCCGATCATGCTGCCAAAGCAGACGACGAATCCCGCCAGCAACCAAAAGTTCGGATACCACTGCAGAAGCCACAGCATGATGATGCCGGCGATCGAGACGGCATAGCTGAACAATACCGATGGCCTTCGGCCGATGATACCGTCGAGCCAGCTGATGCCGAGCATGCCGAATAGCAGCACGACACCACTGAAGCCCCAGGCCGTTGCCGCCTGCAGTGGTGGGAATCCCGCGTCGATCAGATAGGCAACGACTTGCGCCGCAATTGCATACATGCCGATCGCGGTGAAGAAGAACGTTGAGAACAGTGCCCAGAACGCGTGGTGGCGCATCGCACTCAGCAGGGTCCAGCCTTCATCGGCGAAGCCGGCGGCGGCGCTGTTGGCGAGATGCGGCGAACCGGTGGAGAACAATCGCCACGGCAATGCCAGCAGCGGCAACAGCAGGAACAGCGCGGCGCCGCCGAAAATCTGATAGGCGCCGCGCCAGCCGACCTGATCGATCAGGACCTGCGACGCCGGCAGCAGAATCAACACGCCTGCGCCGGTCGCGGAATACACAATCGCCATCGCGGTCGGCAATCGCGGGCCAAACCAGCGGCCCAGCAGGATCGAATTCGGAACGTTGCCGATGAATGCGATGCCGATACCCAGGCAAAGCCCGAGGCTGAGCTGGAACTGCCAGAGGTATTGTGCATGGGCAGCAACCAGGAACGCGCCGCCAAGCAGGAGCAGTCCAAGCGAATAGACGGTGCGGGGCCCCGAGCGGTCGAACAGCTTGCCTACCAGCGGTGCCGCCAGTCCGCTTGCGAGCGCGGAAAGCGAGTAGACCGAGACGACTTGGGCGCGGTCCCAGCCGAAACTCTCCGAGATCGGCTTGAGAAACACGGTAAAGCTCTCGCCAAGCCCGCGGCCGAGCACGGAGAGCGCAAAACATAGCGCGAGCACGTTAAGCGCCACGCGCGCCGGCTTCAGCGGCTTCGTCGCGGGGCTCTCGCTCGCGGCATTCTGGTCCATGACGATCAAAGAGCGCTTTTCCGCTGCACGCGCGTATTCCGCAAAAGCATGCCGTCGGAACGTGATCCGGGGGTGGATACGATTTTGCGGATAGAATACGCGCAGGATAACAATGAGCAGGGGTCTTGGGCGAATGCGCCTATGCAGGCTTGAGCAGGACGTGACGCTTCTTGCCAAGGGACAGCTTGATCACGCCTTCCGGCGTGAGGTCCGCGGGCTTCAGGATCATCTTCTCGTCGCTAACAGCGACATCGTTGACGCGAAGACCGCCGCCCTTGATCTGACGGCGCGCCTCGCCGTTTGACGCGACAAGACCGGCTTTGACGAACAGCGCCAGCACGCCGANGCCGGCCTCGAGTTCAGCGCGCGAAATTTCCACCGAGGGAAGGTTTTCGGCGATCGCGCCTTCTTCAAAAGTTTGCCGGGCGGTTTCCGCCGCGACAGCGGCCGCATCAGCGCCGTGCAGCAGCGCGGTCGCTGCATCGGCGAGGGCCTTCTTGGCTTCGTTGATCTCTGCGCCCCGCAAGGCAGCCAGCCGTTCGATCTCATCGAGCGGCAGCGTCGTGAACAGCTTCAGGAAACGCGCCACGTCGGCATCGTCGGTGTTGCGCCAGAACTGCCAGTATTCGTAGGGGCTTTTCATGTCGGCATTGAGCCAGACCGCGCCGCTGGCGGTCTTGCCCATCTTCTCGCCGGATGACGTCGTGATCAGCGGCGTCGTCAGCGCGTGCAATTGCGGCGTGCCCATGCGGCGGCCAAGGTCGATGCCGTTGACGATATTGCCCCATTGGTCGGAACCGCCCATCTGCAAACGGCAATCGTAGCGCTGGTTGAGCACGACATAATCGTACGCTTGCAGGATCATGTAGTTGAACTCGATGAAGCTCATCTCCTGATCGCGTTCCAGCCGGAGCTTGACCGAATCCATGGCCAGCATGCGGTTGACCGAGAAATGCCGGCCGATATCGCGCAACATCTCGATCCAGTTGAGCTTGGTCAGCCATTCGGCATTGTCGGGCATGACCGCGTCATGCTTGCCGTCGCCGAAGCTCAGGAAGCGCGAGAACACCTGCTTGATGCCCTCCTTGTTGCGCTCGATGTCCTCGATCGAAAGGATTTTTCGCGTCTCGTCCTTGCCGCTAGGGTCGCCGACCCGGGTAGTGCCGCCGCCCATCAGCGCGATCGGCTTGTTGCCGGTCTGCTGCAGCCAGTAGAGGCACATGATCTGCACCATGGAGCCGACGTGAAGCGAAGGTGCGGTGCAGTCGAAGCCGATATAGGCTGTTAGCTCGCCCCTGGCCGCCAGCGCATCCAGCGAGTCGGGGTCCGAAATCTGATGAATAAAGCCGCGGCTCTGCAGCACATTGAGAAAATCAGATTTAAATGCAGTCATTGTGTGCGACTCTGATCATTCATATTCACGGTATTTGCACGGAGTTGCGGAACCATAGCGGAATAGGCTGCCGCTGCCCGGCGCGCTGTGGCATTATAAGATGTGCTGGTTTGACACAAGCTGGGCGTCCAGGGGCAGGGCGCCTCGCGAAGGCACTATGGCGATGATGATGACGGCAATCGGTCTGATGAGCGGCACCTCGCTCGACGGGGTCGATGTCGCCTTGATCGAAACCGACGGCAAGCGGGTGAAGGCGTTTGGCCCCTCGGGTTATCGGCCCTACACGGAAACTGAACGTGGCCTGCTGCGCCAGGCCCTGACCGAGGCCGTCAACTTGCCGCAGCGTGATGCGCGGCCGGGCATCCTGCGCGAGGCCGAGCGTGCCGTCACGATCGCGCATGCCGAGGCCGTCGCCGCCTTTACCGCGCAGAACCATATCTCCCGCGAGGATGTCGATATCGTCGGCTTTCACGGTCAGACCGTGTTGCATCGGCCGGCGCAAAAAATGACTGTGCAGATCGGCGATGCGGCGGCCCTCGCCAAGGCAATTCATATTCCGGTCATGCATGATTTCCGTGCCGCCGATGTCGCCGCCGGTGGGCAGGGCGCCCCCTTTGTCCCGGTCTATCATCGCGCGCTCGCCCAGTCGCTGGAGCGCGAATGGCCGATGGTCGTGGTCAATATCGGCGGCGTCTCCAACATCACCTATATCGATGGCGCCGATACCCTGATCGCCTGCGATACGGGGCCAGGCAACGCGCTACTCGACGATTTCATGTTCCGCAAGATGGGCCAGCCGTTCGATTGCGAAGGCCGCACGGCAGCCCAAGGCGCTGTGGATGTGGCATGGGTCGTCCGGGCCCTGCAGCATCCGTTCTTTGCGCTGCCGCCTCCCAAATCGCTTGACCGTAATGACTTTGCGTCGCTGACGCTGCGCGAGATGCCTGCGGCTGATGGCGCGGCAACCCTGACCGCATTCACGGCCGCTGCGATCGCGGAGATCGTTCCGCTGCTGCCGAAGGCGCCGCGGAGCTGGATTGTTGCAGGCGGCGGCGCCCGTAATCTCACCATGCTGAGGATGCTGCGCGAGCGGCTGGCGCCGGCCACCGTGGAGGCCGCCGACGCGCTGGGCTGGTCGGCCGACGCCATCGAGGCGCAGGCGTTCGGCTTCCTGGCCGCGCGCGGCTTGAAAGGCCTGCCGCTGAGCTATCCCGCCACCACCGGCGTGCCGATCCCGATGACCGGGGGCGTGATCGCCCGGCCGTGATCGGTCGGGAGTAATCGCTCGATTCGCCGATGGCCGGTCGATTGTCCGGCAGTAAAATTTGACTATGACTATCAGCGCAGCTGTCCGATAAGCGCTCTTATCGGGCATAAGCTCTCTAGGGCTTAATCCCTACCAAGATGAGCGCAGTGTCGTCCGGGTAATTGTTATTGTTGCGTGTGACCCCGGGCGCTTCGAATCCAATATTTTGAAATGCCTTTTGTATGTAGCTCCCAACTTCATCAGAAGGTTGTCCCTTGACTACCTGAATTTGTACGCCAGTGATGGGCTCGCCAGACGATTGAATGAACGCAGGCATATAACCCCAGACGTCGTAGCCGGCCGCCTCAAAGATCGCCTTCAATTTAACAGCGAAATCGTGTGCGCGCTTTTCATCAGCTTTACTATATTCGAGCGCGATCTTGCCTTTGACTGCGCCACTAAGAAGTTCGACGAACTTTGTTTGTTGTGAGCCGCTGAATTGCCATGGGCCTTGCTTAATTCGGTCGTTTCGGTTGAGCACCAGCGACGTAAAAATAAAGAAACCGGTCACCAGCCAGCCCGCCACAGTGAGTATCGAAATCCAATGCGGGCCACCTTCCGCAGTTTGAAAAATCGACAAAACTTGCCGCATCACATCCACCCTGTTTCCGCCTACGCCAAGTCTAGCTCAGCTGCTGGTCGATTTCTCCCGGGAATTCGACAAACAAGAAGGCCCGGTTTTTCCCCAGGCCTTTCTCGCGGGCAACCCGAAGCTTGCGCGTTGGCGCAACAGCCTCGCTGCGCGGCCATTGGTGTGCGCGGCTGTGGGCGCCGATTATCCGGCGCTGCTTCGCGCGTTCATCGACCGGCGGAATTCGTGGCTATCCGGGCTGCAAGCGCGCGCCGCGGCCTGACTATTTGCAAAGAATCGCAGCGCGGATGGAGCGAAGCGCAATCTGGGAAGCTTCCAATGCGGTCCCTGGACTTCGCTGCGCTCCATCCGGGCTACAAGGGGATCAGTTGTCGCTCAGCGAACGTTGGCGAGACGCATGTCGAGATAGCCCGTCACGGTCTCCATCAGCGGCTGCAGCTTGCCGTCGAAGAAATGGTTCGCGCCGGGGATGACCTGCTGGTCGATCACGATGCCCTTCTGGGTCTTGAGTTTCTCGACCAGCGTGTTGACGTCCTTGGGCGGCACCACGGCATCCTTCTCGCCATGCACGATCAGGCCCGAGGACGGGCAGGGCGCGAGAAACGAGAAGTCGTAGAGATTGGCGGGCGGCGCGATCGAGATAAAGCCTTCGACCTCGGGGCGGCGCATCAACAGCTGCATGCCAATCCACGCGCCGAACGAGAAGCCCGCGACCCAGCAGGCGCGCGCCTCCGGATTGATAGTTTGTGCCCAATCGAGCGCGGAGGCGGCGTCCGAGAGTTCGCCGGTGCCGTGATCGAA
>JGI12053J15887_10001063_pt1 | contig 12309 bp, 6 predicted proteins | sample MedBloCAOM1_O3_FD_15887 | JGI IMG/M metagenome (IMG submission 15887)
TATCATTGCCGGCGAGGTCGGCCACTAACGGTCCAACGCTGGTGGAACAGCAATCCGGGCCGGCAAGCGTGTGACGAACTTAGTGATCTTGCCAACACCAAGGGATGCCAGGATTTGCGGATTGCTGGCATATTTTTGTCGAAGTGCGCGCTCGTCATTCATGACGTCGAAGCACTTCAGGGATTCCAGATTGCTGTAGATGGCATCAATCCGCGCATTCCACTCAGGATCAATTGCCTTTTTGGACCACTCCGAACAACTGGCGCGACGGCTGACGAACGCGGTTACGTCAGACGGAAGCTCGGCAGAGCCTGTTTGTGCGTCAGCACGGGGGGCAACGCCGGCCGAGATTACGAGTGCGGACGCCGCAAGCATGAGGCTTTTGAACGCGGTCATGAACGGATAATAGCGTCGGTGACCCTACTAACTCAAGGATTCCTATGCTGTTCAGCCCGCACTCAGCCGCACGCCGGCGCGCAGGAATTTCTGGGGGTCGACGGCATCGCCGTCGATCCTGGTTTCGTAATGCAAATGCGGACCGGTCGACCGGCCGGTTGAGCCGACCGCCCCGATCACCTGTCCGATCTTGATTGGATCGCCAACCTTGACGCCGATCTCCGACAAATGCCCGTAACGCGTTGACAGCCCGTTGCCGTGGTCGATTTCCACCATGCGGCCATAGCCGCCAGCCCATCCCGACGACACCACTTTTCCGTTCGCGGTCGCCCGCACCGGGTCGCCTGTTGCTGCGCGGAAATCGAGCCCGGTGTGCATGGCGGGGCGGCCGAGGAACGGATCGCTGCGGACCCCGAACCCTGAGGTGAATTCGACTTCGCCCACCACCGGCTTGCGATATGGCACCAGCGCAAGGGTGCGGTTGAGCCGCTCGACCTGGGCCCTGGTGACGCTGATTCGGTGAAGCTGGCGCTCAAAAGCGCCGGCGTCGGCAGCAAGTCTAACGGGGACGAAGGGGCCGCCGATGCCCGCGCGCGGCGTCGCGGCTTCCAATTGCGGCATGTCGAGGCCGAGATCGGTAAAGACCCCGCGCATCCGGCGCACACGCGATTCCATGCTGTCTTCGACCGAGCTAAGCGCGGCCATCTGCCGGCGCTCGATCTGATCGAGCGAACTCTGCACGCGGACCAGAACGTTATCGAAGCCCTGGACCTTCGCGAACTGACTAGATGGAGCTTTGACGATGACGGGGGCACGTGATTCCAGGCGCGCTTCGCGATCCTGAGGCGCTACGAAGATCACGGTGTCGCTGATCGGCGAGGGTTTCGGCGTTCCCACAGAGGCCGCATCGGTCGCCGTGGTGCCTCGCGACGGTGCTCGGATTGATCCCGTGACCGACAGGTCCGGAATGGCGCCCAGCGCAGTGGCGCGTGATTCCAGCGCAGTCTGTCGACGCATGATCTGGTCGAGCTTCTGGTCGAATTGCTCCTGATCGAGCAACTGGCGGCTGGTGGTGCGATCAACCTTGGCGCGCAGTTCAGCGATCCGGTCTTCGTAGGCGTATTGCATCTCCGCCTGGCGGGCGATCAGCCGGGTGAGAACATCGTCGCGAAACGCGAAATAGGTCGCGGTCGCGGCCGACCACATGCCGAGCACAATCACCGTGCCGACCACGATCCAGAACACGACCGGACCAAACCGCACCTGCTTGCCAGCATGGACCAGCGTATAGCCGGCCTCAGGGGATGGTGATGCGGCCGATGCCTGGTTTGCTGCCGACGGGCGGTGCGAGGGGGCCCCGCCATGGTCGTGTGGATGGTGGTGTTGGGTATGTTCGGAATAATGACCGGAACGGTACGACATCGGCACTCCCGCGCCGGTCGGATAGGAGTTCCGTACGGCCAAATTTGCGGGACTAATTTGACCTTCTCATGGTTAATTTTTAGCGAATGGGATCGTTCAAACTAGAGGGCACGCGCGGTCGCAAGCACGTCATCGGCGTGGCCGTCGACCTTCACATTGCGCCATATCTTTGCGATCCGGCCGTCCGTGTCGACTAAAACCGTCGTGCGAAGGATGCCTTGGAAGGTCCTGCCATACATGGATTTTTCGCCCCAGACGCCGTAGGTCTCCAGCATCTCGTGCGTTTCATCGGAAACGAGAGGCATCGCGAGTCGATGCTTGTCTCGGAAGGCCTGCTGCGCCTTTAAGGGGTCGGCCGAAACGCCCAGTATGGCGGTCTGGCTTTCCGCGAACGCGTCAGCCAATCGTGTGAAGTCGATGGCCTCCTTGGTGCAGCCCGGGGTGTCCGCGCGTGGATAGAAAAACAGCACAAGTTTTCTTCCCGAATAGTCCGCCAGCGAGACGGTTTCGCCGCCATCGCGCGGAAGGCGGAAGGCGGGTGCTTCTGCACCCTCGACCAGGCCGGAATTGCGAGCGGCGGATGCGTCAGTTTTTCCCCCTGACGGTTTACCTGCAGCCGGATTTCCTGCCCCACGCTTCGCAACGGTCGCCTTCGATTCTGCCGCGACCTTTGGGGTGGATTTGCCGGCAACAGCCGATTTTAACTTTTTCGACGGGGCCTTATGCGATGCTGGCGCGGCGGCGTTCCCGAGTTGCTTGTCTGCGCTCTTGCCTGATTTTTTCGCTGCCGCCTTGCGGGTTTTCGCCGCTGGCGTTTTGGCCGACGTCTTCGATCGGGGGCGGGACGCCTTCCCGGATGAGGTTTTGGGAGATTTCTTGCGCGTTTTCTTGGACATACGCCTTCCTTTCGTCGCTTTCGGCGGATCAATCATGGGAGTATTGCGGCCTTGCCTTGGCGAGCCGGAATCAGGCCGACTGCTGGGCAAGTCTGATCGCCTCGGAGTAAGGTTACAAGGATTCGACGCACCACCTGTCCGCTCGTTGAATGTGCTCCTTGGGCCTGATGACGAGTAACAGTATTAATCGAGGATTGGCGGCGATGCCGGCACAGAAGCGCTCGTTACGTATCGACGGGCGCGGCCTTGGCGGCGATGATCAATCTTGCAATCCGCGTCCGCACCGAGAGGCAATGACAAGGAAAACGTCGCCCCAGGGATCGAAACCGCGCGCTGACGTCCAGCGCCCGCAGTGGGATGATGCCGGTTGGGATCAAGACCCTGACGAGGCAGCGGGCTATCGGGCACGCCGGCTGTTGTCGAGGCCGAGTCCCGGGTTTCACCGGCTCGGCGATTACGCCGGAGCGGTGCGCCGATGGCTTGCAACTGAGCGCTGGGTAAAACGCCTCGCCGTCGTCATCGCGGTCTTGATGGTGATCTTCGCGGGATGCTTCGGCGGGCTGTGGTGGCGGCTCGGCGCGGGTCCGATCAATCTCGAGATGGCCACGCCATGGCTGGCCGCGGCGATTGCGGAAAATATCGGTCACGGCAATACCGTCGAGGTCGGCGGCACGCAGATCGAGCGAGCGGGCCGGATCCGCATCGCCGTGCGTATCCGCGATATCATTGTCCGCGATCGCGATCATGCCATCGTGGCGAGCGCGCCGAAAGCCGAGGTAAGACTTTCAGGCACCGCGCTGTTGATGGGAAGGCTTCGCGCCGAGAGCCTCAATCTGGTGGACGCCGAATTGGCGGTGCGCATCACTCCGGATGGCCACGTGACTGTTTCCACCGGTGATAACGCCAAACCTTTGGCTACCGGCGTTGCCTCAAAGAAAGAGGCAGGTATTCCGGCCACGTTCCCGCGCCAGGGAGCACCGCCAGGAGCTGTTGCTCCGCCTTCGCCCGCTGCCCAATCGGCTGCTGCGCCAGCGGGTCCCGATAGCACGCAAAGCGGCCTGCTTGCCGGCCTCGATTGGCTCGACAGCCTGAGCCTCACCGGCCTTGACGGACAAAACCTCAACGAAATCGGTTTGAAGAACGGAAACCTGATCGTTGACGATCAGCAGCGCGGCAACAAATGGAATTTCGAAAACATCACGCTCAGTCTTCGGCGGCCTAGCGCCGGCGGGGCGGCGCTGAGCGTCGGCGAAGAGGGCAGCAACGCCTGGTCACTGCGCGTTTTGGTCGGACCTGTCGCGAACGGCGTGCGATCGGTCGACATTCGTGCCAACAAGGTCTCGACCACAAATATCCTGCTGGCGCTGCGGCTGAAGGACCTCACCTACAGCGCAGATCTGCCGCTCACCGGCGAATTGAAGGGTGAGCTGGGCCGTGACGGCCTGCCGACCTATTTCAGGGGTAAACTCACCGCCGGCGCCGGACACATCATCGACAGCGATACGCCCGATTATCCGATGGCGATCGATTCAGCGGAAATCAGTGTCGAATGGGATTCCGCACGGCGCGTGCTGGTGGCACCGTTCAAGATCATTTCCGGTCCGAACCGGGTCACGCTGCTGGCCCATCTTGAACCGCCCAACGGCAGCATTGCCGATTGGCAGATGGGCTTCAGCGGCGGCACGATCGTGCTTGCAGGGGACGACGGCGAACAACCATTGGTCTTCAACCGCATCGCCATCGGCCTGCGCTTCGACACCGAAAAGCGGCGCGTGCTGCTGACACAGGCCGACATCAGCAATGGCGAGATTGGCATCGCCGGAACCGGCAGCGTCGATTATTCGGGAGAGCCGCGCCTGACGCTCGGTTTCGCGGGAACGCCAATGTCGGCGTCCGCGCTCAAGCGGATGTGGCCGATCCTGATCGTTCCGGAGGTCCGCGAATGGGTGATCGAGCGGATCGAACGCGGCGCGCTTCAGCGCATCGAGGTGGGCGTCAACTCGCCGGTTCGCAATCTTTCGCGGCGAGGCCCGCCGATTCCCGATGATGGTCTGGCCGTCAACATCGTCGCCAGCGGCGTGACATTGCGGCCGGTGGACGAACTGCCATCGGTGCGCGATGCCGACTTGAAAGCCCGTGTTACCGGCCGCACCGCGACCGTGACGATCGGGCAGGGCGCAGCCGATACCCCTGCGGGCCGCAAGCTCAACATTTCAGATTTTGTATTCGAGGTGCCGGATATGGCGCCCAAGCCGGCACCCGCCCGCGTCAAGTTTCGAATCGAAGGCCCGGTGCCGGCGGTGGCGGAAATCCTCGCCTCCGACCGTCTTAGCGAATTTTCCGGCACCTTGATCGATCCCAATTCAAGCAAGGGCGCGGTTTCCGCGGTGGTCACGCTCGGTCTGCCGATCAAGCGCGAACTGACCAAAGCCGACACCACCTATGCCATTACGGCCGACCTCGGCGGATTTGCCGCGGATCGCCTGATGATGAATCAAAAGCTCGAAGCCGACAAGCTGAAGGTCGTTGCCAATAACCAGGGCTATCAGGTCAAGGGCGAGGTCCGGATCAACGGGCAAACGGCATCGCTGGATTATCGCAAGCCGACCGACGGCGATGCGGATATCAAGCTGCAGGCGACGCTCGATGACACAAGCCGCGCGCGCCTCGGGTTCGATCTCGGACCGGCGATCAGCGGCGCTATCCCAATCAAGCTGATCGGAAAGATCGGAGCCCCCGATCGCGACAGCCGCATGGGCATCGAAGCCGACCTGACCTCGTTGAAGCTCGACAATATCCTGCCGGGTTGGGTCAAATTGCCGGGCAAGTCGAGTCGCGCCGTTTTCAACGTGGTGCAGAAACAGCAATCGACCCGTCTCGAAGACATTGTCATCGAGGGCGGCGGGGTATCGATCAAGGGATCGCTAGAGGTCGATCAGAATAGCGACCTGATCAACGCCAACTTCCCGACCTATTCGCCATCCGAAGGCGACAAGGCCTCGCTGAAGGCCGATCGTGGCGCCGATGGCGTGCTGAAAGTGACGATGCGTGGCGATGTGTTCGACGGCCGCGGCTTTCTCAAATCCGCTATTTCGGGCAAGGAGGCCGACGCCAAGAGCAAGGTCAAGAACATCGATTTCGATGTAGATGTGAAGCTCGGTGCGGTCGCTGGCTATTATGGTGAGGCTGTGCGCGCCGTCGACGTCAAGCTGTCGCGGCGCAACGGCATCATCAAAAGCTTTGCGCTCAGCGGCAAGCTTGGGCGCGACACGCCACTGACAGGAGACTTGCGCAGGCCCGCACAGGGGCGCGAGGTGATCTATCTCGAGACCAATGACGCCGGCGCTTTCTTCCGCTTCAACGACTTTTACTCCAAGGTGGTCGGAGGTCAGCTTCAATTGGCGATGGATCCGCCGACGCTCGAGCCCAGCGCGAAAGATGGCCTGATCAACATCCGCAATTTCTCGGTCAAGGGGGAGGCTTCGCTTGATCGCGTGGCTGCGGGCGGCTCCAGCGGAGTGCAGAACGGCGTTTCCTTCTCGGCCTTGCGCGCGGAGTTCACCCGGCAGAACGGCCAGCTTGTGGTCCGGGAGGGCGTTGTGAAAGGTCCGATGGTCGGCGGCACCATCGAGGGCAGCATCGATTTCCCGGCCGATCAGGTGCGCATGAGCGGCACTTTCGTTCCGATGTATGGGCTGAACAATATGTTCGGCCAGATTCCGGTCCTCGGGCTGCTCCTGGGCGGCGGCAGCAATGAAGGCTTGATCGGTGTCACCTACGAGATCGTTGGCGCCCCGGGCAAACCGGTGCTTCGTGTCAATCCGATTTCGGCGATGGCGCCCGGGGTGCTGCGAAAGATCTTCGAATTCGGCACCGGCAAGCAAAACAACCCGATCGAATTTCCGCCCAACAACTGATCATTCACCAGCGCGCGATCTGAAAAGAATTCGTTTTTCGTCATGGCCGGGCTTGTCCCGGTCATCCACGTCTTTCTTGCAGCGATGCTGTTAAGACGTGGATGCCCGGGACATCTAGCGCGAAGACGCGCTTCTGCCCGGGCATGACGAATTTCGTCATCGGCGCCAATTCTATTGGCAGCATTTGAAGTCAGGCCCTTAAGCCGCGCGCACGCCGGCGAGGAAGACGTTGACCTCGCCGGATAATTGCTCGGCCTGCTTGGAGAGATTGGAGGCCGCGGTAAGAACGAGGCCGGCGGCGCCACCGGTTTCATTGGCTGCGGCGCTGACGCCACCGATATTCGTCGTGACCTCCTGCGTCGCCTGCGCCGTCTGCGTCACGTTGCGCGCGATCTCCGCGGTAGCTGCGCCTTGTTCCTCGATCGCGGAGCCGATCGTTGTGGCAATCGCGCTGACTTCCTCGATCGTGGCGGTGATGCCCTGGATTGCCTCGACAGCCTCCTTGGTTGCGCTCTGGATCTGGGTGATGCGGGTGCCGATCTCCTTGGTGGCTTCCGCGGTCTGGCTCGCGAGGCTCTTGACCTCGGCCGCCACCACCGCAAAACCCCTGCCGGCATCACCCGCGCGAGCGGCTTCGATGGTGGCGTTGAGCGCGAGCAGGTTGGTCTGTCCCGCGATATTTGAAATCAGTTCCGCGACATGCTCAATCTGGTGGGCGCCATCTGCAAGGGCGCGCACGATGGTGTCGGTACGGCGCGCGCTGTCGACGGCGCGGGTCGCGATATTGGCGGATTGGGCAACCTGACGGCTGATTTCGATGATCGACGAGGACAATTCTTCCGCCGCCGTCGCAACCGTTTGCACGCGCGTGCTGGCCTCCGCCGCGGCCGAGCTTACGACCGTCGCCTGTTGGTTGGTGCGCTCCGCCGTACCGGTCATGGATTGCGCGGTCGCTTCCAGTTCGGTCGATCCCGACGCCATCATTCCGACAAGCCGGCCCACCGAAGCATCAAATCGGTCGGCGAGCGCAATGAGGGCTTCACGCTTCTCGGCTTCGCCTTGTTGCTTCGCAGCTATCTGCTTGGCTTCAAGCGTTCGCGCCGTCATTGCCGTCTGCCGCAGCATCTCCAGCGTTTCCGCCATGCGCCCGATCTCGTCGCCGCGTTCGGTTTCTTCGACCGCCTGATCGAGCGATCCAGTCGCAATGCGCTGCATCCGGCTCCTCTGCCGATCGAGCGCTCCCAGGATGTCGCGTGCGATCAGCCACGACAACAATGCCATCAACACGATGACGCCGGCGCCCATCGAGCCAAGACGCAACAGCAATGCGTTCACGTCCGCATCGAGATCATCCACATACACCCCGTAGCTGATGGTGATGTTCCACGGCGCAAAGTGACGTACAAAGGCTAGTTTTTGAATGGGTACGGTTTGGCCGGGACGGGGGTAGAGATAGGATACGGTACTTCCCTCCGGCTTCTCCTGGGCGGCGTCCATCTGAGCCTTGGCGATCAGTACACCGTTGGAATCGGTCGCACCGGTGATTTTACCTTCGATCTGAGGGTTGCCTCCATTCAGCAACACCGACCTATCTGGATTGTAGACGTTGGGATAGGCTTGCCCGTTGCTGAACGTCATTTTTCTGCCACGCAGGCGGAACTGAGCATGCGCTTCGGCCAGGGTCATTTTTCCCGCCACGACCTCATCCTGCAGCGTCTGCGCCATGCCGTACAGCAGATCAACCGCCGCGCGCAGCTGCGCCACCCGGTCCTCCACCATTCGCCTCTCGCTTAGCGAAGCCGAGACCGCGATGATCCCGCAAACGGTCAATGCCGATAGCACAACCATGCTCGCCAGCTTCGTACGGATCTTCAAATGGCTCAGCAGATTCATTTTCGACCTTCCTGGTGAAAAACTATTTGCAGAGGAAATATCAGGTACTGTTTTACCAATAATGAATGCGGAGCGGCCGCCAGGGGGGCGCGCCCTGGGGTTTGTGGCAGAGCGGTCTAGCGCCGCAGCGCCGGTACAACCAGGAATGGAATCATTCCCAACAGCACGCTGATCAGCGCATACGCGATCAACGGATTGTAGCTGTGGGTCCAGTCGTGGATCAGTCCTCCGCTCCAGGAGCCGAACGCCGATCCGAGGCCGCTGCCGATCGAAATGGAGCCGTAGATCGTGCCGACGCGCTCGCCGCGAAAGATCTTCATCGCCGTTGCCGTCAGCAGTGGGCCGCGTGATCCGATCATGCTGCCAAAGCACACGACGAATCCCGTCAGCATCCAGATGTTCGGATACCACTGCAGCGCCCAGAGCATCAGAATTCCAACGATCGAGAGTGCATAGCTGAACAATACCGACGGCCTTCGTCCGATGATGCCGTCGAGCCAACTGATGCCCAGCATGCCGAATAGCAACACGACACCGCTGAAACCCCATGCCGTCGCTGCCTGCAATGGTGGAAATCCCGCGTCGATCAGATAGGCCACGACTTGCGCAGCGATGGCGTACATGCCGATCGCGGTGAAGAAGAACGTTGAAAACAGCGCCCAGAACGCGTGGTGGCGCATCGCACTCAGCAGAGTCCAGCCTTCATCCGCGAAATCAGCCGCCGTATTCCCCGCGTGATTTGGCGAACCGGTGGAGAACAACCGCCATGGCAACACCAACAGCGGCAACAGCAGCAACAGCGCGGCGCCACCGAAAATCTGATAGGCGCCGCGCCAGCCGAAATGATCGATCAGCAACTGCGAGGCCGGCAGCAGGATCAGCACGCCGGCGCCGGTCGCGGAATACACAACGGCCATCGCGGTCGGCAGTCGCGGGCCAAACCAGCGGCCGAGCAGGATGGAATTCGGAACGTTGCCGATAAACGCGATACCGAGACCGACGCAAAGGCCGAGGCTCAACTGGAATTGCCAGAGATGTTGCGCATGGGCGGCGACCAGGAACGCGCCGCCGAGCAGGATCAGTCCAAGTGAATAGACGGTGCGGGGCCCCGATCGGTCGAACAGCCGGCCTATCAGCGGGGATGCCAGTCCACCAGCGAGCGCGGACAGCGAGTAGACCGAGACGACCTGGGCGCGGTCCCAGCCGAAGTTTTCTGAAATCGGCAGCAGAAAAACCGTAAAACTCTCGCCGAGACCGCGGCCGAGCACCGAGAGTGCAAAGCACAGCGCAAGCACGTTAAGCGCCACGCGCGTCGGCTTGCGCGGCTCGGTCGCGGAGTTCTCGCTCGCGGCATTTGGGTCCATGGCGATCATGGAGCGCTTTTTTCGCCGCTGGGAGCAGTGGTCTTGAGCGAATGCGCCTATGCAGGTCTGAGCAGGACGTGGCGTTTCTTGCCAAGCGACAGCTTGATCACGCCTCCCGGCGCGAGGTTAGCGAGCGTCAGCACCATCTTCTCGTCGCTGACCGCGACATCGTTGACGCGTAGACCGCCGCCCTTGATCTGGCGCCGCGCCTCGCCATTCGAGGCGACAAGGCCAGCCCTGACAAACCCCGCCAGCACGCTGATTCCACCTTCGAGTTCGCCACGGGAAATTTCCACCGCGGGGAGGTTCTCGGCGATCGCGCCTTCCTCAAAGGTTTGCCGTGCGGTTTCCGCTGCGATCCCGGCCGCATCAGCGCCATGCAGAAGCGCGGTCGCAGCATCCGCAAGCGCCTTCTTGGCTTCGTTGATCTCCGCCCCCTGCAACGCCGCCAGCTTTTCGATTTCGCCAAGCGGCAGGGTCGTGAACAGCTTCAGGAAGCGCGCCACGTCGGCGTCGGCGGTGTTGCGCCAGAACTGCCAGTATTCGTAAGGGCTTTTCATATCGGCATTGAGCCAGACCGCGCCGCTTGCGGTCTTGCCCATCTTCTCGCCTGATGCCGTCGTGATCAGCGGCGTCGTCAGCGCGTGCAACTGCGGCGTGCCCATGCGGCGGCCAAGGTCGATGCCGTTGACGATGTTACCCCATTGATCCGAACCGCCCATCTGCAGGCGGCAGTCGTAACGCTGGTTGAGCACGGCATAATCGTAGGCTTGCAGGATCATGTAGTTGAATTCGATGAAGCTCATTTCCTGGTCGCGTTCGAGCCTGAGCTTGACCGAGTCCATCGCCAGCATGCGGTTGACCGAGAAATGCCGGCCGATATCGCGCAGCATCTCGATCCAGTTGAGCTCGGTCAGCCATTCTGCGTTGTCGGGCATGATCGCATCGTGCTTGCCGTCGCCGAAGCTCAGGAAGCGCGAGAACACCTGCTTGATACCCTCCTTGTTCTGCTCGATGTCCTCGATCGAGAGAATCTTCCGCGTCTCGTCCTTGCCGGAGGGATCACCGACGCGGGTGGTGCCGCCGCCCATCAGCGCAATCGGCTTGTTGCCGGTTTGCTGCAACCAGTAGAGGCACATGATCTGCACCATGGAGCCGACGTGGAGCGAAGGAGCGGTGCAGTCGAAGCCGATATAAGCCACGAGTTCCCGCCGGGCCGCCAGTGCATCCAGCGAGTCCGGGTCCGAAATCTGGTGAATAAAGCCGCGGCTCTGCAGCACATTGAGAAAATCAGATTTAAATGCAGTCATTTGTGTGCGACTCTGATCATTCTTACTTTTTCACGCTATTCTTCGGAATTGCGGACCCTGGTAAGGGGCTGCCGCTGCCGGACTCGCCGTGGCATTATAAGATGTGCTTGTTTGACACAAGCTGGGCGTCAGGGGCAGGGCGCCCTGCGAAGGCACCATTACCATGATCTTGACGGCAATCGGTCTGATGAGCGGCACCTCGCTCGACGGGGTCGATGTCGCATTGATCGAAACCGACGGCAGGCGGGTGCAGGCGCTGGGCCCGTCTGGGTATAGACCCTACACCGAAACCGAACGCGGTCTGCTGCGCCAGGCCCTGGCTGAGGCCGTCAACCTGCCGCAGCGCGATGGGCGGCCGGGTATCCTGCGCGAGGCTGAGCACGCCGTCACGATCGCGCATGCGGAGGCGGTGGCCGCCTTTACCGCGCAGAACCGGCTTTCCTGCGAGGACATCGATATCGTCGGCTTTCACGGTCAGACCGTGCTGCATCGGCCCGCGCAAAAGATGACGGTGCAGATCGGCGATGCGTTGGCGCTCGCCAGGGCCATCCATATTCCGGTCATGCATGATTTCCGTGCCGCCGATGTCGATGCCGGCGGGCAGGGTGCCCCCTTAGTACCGGTCTATCACCGCGCGCTTGTTCAATCGCTGCAGCGCGAAGGGCCGATCGTGGTTGTTAATATCGGCGGGGTTTCCAACATCACCTATATCGATGGCGCCGATACCCTGATCGCCTGCGATACCGGACCGGGGAATGCGCTGCTCGACGATTTCATATTCCGCACCATGGGCCAGCGGTTCGATTGCGAAGGCCGTACGGCAGCCCAGGGCGTTGTGGATGTGGCATGGGTCGTCCGGGCGCTGGAGCATCCGTTCTTTGCGCTGCCGCCTCCCAAATCGCTTGACCGCAACGACTTTGCATCGCTGACGCTGCGCGGGATGTCTGCCGCCGACGGCGCGGCCACGCTGACGGCCTTCACGGTCGAAGCCATCGCCCGGATCGCTCCACTGTTGCCGAAGGAGCCGCGGAGCTGGATCGTCGCCGGCGGTGGTGCGCGCAACCTCACCATGGTGAGGATGCTGCGCGAGCGGCTGGCGCCGGCCACCGTC
>JGI12053J15887_10001064_pt1 | contig 12301 bp, 10 predicted proteins | sample MedBloCAOM1_O3_FD_15887 | JGI IMG/M metagenome (IMG submission 15887)
CGGTGTACTGCCTGATTTCGTTGTCAAGACTCTTGAGACGGTCCCTCGGATCAATGAACGGTTTTTCTTTTGGGCAGGCGCCGGAAATCTAGAGATTGCTGTAAGCGGGTGGCAAAAATGAATCAGGAAATTAGTGCGAATCGCTGGAGTAAAAGGCCATCCGCATGAATTTCGCGACACATTCGCGACCGAGCTCCTACAGGCTGGCGTTCCCATGGAGCGAGCCTCGTTCTCCTCGGACATCAATCGATCTGCACTACCAAAAATATTATGCCGCCTGGACCGATTCTCGTCAGCGTCAACTCGAAGGTGATTTGCAGCGCGCTTGGGAGCGGGATCCTGTCATTTTTCTTGAGGCAAAAGTTACGCGGAAGTTACGCGGAGAAAATGACCCGTTAACTGATTGAAAATAAAACCATAAATTTGGAGGCGCGGGTGGGATTCGAACCCGAGCCTGTTAATCATAATACGTAGGTTACAGGTTCTATTAAACGCCAGAAATGCCAGAACGAGGCTCGCTTACGCTTTCCAAAGCACGAGGTACAACGTCCATCCAAGAACAAATTCGATGGCGATGGGAATAGTCAGTAAAAAAACTAGTTTGTGGTTGCTTCCAAGTTTACGCCCATCTAGCATTCCCCCCGGGCCCAATTCAGTTCTTCCCGAAGCGGAAGACAATTCCACCTGTGATTTGAAAATCATTTAGCGTCTTCTCGGCTCTGACGATTCCTCCAGGAACGCCCGCCACATTGCTAAAGGTGCTCTTGTATTTACCAACTTCGTCACGGAGGTCGAAGCGAAGAGCGAAGTTATGTGTGAAAAAAAACTTTAGTCCGCCGCCAAAGTTGCCAGTGAAGGCCGTTTGGCTCCGGTCTAAACCCGATTCCATCAAGTTAGAATTAAGTTGGGCGGGTTCGTTGTTGCTACTGAGCGCAAGGTCGCGCCGCGCCGCGCCGATGCCTGCGGTTACATAGGGAATCCATTTGTCACGGAAAGAAGAAAAATTGTAGACGTAGTTGGCCGATGCCGAAAACGGATTGGCGACGCTGAATTCGGCGGCATTGTGGTGGCTAAAGTTGTAGAGCACCCGGCCGCCGATGGGACTCCCTGTTTTTATCTCCAATCCAAAACCAGAGCTTTCCTTATTGACGGGAGCCGAAAACCCAGCAAAGAAAGTGAGTTCGGTTTTGCCGGTGCGCGTGTCATCGTCCTGGGGCGGAGTTGCCGGCCGGAGAACGCTTCCCGTGAGACTGTGGGTGACAAACCCTACTGCAAAGAGCACAAACATTCGGAATTTGCTTCGCATGATTTGTTCTTTCTCCTGGCGATGCGGCCTGAACCGAGTGAGTGAGGTTTCTGCCGAGTCGCGAACCCTTTCGTCGGACCGTCTAAGGAAATGCAATAGGGCAGCCATTAACAAAATCATGTAAGTGTTTTGTTTGTATTGAAGAACTCAAAAAGAGAGCCTTAACAGCGACAGCGCGCCACCGCAGGCCCCACGTTCTGCGGCAATCTGTCTCTTGAAAAGGTTCGCGAGTTCTTTAAGAGAGCCCTTGTGTGATTGCCACGCTAAAAGATGAATAGAGCCTGGAAGTCGAAAGAGCGGTTATTGCCAGCTTGCCGGTCAGCACCCGAACTGTAGGCCATCGAATTCGACAATCCAAACAAAGGCGACGCAAGGTTTCCAATAGGGGTTCCAGGATTGTTGGTGTTAAGCAAGTTTCTGATGGACACGGACAGCCTTAGCTTGAATGGACGCTCCGCTCTAACCGGCACGATTAGCCTGCCCAAACTGAACTCTCGGCTCACTCGCATGCTGACCGTAAAATAAGGTGATCCATTGCCAAAGTTTCTGGGAATAACACGCTGTGCGGGCGAGGGGTTTGGATCAAATGCGCCGAATCTGGTAATTACCACTCCAGGTTTCAATAGGTTAAGAGCAACTGCGGGACGATCGGTGAATAGTGAGTCTCCATTGGCGTCCCTGCCGGTAGTGATATTGAACGGAAGACCTGAACGCACAATGATGAACGGACTTATCTCCAGGCCTAAAGGAGTTTTTGCCGTTCCACTGAAAAAGAACCGGTGGCGCACGTCAGTGGCAGACCGTCCGTATTCAGCACTGAGGTCATATTGATTGGCTGGAAACGAGCCGGCTCCGTCAGTGGTATCGAAAGCTTGGCCGTAGGTATATCGGGCGAACATCGAGAAGTCTTGACTGAAATGGCTTTCAATTTTGGCGAGGAATTGATTTTGGTTCAGAATGCCGGCGGATTCATAGGAATAGGTGTTTACATTCGCCAATGGTCGCGCAGTTTCCAGGTTGGAAGGCTGGCCAAAAGGGCGCGGCGCGGTTGTATTTCTCGATTGCAGCAAGTGCATACCGTGAGTGTTTCGGTAGGAGAATGAAGCGATAGTCTTCTTTGGCAATTGAAATTCTATTCCTATAGCGCTCTCGATGATGCGCGGCGCGCGAAGGCTCGAATCAGCTTGACGGATGGTTTCAATCGGTTGCAGTGAACGGAGCACAGANATCGCCGGAACTGTTGGAAAGAAATTAGGTTCTCTGATAAGAACTTGCTGTTGGCTGATGCCGTTGAAACGCANNGACTGGAGAACAAGCTTTTCACTAAATCGCTCGTAAAAGACGCCGGAGCCCAGTCGTAACACGACGTTGCGTTTTTTAGCCACTCCGCCCGGNAGNGCCCAGGCCAAGGACACGCGTGGAGCGAAATCGGTCCAATCACCCAGATGATTCTGCGTTTCATATCTGAGACCGAAGCCCAAGTTGAGGNTTGGGCGCGCCCGCCAATTGTCTTCGACAAAAACGCCGACGTCAGTCTGGATCAGATTGGCTGACGGATTTCCGCCTGACAGTAAAAATTGGGAAGCTCCGCCACCATGCTCGCGAACTGCAGTATTTGAGAAGCGTTGCCGGGAAAAGAGCAGGGTCCGGCGATAGCGTTCGAGAGAGTCGATGGTGATGAGATCAGGTTGACCGGAAGGATTTCTGACGATTTCATTGTTGGCGTCTAGGCGCGGCGCTAATCCCCCCGCGAAAATGAAGTTGCCATTAAAGTTCTGAGAAGTTGTATCGCTGAGTGAAGTGGAGCGGATCTTCCCCCCCAACTTCAAAACATGAGTGGTCCTGGAGAGCGAAGTATAGTTTAGGATTTCGAAGCGGTTCTGGTGCGTGCGCGAGGGGCCAACTGCAGCTCCACCGCCTACGAATGAATCGAGAACCGTTACCGTTGGACTAAGGTCTTGGGCAGAAAACACTGTGGCGTATTTCGTGTATTGCGCTCGAAACTCGTTGATGGCCCGGGGGCTGAGAACTGAAGTATTCGCCACCTGCACCACATGCTCGCCCATGCTGGAAGAATAGGCATTCGATGGCAGAAAGATTTTGCCAACGCCGGCGTTATCTTGCTGGGAATCAAACCACGAATAACTTGCGGTGAGCGAATTCTTCGCATTCCAGTGATCGTCCAACCGAACAGTTAAAGCGGTTCGCAGGCTTGGATCAAGGACCGATCGTCGGAGGACGAATGGATTGAGAAGCGAATCCAGGATTTTTGTATTGATTACCGCGGCATCACCGATCTGGCGGCGCTCGACATCAACGGAATACGCGAGTTTCTGGTTTATTGGACCGGTGAGATTTCCTCCATAACGCCGGCTCTGAGCGACGGGTTTGTTGGCAGCGTAAGGATTGCGCGAATTCAGCGTCGAGTCTTCGATATTGAAAAAGGCCTGCCCATGCAGTTTGCGGGAAGCTGGATTGGTCGAAATTTCGATTCGGCTCGAACCCAAGCGATCATGTTCAGCGGAGAAAGGGTCACTGTTGATGCGCACTTCTCGAATCGAATTTTTGGGCGGTAGTCGCGACTTTGTAAAGCCATCCACGATGAACAGATGACTATCTGGCCCAACCTCAGGGCCCGCCAACGCGAGGAGGTCTGCTTGCAAGTCGTCTGGATCATCTGGCAGCGCGTCTAATTGCTTCCCGGAGATAACAGTCTGATCTGCGTTATCGGTCCGCTCAATACTTAACGCTTGATCGGAGGTCACTTCGACGCGCTCCTCGATAGCTTTGATATTGAGCGTGAGATTTAGAACCTTGGACTCGGTACTTCCAATTTCGAACAGAAGGCTCTCGTTCGGTGCGAAACCTTGTGCCTCGAAGTGAACTAGATAGCGACCCGGAGCAAGGTCGACCACATCGTAAGTACCGTCATTTTTTGTGAGTGTCGTTTTGATCGTGCGGTTTTCTTGAGTGACTGTCACGGTCGCATTGGCGATTGACCCACCGGACTGATCGCAGACCCGTCCCGTCAAACTGCCGCGCGCTTGACCAGCGAACACCGTTTCTGCACGGACCACGGCGACGAAGAAAATCAACGAATATACAAGCAGGTGGGATGGTTTCTTCATGAGACATGGGTGGGGCTGGGCTTGACCCGCAGAAGACGCGATGCATGCAGTGCCATTGGCATCCTTGCGGGTCAATTGCTGCTATTACGCTGCTCCTGGGCCGCCCTCTTGGTCGGTGCCGTCCGGCCCACCGTCCGGTCCACCAGCCGGATCGCCAGCCGGATCAGGCGTCGTCGATTCGTCATCGGCGGCCTGGAGTACCGACCCAGTCTTGCTGACGTTTGAGGTGACGCTACTGGTCAGCACGCGGCCACCCAGCAGGATCATCGCTGCAATCGCGAACAATGCAGTCATCTTTTTAATATTCTTCATGGTTCGGCAGCTCCTTAAACTGCCACAACCGAGGCGTGCACTTCGGACGCCACATCCAATCGAGATTTTGCGTTTAAGTTGTTGAAGGCAAACCTATGAATTTTTTTTACGGAAGGGCGAGATATAACGTCGCGGCGATCTGCCCCACCCTCGAGTCTGAAGGCTGCAATTTTGCCACTTGGCCTAGGGGCCGTTTTGGTACAGGTGGGGGGACACTCACAATTACAAGAGAAGTAGTTTTAGCGGAATTGAACTTCGGACGCCCGCGCGCGAATTAGTGCTCGTGCTTGCCGAAACTATATCGCAACAAAAACACGTGGCTCGGCGGCGTTTTGCCGTAGTCCGTCGAAAATACGTATTCGGCCAAAAGAGCCCGGTTAAAGCGCCAGCCCACACCGAACTCCGAATAGTAGGACGTCAAGCTATCGCCCGTATAGCCATTCGGAGCGAAGGTGCCGTCTGAAGTCAGCAGCCGCCCAACACGATCAGGGTAAAGCGTGAGGTCGCTGTAAAGATTCTGACGCACCGTCAAGAGTGAGCCGTTGACGAACAAACTTTTCCAGACATCTGCCTGGACAGCGGTGTGCGCCGAGAAGAAGGGGCTGCTTCTGCGGTTGCGCTCCAAGGGATTGCCGGTTATTTCCTCTGCCCGCAGCGTCGCGGTGTTTGAGAATCCTCCAGCGAGGTCGAGAGTTAACACCACACGGGGACGGAGGGCGTACCCTAGGCCCACAGCGAAGCTTGATCCTGTTGTGCGGTTGTGTTGGTGCGAATTCACGATCGTGGAAAGCCGTAGCTGCTCGTCCAAAGAGAGTACAAACCAGGAAGCCTGTGCTCCGTAGAACAATTTTCGCGTCAGCACGCCACGAAACCGGATGCCTCCCTCGGAGAAACGTCCCGCACTCCGGGTAAAATCCAACGGCTGCGGTTGTGCGTCCAGCGTATGGGAGACGTTGCTGAAATCGGCGGCAAGGAATCCGTAGTTGTAATAAATTCCGATTTTTCGTTGTCCCGAAAAATCGTGTGAGACACCGAATTTAATGCGATTTTCGGCAAGATTCGATCTTGAGTCAACTCGTTCGCTTGATATATTTCCCGGCGCGTCTTGCTGCGTGACGAAGTTGAGGAGAGATCCCGAGCCTTGCACATGATCCACCCCGAATCCGAGGCTCGTCTTTTTCTCATCTCCAAACGCGTGCGACACTGCCACGGAACCTGAAAACAAAGAATGGCTCGTAGCATTGGACGATGCGCGCGTCCCGGTGGCGCCTGGAAAGAAACTCGAGTTCGCCGCATCATCCACGGTAAAAGATTGAATACCAGTCCGAAACACCGTCACCCCTCCGCCGATGGATGTGCGGTGGTCGGGCAATGGTGTAAAGAAAGATCCCTGAGGCGAAAGGCTATAGTCGACAGATTTTCCGGGATTAGAAAAGAAGGCGGACTGAGTATTATTGATACCCTGGCTGCCGCGAAACTCTGGCACCAGGAATACACGGCCCGCTGGAGCTGAAAACTCCGTTGCATACGCGGGGTTCTCCAAACTATCCAGAAAAGAATCCGGGTAAGCGGTAAAGCGAAGGTATAGAGGCCCTTGCCGTGCGGCAACTACGTCCTCCACGAAACGATCGTAAATACCCGCTGAACTCTGAGGTGAAATAGCATTTTCCGACTGCTGTGCATCACCGCCAGAGCTGGAAACTTGACCTTCGTTGTTGTTGCCGCCGTCCTGACTTCCGCTCTGCACATTTAAATCCTCGCCCAGAGCCGGCGCGAAGAAGCGTATGTCCTGATTGGCGCGGACAATGACACCTTGGCCAGGATGCAAGAGGACTTTGTCCAGGGGATTCGAAAGGCTCGTCACTTCAACGAGCCCCTCGTACACGACGACCTCTGTATCACCGGCTGCGCTCACCGCAATACTGAACTCCGTACCGCGAACGGCGATTGATGCAGTGGGACTGTTGACCCGGTAGGGGTTTGGTTTCCCACCAAAATGGTTAATCTTTACGCGCACTTGCCCCACCAGAATGTCAAACAACTCGCGAAGCGAATGAGCAGTCCGAAAGTCTTTGAGCGCTATGCGGGAGCCTGGCCGTACCACCACGAGGCTGCCGTCGGTGAGCTCGATGGTAGCCCGACCTCCGCCTCGTGTGTCGATTTCTTCACCCGGGGTGAGCACGTCTCCGCGCTTTGCGGGGCCCGGGACCTGTAGACCGTTGGATAAGTAAACGTTGCCGGTGATGCTTGCAATGCGAGCCTCGACCGACGTCATCTGCGCACGCGCGGCTTGCGCCATGCATGTCAGCGCCAACGCGACGAAGAGCAGAGACCGGCGTGCGTTACCAGGCAGTTTGGTCGAACGCGGTGCACCAATCACGAATCCCCGTGGTCCGAGTTTTCGGACGTGTCTGAATCGGAATTTTCCTCAGCCTCGCCCTCGGAAACGTAGCGCAGGCGATACCTGGCCACCAATCTCTGAACCGTCCGTCGATCAAGCCCGAGAATCGCCGCGGCGCGCCTTTTCTTTCCTTGATTCTCATCCAATACCAACTGCAAATATCGGCGCTGGAGCTCATTCACCGTCGGACGGTCAGCAATGATAGTTCGCTCGTCCGCAGAATGGTCATCATGCTTACGAACTCCTGTAGCCGCCACGATTTCAGAAGGGAGATAGTCCAGTGTAATTACGTCGTTAGCGCAAAGGGCCACGGCACCACGGATGGCGTTCTCGAGTTCGCGGACATTTCCGGGAAAAGAATAAGTACGCAGGGCTTCGGCTACTTCACGGGTTAGCCGAAACGGGACGTGCCCATCGCTTACAGCCGCACGCAAAAAGTGAGCCACTAGGACATCAACATCGCCTTCTCGTTCGCGGAGTGGCGGGAGCGTGAGCGTGATAACGCTCAGCCTATAAAATAAGTCAGGCCGGAACTGCGCGGCGGCGGCCATATCTCTTAATGACGCGTTGCTAGCTCCGATGACCCGAACATCAACTCGCTTTGTCTGCGTGGATCCGACTCTTCTCACCTCGCCAGACTGCAGAACGCGCAATAGACTGGCCTGAAAGCCTGCACTTGTGGAAGCAAGTTCATCCAAAAAGATAGTGCCGCCATCGGCTGCCTCGAAGAGTCCGGAACGCTCTCCGACGGCCCCGGTGAAGGCTCCCCTGGTATGGCCAAACAACTCGGATTCAAGCAACGTATCTGTCAGACCAGAACAATTCACGGTGATAAAGGGCTTCTTCTCGCGGGTGCTGAAATCGTGAATCGCTCGCGCCACCAACTCTTTACCGGTCCCGGACTCGCCCATCACCAAGACTGGCGCCTCGCTACGAGCGGCCCGCGCAATCAAACGGTACACACCAACCATGGCGGAACTCTTGCCCACCAGACCGGATCGCGAGATACCTTCGACGATCGTGGAAGCATCAGTTTCAGGGACCGGGACCGCGGGTTCCGATGCCGCCGCCAGATGACGTCTTAATAGAGCCGCGACCGCGCTTACTTCAAATGGTTTGGCAATGAAGTCTGTCGCGCCTTCTTCGACCGCTTGGACCGCCAACTCAACCGAGCCCCGGGCCGTCATCAAGATGATAGGCAAAGAAGGCGTAACCGTACGGAGCTTGTGTACCATCTGAAGGCCGTCGCCATCCGGCATGTAGATATCGCTAATCACTGCGTCAAACTTTTTACTGCTAGCTGCCATGACGGCTTCGGTTCCGTTGCGAGCACAGCTCACTCGAAAGCCGCTTAGCGATAACCCGGACTCCAGCATCAGGCGAATGGAGGGCTGGTCATCCACAACGAGGATGTGAAATGGGCTGCTCATTTAATGTTCGATGCTCCTGTGAATCGGGAGCCGTAGAGTAAAAGTTGAGCCGCGGCCGAGTTCGCTCTGGGCCGTTACTTGGCCTCCGTGAGATTCCATGATTTCGCGCACCAGGGTTAGTCCCAGGCCGGTTCCTTGCTGATCAGCGCTCTCCGCACGCGGGACCCGATAAAACTTTTCAAAAATGCGCTCAATATCCTGCGGTGCGATTCCGTATCCGTTGTCCACCACCTCGATTAAAATGTCTTCATCATCAGTTCTTACGGTTATGCCCACGTTTTTTCCAGGCGGACTGTACTTGATAGCATTGCCCAGAACATTGGTGACGGCTTGAGCCAGCAAGTCAGGGTCGGCCTTGATCCCCGGCAAACCNTCTTCAACTTCGAAGCCGATTGGAACTCCACGAGTTGCCCCGAGCGGGTTGAGCAGTAGAACTACCCGCTCGACGATNGCCTCCACTCGCAAAGGNATTTTCCTCAACGGACGTGCCCCGGCTTCGAGCCGGGTAATATTCAAGTACTCGTCGATCATTCTCGCAAGGCGTTTAGCTTCCTCATTGATGGCCGCGTGCATCTCGCGCCGCCGGCCCGGGTCGACATCAAATTGCGTAAGTACTTCGCTCATTCCTTGAATGGCAGTGAGGGGGGTACGCAGTTCGTGCGTCACCAAGGTCATGATTTCTGTCTTCATATTTTGCAGCTCTTGTTGCTTGGTGATGTCTGAAATGGACACGACAATGCCCACGACTGCTCCGCGCTCATTACCGTGTTCAGAAACAGGGGATAGACGCAGGATAAAATGTTTGGGTGAGGGACTTCCGAAGGTAGCGTCGCGTTCCACCGTAGCGCGATCGACGAGCACTCTTTCCAGCGTTTCTACTGCCGTCTTTTCAGATAGTCCCAACCGTTCGAAAAGATCACTTCCCAGCAACGAGCGTTCCTTCATTCCGAGGATCTCGATGGTCCTGGGATTCACGAATACAATTTGGCCTCCCACTCCAGCGACCAATAAACCATCGCCAACAGACCGCAGCGACTGATCAACGAATCGCGAATCTGACAGAATCCGCTGATTTAATGTTCCTAACTCGCGGCTCTTCCAGGCAATACCGTGAGGTAACAAACGCAAAAACTTCCGCCTGCGCAATTCGGCTGCTTCCATACCGCGGGAGCGATCCGTTCCGAGCGAGGCGAGGAACCCACCCCCAAGCTCCACGGCAATACGAACCACTTCAAGTGGCATGCGCTGTTCCAGCTTGTGAAGAAGGATGAGGATTCCGGTTGGGGCGTTGCCGTCGCCCAGCCCACACTTCAGTGCCGCCATTAGTTGCGCCTGTGGGTCTTGTTCTTCATAAAAAACGTGCACGATCTCGCGTTTGCCCGAAAACGGATTTTGCGCTTCCATTTGCCCCGCNGGTGGCAAGGTGTCGATGGTCAAGCCCTTGCTCTTGGCAACTGAGGGTAACAGTGGGGTTCCGGCGCTGGCGACTACGCGATATCGACCCGGGGAAACGGCTTGAAGAATCGCGACCCCGCTCGCACTTGTAAGGCGCGCAATCAGACCAGCTGGATCTGTCTTTGCCGCTCGGGCCGACGGCCACAACCAATTCTCCGCTTGAATCAGTTGACCAATCTGGGCGTCAAGCTCCCTACTGGCAGCGAAAGATCGATGCAGCAAGATAAGTGGTACCGCCAAAACCAGCGAAACCATAGATGGCACAATCGGCGGGTAAACCAACCAGTGCGTGAATGCCCAATAACTCAGCCCAAGAATCAAACCCACAATTACAACGATTGAAGCCAGTTGTTTGAGACTCTCCATTTTGCCTTGTGCCAGCCACAATCCGCCTATCGTGAGCAGTGCGACTAACATCCCGCACGTTGCTGCGAGCCAATCTGGCGTTTCTGAGTAGGATCTTCCGCGTAATACAGTGTTCAGTGAGTTGGCGAGAACCTCGACTCCAGAAAGAAATTCTCCGTACTGCTGCCCGTCGGGCCCTTCGGTATGCACGAAGGGCGAAGTAAACCGATCACCCAGGGACGCCGCGGTCGCACCGACGATTACATATTTTCCGCGAAATGCGGTCGCTGGGACCTTCCCCTGCACAACGTCTACAAAGCTAAAGGTGTGCGAAGCAAACGAGCCAGTCGGGCCGACATATTCTATTGGGATCCANCTCGCCCGCATACGCTGGGTACTTCGCGGGAAACCTGATTCGATCTCAATCGAATGGGCCTCAGATCTTACGGGAAACGTTCGACCTTCGACTGCGACCGCGCCTGGCAACTCTTGTATAGCCTGGCTATTCGCACCTTCGCCGACGCGTATGGTCTCAAGGGCCATGGCCCACTCGGCTTGACCGAGGTCATCTGCTTGGCGCACCAGGAACGACCCCGCAACGCCGTCAACTTCGGAGGAAACATGCACGTGCCCAATTCCTGCAGCCACTCTCTCGACTGAGGCAAACGGTTGAAGCCACACGACGCTTCCCGATTCTGTGCGAGTGAGTTGCGCCGCAGCGACGACGTTACCTGCCTTACCGATTGCGGCCGCCAATGCCGAATCATCCGAATTGTTTGTTGGTTCGCTGAACAGCACATCCAACGCAATGGCCTTGGGTTGCGTTTGGCCGAGCTGTTCAAGCAATTGCGCTGTGAGGGCACGATGCCAAGGAAAACGTCCAAGACGGATGAGGCTCTTTTCGTCGATCGCTACGATTGCAATGTCATCCGGTACTGGCAGGGGACCACGGGCTCGAATTAACCACTTCTGCGCATACAACTGGAGACCGGGCATACGCCAAGTAACCAAGACCCCTGCAAATGCGCACACAATCAATAGACCGAGGACCCAGACGATCTGACCGCGCGGACGATTCGTTCCCGAGCTATTTCTCTCGGCCATCTTTGCGGAGATCGCAATCCCTGTCACAACAACTCCTCAGTCCATCTTGCAAGGTTAATTAGATGGTGACGTCTGGCCCGAAGGCTCGATGGCAATGTCAGTCGCCAAAGCAGCAAACGACGTAGGCCCGGTCGAGAGGTTGAGTAGAAGCGGATGTTTTTGCCCCGTCGCGTGACCGACGAATTTTACCGTAGACACAGAAGCAAGAAGACAGCCATCCTGCGGCTACCTGTAAGCCATTGAAACTTACGAACCCTGTAAGTTCCGGGATCTGGCTTTGGACGACTGCGGCAATTTGCCGCACTTCATCCGGGTCCATAGAACAAAAGAGTCAGCGTCGGCAAGGGGGCACAACACCAAAATCCGATTCCAAAGCGATCATTTTCCTTGGGCAGTTAAAGAGCTCTGGGCCATGGGCACCCTTCAAAAATGTAATTCTGTCGCAAGAATTGGGTAAGGGGAATGAGTAAGACTGGCACCTGTCAAAGGGTACCACTGTGAAGTGCTATTTTTGACAAGCACTGCGAGTCACGGAGATGTAATGAGGGCAGCCAGGACTGATGTTGGGAAAGCGCTTTGGTTTGTAATGAGGTTGGGTTGATTGGCTCATATTGCGAAGCGGTCGAAGCCGTTTGTGGTGGTCGGTTCCTTATTATTGATCGTTGCCAGCTTGGCGCCGTCGACCGCGCTCGCGCAGGAGAGCTCCACCTATAGTCCCCGCGACGGCACTCTCCCGGATGCACCCCAACCGCCACAGAATAGCACTCCATCTGGAGCAAATGGCTCTCAGCAGACGGATACTGGAAGTCTATCCGGGACG
>JGI12053J15887_10001065_pt1 | contig 12300 bp, 8 predicted proteins | sample MedBloCAOM1_O3_FD_15887 | JGI IMG/M metagenome (IMG submission 15887)
GACGGGTGCGCACAAAATTGGAATTCCGGAAATGTGTTGTGTTCGATCCTCGCGGTGCGAGCGCTTGTCGAGACCATCGCACTCATCGTCGACGTCAACCAACGCTTGGAAGCAGAGGTTGCCTCTGAAGACCTGGCCGCAATCAACAAGACACTGAATTCAGCGACCTTTGCATCGCGCCTTGAGGATTGGCTCAATGAATTCGGCAGCGACAAAGCAACGAGCGTTCTGACTCACATAAACAAACTTGATAAATTGGTTCCGGGAGTGCGACGCCACTACGATCTTCTGTCGGAGATTGCGCACCCAAACTATCTCGGCCACAGTGCACTCTTCAGTGCTCACGACAAGTCGACCTTCATCACAACCTATTCAGCTCACCAATCGCAAAGCAAAGGAATGTTCGAACACGTTGTCCCTGCGCTTATGCTAGTTGAGCTCTTCGAAATGTATCTCGAAAAATGGAGCCGCACCGTTACCAGATTAGCGGAGATGCATCATCGGAAGGAGCCTTTACTCCGCGAAGATGATTGAATGAGGACACTCCCGCGGCCGCGCGGACCCAGCAGGTCTGCACCTTCGAGGATCGTCAGGTAGCCGTTCGTCAGTAAAGCGGTCATGCGACGATTTTTAGCTTGATTCCGTGCTTGCGGACTACGTCGTTGAGAATCGCACCGACATGGCCTCCCCACAAGTCTAGCGCTTGCCGACGCTCCGAAAGGAACTCGTGCCGTTGATAAACAGCCGCCACTCCTGAGATCGCGCCGGCCTGATGATTGAGGATTTTGTCTGCCACGCGCGGCGCAACGCCCAGCCGGGCCATCCCGGACACGCAGGTCCGGCGCAGGTCATGGAGGCGCCACCCGGTCACACCAGAGAGTCGATCAAGCCGACGCTTGGCACGAGCGAAGTCCTGGAAAGGCTTGGTTCCGAGCAGTGTGAAGACAAATGGCCCTCGCTGATCTGCGCGTTTCAGCACGGCCAATGCTTGCCTCGACAAGTGGACGATGTGCGCTTTGGCATTCTTTGTTCGTGCTTTTGGAATCGTACAAGTCCGTTGAGCGAGGTCTAGCTCCTCCCAATGAAGGCAGGCGACTTCCTCGCGCCGCTGTCCGGTGAGCGCCAAGAGCTCGACAATAGCACCATAAGGACCACCGATTTTTCGAGCGGCAAGGATGACCTGGGTGAGCTCGGTATCGTTCAATACCCGGTCTCGAGCGACTTCTTTCGTCGGCAGGGGCACGCCTTCGGCTGGAGATTGATCAAGGACGGCTTGACCCACGCACCAGCGCAAGAAGGTCTTAAGCGACTTAAGGGTCTTGTTGGCGGCGCCGGGAGCCCCGCGCTGCACAATAGCGGAGACGACTTCAACTACATCTCGCTTGCCGATCGCATGAATGCTCCTGCCGACCCAGGGCTTTCCTACCTCCCGTCGAAGGAGTCTGGAGGTCTCTGCGGCGGAGCGGTTCTGTGAAAGACGTTGGGTAATAAATGTCTCCAGCAGATCCTCGACCAGATCTGCCACGACGCGTCGCTTGGCCTCTCGTTTCTCAGCCGCCGGATCGCGCCCTTCGAGCTTCGCTGCGAACACCTTCTGCGCCGCCACGCGGGCCTGATGAAGGGTTACGTGTCCGTACGGACCAATAGTATATTTGCGCAGCTTCGAGCCGGTGCCGCCGGTGCGGTACAGCACGATGAACACCTTGCGGCCCTTGGGCGTGACCTTCATGCCGAAGCCGGGAGAAGCGGCGTCCCAGTAGACTACGTCTGATTTAGTGGTCGGCAGCGCGTCAATGACACTCTTGGTCAGTTTGATGCGAGGCATGAAAGGGAGGCCCTGTCGGGCGGTGTTACCTTCGCTTCACATAGGTAGCACCGCAGATGAAATGACAGGAGCGACGGTGATACGCCGTCCGCATTGACGCAAGGAAAATCAATGCGTTATGAACCGCCAGCCATCAACTTCCATCCCCAGGAATGACCACCCCGAGAACCACAAGGGGGAGGGGAGCAGACCGCGTGCGGGGGCGATAACTGCATCCAACTCCGCAGCTCGGTCGTCACATCCTCGCTGGTCGTGCGATAGTATTGTCGTACGCGTCTCGCAAATGAGCGCGACGATGTCGTCATCATTTCGGAGGCGGCCGCACCATGAAGCGCATCCGCATCATCCACAACACGCAGTACCATTATCGGCAGCCGGTCACGTTCGGGACCCACCGCGCTATGCTGCGGCCGCGCGAGGGCCATGACGTTCACATCGTCAAATCGAGCCTCGACATCGGGCCCCCGGCGACCCTGCGTTGGCTGCGCGACATCTACGGCAATTCCATCGCGGTCATCGATTTCCAGGAAGCCGCAAAGACGCTCAGCATCCTGAGCGAACTGGACGTCGATCTCTACGACGACAATCCGATCGAATGCCTGATCGAGCCGACCGCGCGCCTGTTCCCCTTCCACTATGCGCCGGACGAGCAGATCGAGCTCATTCCGTACCGCCTCACCAGCTATCCCTATGACACTCCGGCGTTGCAGGCATGGCTAAACGATCTGCATCATCCCGGTCAGGTGCTCGCGACGTTCGATCTCCTCAACAACCTGAACAGCCATATCTACCGCTCACTCAAATACGCTCATCGCGAGGAGCCGGGGGTTCAGCTCCCGCATGACACGCTGGCGCTCGGCAGCGGATCGTGCCGCGACTTCGCGGTGCTGATGATGGAGGCCGCGCGGTATTGGGGCTTCGGTGCGCGCTTCGTCACCGGCTACATCCAGATGGGCGAGGACCAGCATGGCGCCACGCACGCCTGGACTGAAATCTACATCCCCGGCGCGGGCTGGCACGGCTTCGATCCCACCAACAACAAGCTTGCCGGCAGCGAGCATATTTCCGTCGCGGTGGCCCGCGAGCAGGACAAGGCCTGTCCGCTGTCCGGCAGCTGGGCGGGGGATGCGAATGCCTTCGAGCGCATGGAGGTATCGGTGCAGGTCGTGCATGTGGCTGCGTAGCTCTCGAACAGATATAGTCAATCACCAATCTCGGTGGTCTTGCTGACGGCTTCGTCGCGTCACGGTGACAATTGCGGGTGATGGAAGCTCCCATGCCGGTGGCGCGCTTGACGCTCTGGCGCTTTCAGCGTTGATTTCCGTGCGAACGACTGATGCATGCCCTCGGAGAGCGACATGCGGAGCGTGTTTGCCGGCGTGAGTCGTCCAGGCTTGGATGGTCGGCCCGCGTGCCGATGCCGGAGCGTCGCCCTCTCGGTCATGCGCTGCCTGCTCTGCGATCCTCACGCGGGCCTGCGCCTCTTGCTCGCCGGACTGGCGGCGGCTTTGCTCGCGGCCTGCCAGCCGGAGGCCGAAACCGCCGCGCCGCAGGTTCGTCCGGTGCGGACGGTGACCGTCGTCAAGCGCGATGTCGGCGAAACGGTTTCCTATACCGGCCGCATCCAGGCGGAGAACGAAACCCGTCTGGCCTTTCGCATCTCCGGACGGATGGTCGAGCGCCCGATCAATGTCGGCGATCATGTCGACCCCGGACAGGTGGTGGCCAAGCTCGAGCCGCAGGACGAGCTCAATGCCTTGCGCACCGCGCAGGCAAGCGTGGCGGCGGCGCAGGGACAGCTGAACCAGGCGCAGAGCAACTTCGATCGCCAGAAAACGCTGCTGGCCAGAGACATTGCCTCGCGCGCGCAGTTCGAGCAGGCGGAGTCGGCGTTGAAGACCGCGCGTGCGCAGCTCGATACCGCCGAGGCGCAGTTGAAGGCCGCCAAGGATCGGGTGAGCTACACCGAATTGCGGGTCGACGCCGGCGGTACCGTGGTTGCGACCGGCGCCGAACCCGGCGAGGTGGTGCAGGCCGGGCAGATGATCATTCGCGTCGCCCGCAAGGACGGACGCGATGCCGTGTTCGATGTGCCGGCCCAGCTGTTGCGCTCGGCCCCGAGCGATCCCGTGATTACGGTCAGCCTGAGCGATGATCCGGCGGTGACGGCGACCGGGCGCGTGCGGGAGGTCTCGCCGCAGGCTGACCCGGTGACCAGGACCTTCGAGGTCAAGGTCGGCCTGACCGATCCGCCGGCAGCCATGCGGCTCGGCTCGACGGTTGTGGGGCGCATGAAGCTCGACACGGCGCCGGTCATCGAAATTCCCGCGACGGCTCTGACCGAGTCCGACCGCAGGCCGGCGGTCTGGGTCGTCGACCCGAAAGACATGACCGTGTCGCTGCGGAATGTGGAGGTGGCGCGCAACGACCCCGCGACGGTCGCCATCGCGGAAGGCCTCGATACGGGCGAGATCGTCGTAACCGCGGGTACGCAGGCGCTGCATCCTGGCCAGAAGACCCGCCTGATGGATGCGTCCCGGTGATGCGCTTCAATCTTTCGGAGTGGGCGCTCAACCACCGTTCCTTCGTCGTCTATTGCATGGTCGCGCTGACGATCGTGGGCGCGATGTCGTACTACCGGCTCGGCCGCAACGAGGATCCGGCCTTCACCTTCAGGACGATGGTCGTGCAGGCGGCATGGCCGGGCGCGACATTGCAGGAGACCCTCGACCAGGTCACGGAGCGGATCGAGCGCACGCTCAAGGAAACGCCGCATCTCGACTTCCTGCGCAGCTACACCAGCGCCGGCGTCACCACCATCTTCGTGACGCTGAAGGGGAGCACGCCGGCCGGCGAGGTCCCCGACATCTGGTATCACGTGCGCAAGAGCGTGGGAGACATGCGCCACACCTTGTCGGCGGGCGTGCTGGGGCCTGGCTTCAACGACGAGTTCGGCGATACCTTCGGCATCATCTACGGCTTCACCGCGGACGGTTTCACCCAGCGCGAGCTGCGCGACTACGTCGAGGACGTGCGCGCACGGCTGCTGCGCGTGGCGGACGTGTCAAAGGTCGAGATCCTCGGCGCCCAGGACGAGAAGATCATCATCGAGTTCTCCACCGACAAGCTGGCCGGGCTGGGCATCGATCGTGGCGACGTGATCGCGGCGCTGCGGGCGCAGAACGTGGTGAACCCGGCCGGCATCCTGCAGACCGGCGATGAGCGGCTCGCGCTGCGGGTCTCCGGCGCTTTCGGCTCCGAGCTCGACATCCTGGCGATCAACATCGCCTCGAACGGCCGCCTGATCCGCCTCGGCGACATTGCCGAAATCCGGCGGGTCTACGTCGATCCCCCGCAGCCCATATTCCGCGTCAACGGCAAGCCCGCCATCGGCGTCGCGATCGCCATGCGCGACGGCGGCGACATCCTCACGCTGGGCCGCAACGTGCAGCGGACCATGGACGCCATCACCGCCGAGCTGCCGGTGGGCATCGAGCCTGTCCTGGTGGCCGATCAGTCCTCGGTGGTCCGCGGCGCGATCGGCGAGTTCATGACCTCGCTCTGGCAGGCGATCGCGATCATCATGGCGGTCAGCGTGCTGAGCCTCGGCGTGCGCGCAGGCGCCATCGTCGCGCTCTCGATTCCGCTGACGCTCGCGATCGTGTTTCCGGCCATGCAGTTCGTCAGCATCGACCTGCAGCGCATTTCGCTCGGCGCCCTGATCATCGCGCTGACCTTGCTGGTCGACGACGCCATGAGCACGATCGATGCGATGACCGCGCGCCTGGCCGAAGGCGATCCCAAGGAGCAGGCCGCCACGTTCGCCTACAAAACGCTGGCATTTCCCATGCTCACGGGATCGTTCGTGACGATTGCGGGATTCGTGCCGATCGGGTTTGCGGCGAGCGCGGCCGGCGAATACACGTTTTCGATCTTCGCGGTCGTCAGCATCGCGGTGGTGGCGTCATGGTTTGTCGCCGTCCTCTTCATTCCGCTGCTGGGCGTGGCGCTGCTGTCGGCGCCGCGGCAGGCGCAGCGTTCCGGGCCCGGCTGGGCGATGCGGATGTTTCGCCAGGTGCTCGTTGGCGCCATGCGGATGCGATGGATCACCATCCTGGTGACGCTCGCCTGCTTCGTGCTTGCGCTCCTCGCCTTTCCCCATGTGCCGCGACAGTTCTTTCCCTCGTCCGACCGGCCGGAGCTGCTGGTCGATCTGCGGCTGCCGCAGAATGCATCGATCTATGCCAGCAGCGATCGGTCGGCCCGGCTTGATGCCATCCTTCGCGCCGACCCCGATGTCGAGCGCTGGAGCACCTATGTCGGGCGCGGCGCGATCCGATTCTATCTGCCGCTCAGTGTCGAGCTGCCCAACGACTTCTTCAGCCAATTCGTGATCGTGGCCAAGGACGTCGCCGCCCGCGAGCGGCTGCGCGCCAAGCTCGAGCGCGTGCTGCAAGACGATTTCCCCGGCGCCGTGAGCCGCACCGTGCCGCTCGAGCTCGGACCGCCGGTGGGATGGCCGGTGCAATACCGGGTCAGCGGCCCGAACGTGACCGAGCTGCGCGACATCGCCTTCCGGCTGGCGCAGATCGTTGCCTCGGACAGCAGGTCACGGCGGGTCAATTTCGACTGGATCGAGCCGGGCCGGAAGATCCGCGTGCGCATCGACCAGGACCAGGCACGCCTCCTGGGCCTGAGCTCGGAATCGATCGCGGCGGTCATGAATACCGTGATGTCGGGCGCGGCGGTGACGCAGGTGCGGGACGGCATGTACCTGGTCGACGTGGTCATGCGCGCCACCGACGAGCAGCGGATCTCGCTGTCGACCCTGCGCAACCTGCAATTCCCGCTTCCGAACGGCCGCACGGTCCCGCTCGGCGTGTTCGCGACGCTCGATTTCGAGCAGGAGTTTCCCTTGATCTGGCGCCGCGACGGGGTCCCGACCCTGACCGTGCAGGCCGACGTGGCGCAGGATGCCTCGCCCGAAGCCGTGGTCAACGCGCTGGCGCCGGCGGTCGCGAAGCTCGCGGCGAGCCTGCCCAAGTCCTATGCCATTGCGGTGGGCGGCACCGTCGAGGAGAGCGCGCAGTCGCAAGCCTCGGTCTTCGCCGTCATCCCGCTGATGCTGTTCATCGCCGTGACGCTGCTGATGATGCAGCTGCAGAGCTTCAGCCTGCTGTTCCTGGTGCTGAGTGTGGTGCCGATGGGCCTGATCGGCGTGGTGGCGGCGCTGCTGCTGTTCCGCCAGCCGCTCGGTTTCGTGGCGATCCTCGGCATCCTGTCGCTCTTGGGAATGATCGCCCGCAACGGCGTCATCCTGATCGATCAGATCGAGGCGGTGCGGAAGGAAGGCGCGGCGGTATGGGACGCGGTCATCGAGGCCGCCACGTCGCGATTTCGCCCGATCATGCTGACCGCGATATCGACGGTGCTCGGCATGATCCCGATCGCGCCCACCATCTTCTGGGGACCGATGGCCTACGCGATCATGGGCGGGCTCTTGGTGGCGACGCTGCTGACTCTGCTTTTCCTTCCCGCACTCTACGTCGCCTGGTTCCGGGTCAAGGAGCCGGTCCCCGGCGAGCGTGGCGGAGCCACGCGCGCTGCCACGGCGATCTGACGGTCGGACGGCTGAGGAGCTATCGTTTCTCGCTTTGCGCCGGGGTCTCGGGTGGTCCGGCTGGCAATTCGCCCGGCCGGTATGGGGGCAGCCGCCCCGCCGGAATCAGCGCCAGCAAGGCCGCGCCCGCCATGATGAGGAGGCCGATCTTGAGCGCGCGCAGCCGCGCATCCTCGTTGATGCGCATCGCCTCGGCCACCTGCTGGGGTGTCGCGGTCGTGCGCTGCATGATCTCCAGCAGCCGGTCGTTGCTGACGAAATTGATGTTGTCGAGATCGACCTGCGTCTTCAACGCGGGCGGGACGATGGGATTGTCCACCACATAGCGCATCACGCTGGCGCTCAGCAGGCCTACGACGAGCGCGCCGGCGACCGCGGTGCCGACCGCCGCGGCCAGGTTGTTGGTGGTGCCGCGCAGCGAGCCCACATCGCCGGCGAGCTCTTTCGGCGAAGCGGTGACTAGGACGTTGAACAACAGGGTCACCAGCGACCCCTGCGCGAGGCCGAACACCACGAGGCCGACCAGCACCGGCAGCGTGCTCCAGTTGTTGCGGACGACGAACGCCAGCCAGACCAGCGCAACCGCGGAGACCGCGAACGCCAGCCGGCCGATCTGCCGCGGGGGCATCTTGTCGTACATCCGCACGATCAGGAGCGCCGCGAAGAAGACCGACAGGTTGAAGGGCATCATGGCAATGGCGGTATCGAGCGGCGAGCGGCCCTGCACGATCTGGATATAGAGCGGCACCGTGAAATTGAGTGCGGCTTCCAGCGCGACGATGCTGAACATTGCATAGACGGCGGCGCGCTCCTCGGGGGAATCGATCACCTCCAGCGCGAGCAGCGGTGTTCTCCCCGCCGCTTGCCGTCGGTGCGTCCAGCGCAGGAAAGCCTGGCCGAGCACGATGCCAATGACGATCATGACCGGCGCGGGCGACAGGCCGACGATGTCGAAAGGCGCGCCCGGGCGTGCCAGCCCCAGCCCCCAACCATTCAGGTTGTTAAAGCCGAGGCTGATCAGCAGGATGGCCGCCGCCGCCAGGATCACGCCCACCACGTCGATCTGCACGTCGGGCCGGCCGGCGTCTCCCTTCAGACGGAAGCTCAGCCAGAACACGATGCCCGCCAGCACGATCAAAATGGCGAATGCCGGGCGCCAGCCGATGAAGGTGCCCAAGATGCCGCCGATCAGGAACGCGGCCACGCCTGCGCCCGCGCGCGCCGAGCCCAGTGCACCCAACGCCGTCGCCTGCTGCCGTCCGCGGTAGTTGTCGGCAATGAGCGCCACCAGCGAGGGAACGAGCGCCGCCCCCGCCGCTCCGGCCACGCCCTGCGCCGCGATCATCACGGTCGCGTTCGGGCTCAACGTCATCAGCACCATCGCCACGCCGAAGATCAGGACCACGGCGCGGAATACGCGTAGCGCGCCGAATCGCTGGCACAACTTCGCGCCGAGCATGACCAGACCGGCGACGGCCAGCGAATACATGACGATCCCCGTCGCCACCGTCGTCGGCGGCACGTTGAAGTCGGCGACCATCCCGCCGATGGCAACGGGCAGAGAGGCGACGTTGAACGACATCAGCACCTGGCCGAGCGCGATGGCGACCATCGGAAGCCAGGATTCCTGCGCTTCGGATTCGAGGCCCAGGGCGGACACGGATTGCGTTGTCATGGCGTTCTCTCCCGGTGCTTCTTGTTGATGACGGCGTTGCCCGCCGGCGCAGGCAAACGCCAAGTGTGAGCGCCTCCTCAACGTTCAGGTTTCGAGACGAACAGATCCATTCCCAGCTGCTGGGACAGGAACTTGGCGACGAGCTGTCCCTTCACGCTGTTTCCGGCGGAGTCGAGCGGCGGCGCAAAAGTGCCCAGTCCGCCCTTGCCCGGAGAGACCGTCACGATGCCGCCGCCGATCCCGCTCTTGCCGGGCAGCCCGATATCGTAGAGCCAGTCGCCCGAGGTCTCGTACAAGCCGGCAGTCGTCATCACCGCGAGCGCGTAATGGCAGACCGCCGCGTCCACGACCCGTTCCCCGGTGAGCGGGTTGACGCCGCCGTCGGCCAAGGTCGCGCCCATCACCGCCAGATCCTTGGCGCTGACGTTCAGAGAGCATTGCCTGGTGTAGAGATCGGTCGCCTGCGCGGGGTCGCAGTAGATCCGGCCGTAGCTCTGCAGCAGGCGGGCGATGCTCTGATTGCGATAGTTGGTCTCCGACGCCGACGCGTACACCTCTTCGTTCAGCGGAAGTTTTCGGCCGGCGAACCGGGACAGGCCGTCATGGATGAACTGCCACTTGGCATCCGCGGTCGCGCCGGGGACGAGGCTGGTCGTTGCGATCGCCCCCGCATTCACCATCGGGTTCGTCCGTCCGTCCGTGCTCCGTTCAACCGCGGCGAGGGAATTGAACGGTAGCCCGGTGCTGTTCGCCCCGAGCTTCTCGCGCGCCTGCTCCGCGCCTATCGACTGGCAGACCATCGCGAATACGAACGGCTTCGACACGCTCATGATGGAGAAGGCATAGTCCGTGTCGCCGGCTGCGTAGACCTTGCCGCTGGTGCCAACCACGCACACGCCGAACAACTCTGACGGCACTGCGGCGAGGGCCGGGTAGACCTGCGAATTCTCGCCTTCGCTGTTGGATCTGTAGCGCGCGTGGGCTTCGGCCACCAACGCCGTCACCAGGTCGGCGTCCGGCAGATGACCGGTTGAGACGTAAGACGATCCGGCCCCTGCGTCGCTGTCGGCCTGCGCGCGCATCTTATCGCTCCCTGGCTGCCGCTATTCAGGGTTGTCGTAATAGGCGCCCCATTTCACCGACCGGTCAAGTGACTCCGGAGCGATGCCTAAGAGTTACGCGCTTACCTCTCGGAGTGATCTGCATTGTTGCTCTGCCGGGAATCACTCGGCCGGTCAACGCCCTGCCAGCATCGCCGCAGCGAACGCGATCGCCAGCACCAGCATGCACAGGCCCGCCGCCGGCCATTGCCGGAGCACGCCGTCGACGCGCTCGATCACGCCGCCCAGGGCGAGTGCCGCGCAGCGGGCCGCGGCGATTGCCGCCGCGACAGCTTTTCCCGAGGGAATGTGTGCGAACCGGGCGCCCCAGCGCCCGAGCAAGATCGCCAGCGCGACGCCGCCGAGGAGCGGCCATGCGCTCGACGAGAGGGCCTCAGCACGGTTGTCGGAGTGATGCCGTGGGTAACGGGAAGATATGTGTGCCAGGGGACCAGCCCGAGCAGCAGCGAGCACAGCGCGAGCGCCAGCGCCGCCCCTTGTCCCATGCGCGACGGGCGGCCACGCGAAATGACCGGTTCATCCGCGGGCATCAGCGCGTGGACGAGCACCAGCACGACGTAGCTGCTGGTAAGAATCCCGCCCGCCTGGATCGTGACCGCCCACCACCATTGCCCCGTGCCGGTCGCCGCTTGCAGCAACAGCTCCTTCGCGAGGTAGGCGCCGCTCGGCGGCACGCCGATCAGCGCCACTCCCGCCAGCGCGAAGGCGAGGACGCTCATGGGCAGGGCCCGTGCGATGCCGGCCAGCCCGGCGATGCGATCGTGGCCCAGCGCGGCGTAGATCAATCCGGCCGCCATGAACATGGCGGCCTTCGCGGTGGCATGGGAGATCGTCTGCAGCAGGCCGCCGGCCAGCGCGCCGCCGCTCGCGATTTGCGCCGATCCCGTGTTGAAGGCGAGCGGAAACATGAGGAACAGGTAACCGATCTGCGCCAGCGTCGAATAGGCGATCAGCAGCTTCAGTCTCTGCTGCCGCAGCGCGATGACGCTGCCGAACACGATTGCCGCCGCCCCCAACGCAGCGAGCAGCTGCGTGGCTGCGAAGCCGGGCACGCCCGGCATCACGTCGAACCAGAGCCGCACCACAATGAAGAAGGATCCCTTCACCACTAGCGCCGACAGCACCGCGCTGGCGGCGGCCGGCGCGCCGGCATGGGCGGGCGGCAGCCAGAGATACAGCGGGAACAGCGCAGTCTTGGCGAGCAGTCCCACCGTCATCAGCGCGGCTGCGACGAAGACCGCGGGCTCGGCCTGGACCCGCTGGGAGAGCAGGACGACGTCGAGCGTGCCATAGCTGCCGTAGAGCAGCGCTGTGCCCACGAGATAGAGCACCGAACCGAGGAGCGCGAACAGCAGATAGCGCAACGCCGCCTGGAGCGTTTCCGCGCGGCCATCCAGGCAGACCAGCGGCACCGCGGCGAAGGTCAACAGCTCCAGCGCGACATACAGCGTGAAGAGATCCCCGGCCAGGAAGACGGCGTTCAACGCGGCCCAGATCGCCAGCAGCAGGATCCAGAACGCGAACGGCGCGCGCGCTTCGATCAATCCCGCAGGTGTGCCGAAGTCGGCGCGCGCAAACACACCCACGGCGACGATTACCACCGCCGTGATCGTCAGCATGACAACCGACAGGCCGTCTGCGCGCAACGCCACGCCCAGCGGCGGAGTCCAGCCGCCGAGCAGATAGACGAGCGGCGCGCCGGTCCACCACAGCGTGACGGCGGTCGCGACCGCGATCGCCAGGCCGAGCGGCATGGTTGCCAGTGCGATACGTTCGGCCTGGCGGCCGCCGGCAACGAAGGCGAGCAGCACGGCCGTCACCGGAACGACGAGCGCCAGCACCAGCAGGACACCGCCCCTCGTCGTCGCCGCGCTCAGAACCAGGGCTGGATCAGGCATCGGGATTTGACGGAGTTGGTACAGCACGCGCCGACGAGCCCGGTTCAGGGCGAGTGTTCGGCGCGTGCACCATAGACTCGCCGCGCTGGCCGCTCGCTTCGCTCGCCAGCGCGGCGCGCGCCGACGAGCCCGGTTCAGGGCGAGTGTTCGGCGCGTGCACC
>JGI12053J15887_10001066_pt1 | contig 12297 bp, 10 predicted proteins | sample MedBloCAOM1_O3_FD_15887 | JGI IMG/M metagenome (IMG submission 15887)
TTTAGCGAAGGCGACAAGCGGGGTATCCAGTAATCACAGTCAGACGGAAAAATCTGCGGCGGTGGAATAATGGATCATCCGCTGGAGCCTGTCATCGGGCTCACCGAAGGTGAGACCCGGTGGCGGATGATGACGGTTTGAAGGCAACGGCCGACAGTGGGTGAACGGTTCGTTGACCCCGCGAGAGCTATGATCTATCGCTCCCGGACATGACCTTGCGCAGGCTGACATGACGATCTTCAGATTGAAACAACTGGCCTCGACCTCCCTCCATGCGGCGGCGGACGCGATGCACTGGAATTACGATCGCGCCGAGCTGATCGCCGATGGCGTCGTGCACATCGTCGGCGTCAGTTTCGGCCTGATTGCCGCGACCGTGCTGATCGTGCTGACCGCGCTCTACGCCACCGTCCTCGATATCGTGGCGGTCTCGGTTTACGTGGCGGGACTGCTGGCGATGCTGGTGTTGTCGGCGACCTATAATCTCTGGCCGGTGTCGCGCGCCAAATGGGTGCTGCGCCGGTTCGATCACTCCGCGATCTACATGCTGATCGCGGCGACCTACACGCCGCTGATCATCGAAGTGAAGGACAGCTTTTTCGCGATCGCGCTCCTGATCGGGGTGTGGTGCGTGGCAATCGTCGGCATCGTGCTCAAGCTGGCGCTGCCCGGCCGTTTCGACCGGCTCGCGGTCGGGCTTTATCTCGCGATGGGCTGGAGCGGCCTGATGCTCTATGACGCCGTCGTGAAGGCGCTGCCGACCATGGCGCTGGCCTTCCTGATCGCGGGCGGGGTGTTTTACAGCCTGGGGGTGATTTTCCACGCCTGGCGGCGGCTGCGTTTCCAGAACGTGATCTGGCATTGCTTCGTGTTGTCCGGCGCGGCCTGCCACTACACCGCCGTGCTCGACGTCATTCTGGGCTGAGATTTTTCTTCGACAAGCGGAGCGTGATCATGCAGGTGGCTGGCAAGATCGTGGTGGTCACCGGCGGCGCCAACGGCATCGGCCGGGCGATGTGCGAGGCCTTCCATCGCGCCGGCGCCGCCAGGGTAGTCGTTGCCGATATCGATCCGGACGGCGCGCGAGTCGTTGCCACCCCGATCGGCGGCGCGGCCTTCAAATGCGACGTCGGAAAGGAGAAGGACATCCTTCACGTCATCGAGGAGACCGAGCGTCAGTTCGGCCCGATCGCGCTGTTCTGCTCCAATGCCGGCATCGGCGGCGGCTTCGATCCGCTATCGGTCAACGCCGGCGGAACCTCCGACGAACCGTGGTCGCGAAGCTGGGCCGTCCATGTGATGGCTCATGTCTATGCCGCGCGGCATCTGATCCCGCGCATGAAGGCGCGCGGCGGCGGCTATTTCCTCAATACGATCTCCGCGGCCGGACTGCTCTCGCAGGTCGGAAGCCCGGCCTATTCGACCACCAAACATGCCGCGGTGGGTTTTGCGGAAAACCTCGCGATCTCGCACAAGGCTCACGGCATCAAGGTTTCGATCCTGTGCCCGCAAGGCGTCGATACCAACATGCTGCGCTCGATCCCGAAGGGCCCGCAATCCGGCGACGGCGAACTGACGCCGGAGCAGGTCGCGCAGGATGTCTTGGCCGGTCTCGAGCAGGAGACGTTTGTGATCCTGCCGCATCCGCAGGTGCTTGGCTACATGCGCAAGAAGACCGAGAATTACGACCGTTGGATCGCGGGCATGGCAAAAATCCAGGCCAAGATGCGGGAAGCGCAAGGGAAGTGAGCGTTTCACCGTCATTGCGAGCGAAGCGAAGCAATCCATGGCCCAGCAAAGAAAGTGTGGATTGCTTCGTCGCTGGCGCTCCTCGCAATGACGGCGTGGGTTCCAGCTATCCCTTCTGCGTGTAGAGCACCGGTACCGCGGAATCCACCACCACCTCGATCAAACCAACACCGTCATGCGCAAGCCCGCGCTTGAACGCGCCCGCGAGTTCGGATGATTTTGTCACCCGCACGGCGTCGCAGCCGTGGCCTTGCGCTAGCTTGACGAAATCGATGCCGGGCAGGTCGAGGCCGGGCACGTTGCGCACCTGCATCACCTGGCTGAACGAGCGCATCGCGCCGTAGCCGGAATTGTTGATGACGACGACCGTCAGCGGCAGCTTGCGCTGCGCCGCGGTCCACAGCGCCTGGATCGAATACATCGCCGAGCCGTCGCCAATCAGGCACACCGTGCGGACGCCGGGACGGCCGAGCGCCATGCCGACAGCGGCGGGCAGCCCGTAGCCGAGGCCGCCGCTCGCCATGGTGTAAAAACTGTCCTGCCCGCGCATCGGCATAAACTTTTGCATCGCCGGGCGGTGCGACGGGGCTTCCTCGACCAGCACGGCATCATCTGGCATCGCGGCCGACAGCGTGTGCAGTAAAAATTCAACCGGGATCGGATCGCCGGCTGCCGGCGCGGGCGGCAGCACGCGGCCGACCGGCATCGCGCGTTTCGTCTCGGGCAGCAGTTCAAGCAGCATCGATAGCGCCGGGTTCATCGTCGCGACGATGCTGGTGCCCGATGGCGTGACAGCGGCCGCGGTCGGATCGTCGGTGATTTGGAAAATCGTGGTTCCGCCGTCAAAGATCGAGGCGTGGCCTTCGACATGAAAGGTGAACACCGGCGCGCCGATCACCACCACCAGATCATGATCGCGCAAGGCGTCCGAGAGTTGTCCGGGCGAGGCGTGCAGGAAGCCTGCGAATTGTGGATGGCGCTCCGGAAACGAACAGCGCGCGGAAAATGGACTGGCCCAGACGGCGGCCTTTGTCTTTTCCGCGACCTTCACCGTCAGATCGACAGTTTTTGCGCGATCGACGCCGGGCCCGACTACGAGGGCAGGGCGCTTGCTGTCGGCAAGTGCCGTGGCGAGCGCTTTCATGGCGGAAACATCAGGTCCGAGTTCGCGGCTGACGTTGCGGGCTTCGACCGGTGCAGTCGCACGGGTCCAGTCGTCGATCGGCACCGATACAAACGTCGGCCCGCAGGGCGGCTGCATCGCAACGTAATAGGCGCGCGCGATCGCCGCGGGCACATCCTCAGCCCGTGCCGGCTCGACGCTATATTTTACATAAGGCCGCGGAAATTCCGAGGCGCGCTCGGCATGGAGGAACGCCTGCAGCGGCAGGATCGAGCGCGCCTGCTGGCCCGCGGTGATCACCAGCGGCGTCTGGTTGCGGTGCGCGGTGTAGATATTTCCGAGCGCATTGCCGAGGCCAGCGCCGGAATGAAGATTGACGAAGCCGGCATTGCGCGTCGCCTGCGCGTAGCCGTCGGCCATGCCGACGACCGAGGCTTCCTGCAGGCCCAGCACATAGTCGATATCGTCGGGCCAGTCGCTGAGGAAAGGCAATTCGGTCGAGCCAGGATTGCCGAACACTTTTTTTATGCCGAACGCGCGCAACAGGGCGAAGGTGGCGTCCTTGACGGTGGTGGATTTGCTCTTTGCGGAATTGCGGGACAAGGCCGGATTTCCTCACGAGTTCAACTCGAAGAATGTAGCCCGTCATGCCCGGGCTTGTCCCGGGTATCCACGTCTTGAGGCATTGCAGCAAGAAAGACGTGGATGGCTGGGACAAGCCCGGCCATGACGAAAATTGGTCTACCGCCGCAAGCGGATTACCACGTAGCGGTGCCCTTCATGGTCGGCTGGCCTTCTGAATTCGCGGTCCACAATTCCATGCCCTTGTCGGTGTCGCTGGCATTGACCGAAAACTCGCTGCCTTCGAACAGCGGCTGCAAGCCGCGATAGCTGAACTTTTTCGGCGGCCTGCCGCCATGCAGCTTTGCGGCGAGTTCCACGATGAAGGCCGCCTGAAGGGGTCCATGAAAAATCAGGCCGGGATAGCCCTCGACCTTGGTGACGTAATCGCGGTCGTAGTGGATGCGGTGGCCGTTGAAGGTGAGCGCGGAATACCGAAACAGCAGCACCGGATCGGCCATGTGGCTCTCGCGGTGCTTTGCGGCCGGAGGCGGCGGCGGGGCCTTGGCCGGCGCCGAAGCCTGCGGGCTCGACATGTCGCGATAGACAATATCCTGCCGCTCGCGGATCGCCGTGCCGCGCGGCGTGGTGATGAGGTGCTCGACGGAGACAAAACACAATACGCCGGTGCTGCCGGTCTTCATTGTGACGTCCGAGATCCGCGAAGCGCGCTTCGATTCATCGCCGACACGGAGCGCATCGAAAAATTCCAGCTCGCCGCCGGCCCACATCCGGCGCGGCAGCGGGACCGGCGGCAGGAAACCGCCGCGAGTCGGATGGCCGTCCGGGCTGAGCTGCGACATCGGAAACACCGGCGGGGCCAGGCACCAATGCGTGGTCCACGGCGCGGCGTCGCCGGGCTTCGGTTCGCCGATCTCCTGGAACAGCGTCGCGCGCAGGCCCTTTACCAGTTGCGCGGTGACGATGTCGGACGCCTCGGTGGTGCGGCCGATCCATTGCCGCAAATGGTCCAAGTCAAGTTTTTCTTGGTCGGGTTTTTCGGTCATGACGATTTCCGGGCGCGGGGAGCCTTGGGAATTTCGCTGTGATCGCCGATTCCGGGCACCGGGCCGTAATGGCGCGGCTGGTCGACGACGATTGTAGCGGGCGCCGGATAGGCGACTTTGCCGTTCGGCGTGCCCACCTCGATGCGTCGGAGATGCGGATGCACGGCGAGATCGGCCATGGTGTTGACCTCGGCAAACGCGATGTCGGCTTCCGCCAGTTTGCCCAGGAGTTCATCGCGCGCCAGCCTTGCAAAGCTGTCGCCGACGGTCTTGTCGGTGAGCGCGCGGTTGCGGACGCGTTCGACCATGCTGGCGAAGCGCGGATCGCTCGGCAAGTCGGGTTGACCCAGCACGTCGGCGCAAAGTTTCTTCCATTCCCGCTCGCTCTGGATCGAGATCAAAATGTCCTTGCCGTCTTTCGAGCGGAACACGCCGTAGGGCGCGATCGAGGGATGCGCGAGGCCCATGCGCNGCGGCGGCTTGCCNTCTTCGGCATTGAGCAGCGGCACGGTCAGCCAGTCGGCCATCACGTCGAACATCGAAATCCTGATNTCGGCGCCCTTGCCGGTGCGNCCGCGCGCGATCAGCGCTTCGAGGATTGCGGCGTGCGCGGTCGCGCCGGTCGCGACATCGACGATCGACATGCCGACCCGCGACGGCCCCTCCGGACCGCCGGTGATCGAGGCGAGCCCGCTCTCGGCCTGGATCAGGAGATCGTAGGCCTTGCGCTGCGCGTAGGGGCCGTCGTCGCCGTAGCCCGAAATGGTGCAGCAAATCAGCGAAGGATAGTCCTTCTTCAGCCGATCCAGCGAAAATCCGAGCTTGTCCATCGAGCCGGGTTTCAGGTTTTGCAAGAACACGTCGGCGCTCGCGATCAGCTGTTCCAGCGACTGACGACCTTCTTTGGTGGCAAGGTCGATCACCACCGAATTCTTGCCGCGGTTGAGCCAGACGAAATAGCTGCTCTGCCCCTTGGCGGCGGCGTCATAGCCGCGTGCGAAATCGCCCTCCGGCCGTTCCACCTTGATGACATGCGCGCCGGCATCCGCCAGCCGCGAGCTGCAAAACGGCGCGGCGACCGCCTGTTCGACGGCAATGACGATCAATCTTTCGAGCGGCAGCATGGTCTTGTCTCAGTAGGAGCGGGGCATGCCGAGCACATGCTCGGCGATGAACGATAGCACGAGGTTGGTCGAGATCGGCGCCACCTGATAGAGCCGGGTCTCGCGGAATTTGCGTTCGACGTCATATTCCTCCGCGAAACCAAACCCGCCATGGGTCTGGATGCAGGCGTTGGCCGCTTCCCAGGAGGCATCGGCCGCCAGCATCTTGGCCATGTTGGCCTCGGCGCCGCAATCGAGCCCGGCTTCATATTTGCGGGTGGCTTCCTTGACCATCAATTCGGCGGCCCGCATCGACGCGTAGGCCTTTGCGATCGGGAACTGAATGCCCTGGTTTTGCCCGATCGGGCGGCCGAACACGGCGCGCTCCTTGGCATAGGCCGACGCTTTGGCGATGAACCATTTGGCGTCGCCGACGCATTCGGCCGCGATCAGGATGCGTTCGGCATTCATGCCGGAGAGGATGTAGCGAAATCCCTTGCCTTCCTCGCCGATCAGGTTTTCGGCGGGCACCCGCATATCCGTGAAGAACACCTCTGTCGTAGCGTGGTTCATCATGGTTCGGATCGGGCGGATCTCGAGCCCGTTGTCCCTCGCTTCCCGCATGTCGACGATGAATACCGACAGGCCGTCGGTGCGCTTCTTCGACTTTTCCTTCGGCGTGGTGCGCGCCAGCAGGATCATCAGGTCGGAATATTCGGCGCGGCTGGTCCAGATCTTCTGGCCGTTGACGATATAGCCGTCGTTGCCTTCGCGCCTGGCAAAGGTCTTTAGCGAAGAGGTGTCGGTGCCGCTGCTCGGCTCGGTGACGCCAAAGGCCTGCAGCCGCAAGTCGCCGCTGGCGATTTTCGGCAGCCATTTTTCCTTCTGCTCGGCGTTGCCGTGCCGCAGCAGCGTGCCCATGGTGTACATCTGGGCGTGGCAGCCGCCGCCGTTGCANCCGGCGCGCTGGATCTCTTCGAGGATCGCGGCCGCAGCCGAAAGCTTCAGCCCCGCGCCGCCATACTCTTCCGGAATCAAGACCGAGAGATAGCCGGCCTTGGTCAGCGCGTCGACGAACGCGCTGGGATAAACCATCTCGCGATCGAGCTTGCGCCAGTATTCGCCGGGGAACTGGGCGCAGAGCTTGGCAACCGCATCGCGGATGTCGGCATATTCGTCTTGTTGTTCTTGGGCGGTCATTTGAACTCGGTTGGCAGATCGAGGGCGCGCATCGTGGCGGTGCAGAATGCGCAGAGGCGCTCGGATTTATCGTCCCTGGTGAAAACTTCGACGGTGGCGACGCCGATCGACCCCGACATTTTCAGGGTTTTGGCGCGGGCGATCAATTCGCTGCCGTCGCCGGGCGAGAGGAAATTGACCTTGATTTCGACAGTGACCCCGATCTTGCCCTTGGGCAGTCCCGAGGTGACCGCGATCCCCGCGGCGTGGTCGGCCAGCGCGGCGATAACCCCGCCATGGAAGTGGCCGAAGAACTGCACCAGATCGTCGCGCCGCGCCAGTGCGAGTTCGGCATAGCCGGGCTTCACTTCGAGGATCCGGAAACCCGCGGCGCCGGTAAAGCCCTTGGCGTTGATAGCCTCGGCGAGGCTTGGCGGATTGAAGTCGTTTGTGGTCACGCCGGGATACGCACCGGCAGCTGTTCGATGCCGCGCACAAAGCTGGAATAGACCCGCTTCGGCTCGCCGACCACCTCGATGCGGTCGAAACGTTTCAGCATTTCCTGCCACACGATCTTGAGCTGCAGCTCGGCGAGCCGCATGCCGACGCAGCGGTGGATGCCGAAGCCGAACGACAGATGGGTGCGGGGACGGGCGCGATCGATGATGAACTCTTCCGGCTTGTCGATGCCCTCTTCGTCGCGGTTGCCCGAGACATACCACATCACGACCCGTTCGCCCTTCTTGATCTGCTTGCCGCCGATCTCGGTATCAACCAGCGCAGTGCGGCGCATATGGGCAAGCGGCGTCTGCCAGCGGATCACCTCCGGCACCATGGAATCGATCAGCGCCGGATTGTCGCGCAGCTTCTGATACTGCTCGGGGTGTTCGTTCAGCGCCAGCACCGAACCGCTCATGGTGTTGCGCGTGGTGTCGTTGCCGCCGACGATCAGCAGGATGATGTTGCCCATCAGGTTGTCGGGATCCATGTACCGCGTGGCGTCGTTGTGCGCCATCATCGAGATCAGATCGTTGCGCGGCTCGGCATTGACGCGCTCGTTCCAGAGATTGGCGAAATAGCCGCGGCACTCGTCCATCTCCTGGCGGCGCTGCTCCGGCGATTCCACGACGCCGCTCTTCGGCAGCGCGGTCGAAACGTCGGACCAGCGCGTCAGCTTGCGGCGCTCCTCGAAAGGAAAGTCGAACAACGTCGCCAGCATCTGGGTGGTTAGTTCAATCGACACCCGCTCGACGAAATTGAAGGTCTCGTTGCGCGGCAGGTTGTCGAGCACGTTTGCCGAGCGCTCGCGGATCAATTTGGCGAGCTCGTCCAGATGCGTCGGCGTGAACATCGGCGATACCGTCTTGCGCTGCGCCGAATGTTTGGGCTGGTCCATTGCGATGAAGCTCGGCCAGTCATAGCCGGCCGGCGCGTCGCGAATGTTGATGCCGCCGATCGCCGCGTCGGAGGAGAAGATGCCGTGGTTGGTGTCGACATGCATGATGTCGTTATATTTGGTCACCGACCAATAGGGCTCGATCCGCGCGTTGGTGCAAAAATGCACCGGCTCTTCCTTGCGCAGCCGCTCGAACCACGGCCACAGCGTATCGTCCTGGAACAGCTTTGGCGCGCCGGGATGAAAATACTTCAACGGCGTGGAATAGGCCTCCTCGCGCGCCAGGCGCAGACGCTCGGCCTTGTCGGCTCTGACGGATGTCTGGACATTCATCTTTTGATCCCAAAGCTGTCGTCAGGCGGCAATACGCGCCGGCAGGGTTTCATAGCCCTTGACGAAACTCGAATACACCCGCTTGGGCTCCTCCACCACCTCAATATTGTCAAAACGCTTGAGGATTTCCTCCCAGATAATCTTCAGTTGCAGCTCGGCGAGCCGGATTCCGACGCAGCGGTGGATGCCGAAGCCGAACGAAAGGTGGGTGCGCGGCCGGGCGCGGTCGATGATGAATTCGTAGGGGCGCTCGATCATCTCCTCGTCGCGGTTGCCCGAGACGTACCACATCACGACCTTGTCGCCCTTCCTGATCTGCCGGCCGCGGAATTCGATATCTTCCAGCGCGGTGCGGCGCATATGCGCGAGCGGCGTCTGCCAGCGGATCACCTCCGGGACAAAACTGTCGATCAAGGCGGAGTTGTCGCGCAGCTTCTTGTACTGATCCGGATTCTTGTTCAGCGCATAGATGCTGCCCGACAGAGTGTTGCGGGTGGTGTCGTTGCCGCCGACGATCAACAGGATCAGGTTGCCGAGGAAATTTTTGGGGTCCATGTCGCGGGTGGCGTCGCTGTGNGCCATCATCGACAGCAGGTCGCTCTTCGGCGGCTGGTTGATGCGCTCTTTCCACAGCCGCGCGAAGTAGGTTGCGCATTCCAGCAATTCGGCCTGCCGCTCGTCTTCGGTCGCGACCAGGCCGCCGGCGCCGGGAAGCGTGGTCGCGATATCGGACCAGCGCGTCAGCTTGCGGCGGTCTTCCCAGGGAAAATCGAACAGCACCGCGAGCATCTGCGTGGTCAGTTCGATCGAGACACGGTCGACCCAGTCGAACACCTCGCCCCTCGGCAGATTGTCGAGGCATTCGGCGGAGCGCTTGCGGATGTTGATCGCGAGCTGGTCGAGATGCGTCGGGGTGAACATCGGCGCCACGGTCTTGCGCTGCGCGGAGTGGCGCGGCTGGTCCATCGCGATAAAGCTTTCGCGGCGCAGATCAGGCGGCACGTCGCGGATGGTGATGCCGCCGAGCGAAGCCGCCGACGAGAACACCGCGTGATTGGTCTCGATGTCCATGATGTCGTTATATCTGGTCACCGACCAGTACGGCCCGAACATGCTGTCCTTGCAGTAATGCACGGGATCTTCGCGGCGCAGCCGGTCGAAATAGGGCCAGAACGAATCGCTGCGGAACAGCTCGGGCTGGCTGACGTCGAACTCCGAAAGCGGCAGCGAATGTGCCTTGTCGCGGGCGGCTTGCAGATGGGAATCCGCGGCGAGATCGATAGTTCCGTGCATCCGGCGTCTCCTGATTGTCGCGTCCTGGTCGGGCGACGTTTGGCCGAATTACAGCCCGTCGCGGGCGTCAGGGCAAGGGCGAGTTTGGGCCCATTTGGCCGCATCCACGTCGCAGGCCGGCGAGGGTCTTTTCAGCCTGATCCGGCCGTGACAAGGTCGGTTGCAACGAATAAGGCTGTGCGCAACACGCCGCACGTTTTGCCGGAGGCATCAATGATTTCCAACGCGCACAAGATGTTCAATTTCGACCTTGGCGAGACCGCGGACGCGATCCGTGAAACCGTGCAGGATTTTTCCTCCCACGAGATCGCGCCGCGCGCCGCCGAGATCGATCGCAGCAACCAGTTTCCCCGCGACCTCTGGCCAAAAATCGGCGCGCTCGGCCTGCACGGCATTACGGTCGAGGAGGAATATGGCGGCGCGGGCCTCGGCTATCTCGAGCATTGCCTGGCGGTAGAGGAAATCTCTCGCGCGTCGGCCTCGGTCGGCCTTTCTTACGGCGCGCATTCGAATCTCTGCGTCAACCAGATCCGCCGCAACGGCAGCGAGGCGCAGAAGCGCAAATATCTGCCAAAGCTGATTTCGGGCGAACATGTCGGCTCGCTGGCGATGTCGGAGCCGGGCGCCGGTTCCGATGTGGTATCGATGAAGACNCGCGCCGACAAAAAGGGNGACCGTTTTGTGCTCAACGGCAGCAAGATGTGGATCACCAACGGTCCGGTCGCCGACACGCTTGTAGTTTATGCCCGGACCGATGCGACCGGTGGNCCGCGCGGCATCACCGCCTTCATCATTGAAAAAGGCATGAAGGGATTTTCGACCGCGCAAAAGCTCGACAAGCTCGGCATGCGCGGCTCCGACACCTGCGAACTGGTNTTCGAGGATTGCGAGGTGCCGGCAGAGAACGTGCTCAGCGAGGTCGGCCGCGGCGTCAACGTCCTGATGTCCGGCCTCGATTACGAGCGCGCGGTGCTGGCCGCAGGACCGCTCGGCATCATGCAGGCCTGCATGGACGTGGTGCTGCCTTACGTGCATGAGCGCAAGCAGTTCGGCGAGCCGATCGGCACCTTTCAGCTCGTGCAGGGCAAGATCGCCGACATGTACACCACGATGAACGCCTCGCGCGCCTATGTGTATGCGGTGGCCAAGGCCTGCGACCGCGGCGAGACCACGCGCGAGGATGCAGCCGGCGCCATCCTCTACGCCGCGGAGAAGGCGACGCAATGCGCGCTCGACGCTATCCAGCTGCTCGGCGGCAACGGCTACATCAACGATTATCCGACCGGGCGGCTGTTGCGCGACGCCAAGCTCTACGAGATCGGCGCCGGCACCAGCGAAATCCGCCGCATGCTGATCGGTCGGGAGTTATTTGATAAATCAGCGTGAGCCGGTTGAACCCGGTCGATTCTCCGCCTACAAAACCAGTGATTTCATTTTCGGTTTGCATGGTTCGGAGGTTGACAGGTGAATGTGACGACCTCGGTCCCGAGCCATCCGCCGCCGCTGCCGGTTTCCTTTACCGGCAATCGCAATGAATTCCTCCGTTTGGTGGCGCGCGGCGCCGGACTGGAACTTGTCACCGTCGGCTTCTATCGGTTCTGGCTCGTCACCGACGTGCGCCGTCATCTCTGGTCGAACACGCTGATCGACGGCGATGCGGCGGAATATACCGGCCGCGCCAAGGAGCTGTTGATCGGATTTCTGATCGCGCTTGCGATCCTGGTGCCGATCTATCTGGCTTACTTCCTGATCGGCGTCGAGGCCGAGCGTCTGAAAAGTTTTGCCAGTTTTCCGCTGATTGCGGCGTTTTACGTGTTCGGGCAGTTCGCGATCTACCGCGCGCGGCGCTACCGGCTGACGCGCACGGTTTGGCGCGGGGTGCGGTTCTGGATGGATGGCTCGGGCTGGGCCTATGCCGCGCGGGCGACGCTCTGGGGCCTGTTCGCGATCGTGACGCTCGGGACCGCCTTGCCGTGGCGGCAGGCGGCGCTCGAGCGCTACAAGATGCAGCATTCCTGGTACGGCGATCTGCAAGGCAGCTTTGAAGGGCAGGGCTGGGAGTTTTTCAAGCGCGTCTGGTGGCTGTGGCCGCTGACGCCGATCGCCATCATCCTGTTTCCGTTGGCGCCGTTCTTGTATGCCTACTACAAGGCCGTGGAGTGGCGCTGGTGGATTTCAGGCATCCGGTTCGGCGGCGTGCGTTTGCAATCGACGCTGCGGTCGGATGCGCTTTTCGACCTGTACTGGAAGGTGATCGGATGGTCGATGCTGCTGTCGACGGCGTTCGGAATATTCATCGCCGTCTTCGCAGGCGCCATCCACGCGATTTCGGGACCATCGGCCACGCCGAACGCGCTGGCAACCAGCATTCCGCTCGCGATCGTCACGGTGATCGGCTATCTGGCGCTCGCGCTCGGATTCAGCGTCGTGTCGCGGCTGTATCTGTCGCGCGATCTCTGGGTCAGGGTGCTGGCGTCGACCGACGTGCGCGGC
>JGI12053J15887_10001067_pt1 | contig 12297 bp, 12 predicted proteins | sample MedBloCAOM1_O3_FD_15887 | JGI IMG/M metagenome (IMG submission 15887)
ACTTCGAATGCCTGCACGAGGTGAAGCTGATCGTCGACCTGATCTATGAAGGCGGCATCGCCAACATGAATTACTCGATCTCCAACACCGCCGAATACGGCGAATACGTCACCGGCCCGCGCATCGTCACCGCGGAGACCAAGGCGGAAATGAAGCGCGTGCTCGACGACATCCAGTCCGGCAAATTCGCGCGTGACTGGATGCTGGAGAACAAGGTCAACCAGACCTCGTTCAAGGCGACCCGCGCCAAGCTCGCCGCCCACCCGATCGAGGACGTCGGCGCAAAACTCCGCGACATGATGCCGTGGATCAAGAAGGGCGCGCTGGTGGACAAGACCAAGAATTGAGATCGAGACGCCGTTCCCCGGATGCTGCGCAGCGCCATCAGCGCGTTCACGCGCGTCTTCGACGCGCTATGGCTTGCGGCGTGGTGCGCTTCAGATCCGGGGTCCACGGATGGGTCCCGGCTCTGCGGAGCAGCGCAAAACGCGCTGCACCGCGTCCGGAACACGACCCATCTAACCCTGCCCCTGCAAAGAGCGGGACGAGCGAAACCCTACTTCTCGAGTTTGTTGTGAACCTGCCAGAAGCGCAGGGTGCGCTGGGCGGTTTCCTCGGACAGCTTGCCGTAATCCCGCCACGCGACCTTGAGGGTTAGTTCGTCGATTTTCTGCTTGGACGGCCGGTGTTGCAGGACCGATTCGACCGCCGGCCAGCTCCATCCCGCCGATTTGCAGGGAATCAGGACGAGGTCGGATCGGGGCCCCTCCAACAGTCGCGCCATCATATCGGTCGGCACGTTGTTGAGGAGGGCAAGCGACGCGGCTACTTCGTCGAACTTTTTTGTTTCGGCAAACTTGATGACGGCCGCGTCGTTGAGCTCGTTCAAGCCTTTCATCAGCTTCACGAGTTGTTCGGCGCGGGTGAAATTCCGGGCCGGCTTATCGCCTCGCGCCGCGTCGGAGATGGCCTTCAGAACCCGCTTGATCTCTTCCTGGAGCTCGGCAGGTGCGACGGCCATCAGTCGGGCGCGAACGGCCTCGGTCGCGCGTCGCAACAGATCACTCAGGAATCTCAGGGGAAGATCGATCCGAAGCCCCAGAATCTCGACGAGTTCAGAATCCGCCTCCGCATGCGCGACGATGCCGGAATAGCCGGCATCGGAAAAGCGCGCGCTCGCGTTGTTGGCAAGCTTTCGGATCACCTTGCGTTCGCCGCGGTCGACGATGACGTCGGTGACGGCTTCCGGGAGGTCGGTTCGGCCCGAAATCGCGAGCAGGTGATCCTGGCCTCTTGTGCTGGCAATCTCCACGAGGTCGCTTGTCCTCAGGCGGCTGGAGTTGGCCAGCACAGCGCCGGCCACGGCGATGTCGCTGTCCCGTGCAAGGTGCTGAATGACTTCGAAGGGTGCGTAGTCGAGCGGCGCCAGCCGCTGGCTGAGTTCGGCTTTCGCCCGGCTTTCGACGCGGGCGATAAGAATACAGAGCACGTCGTCAAAGACCTTGACTTGATCGTCGCTCAGGCGGTCGCCGTCATGCAGGAATAGATCGGTCACCTGTCGAAGGGTACCGACCCGCTTCTCCGACGAGCCGTTCCTTACGGCGTCTTCGAGTTCGGCAATGATGGAATTTTCTGCCTGTTGCACCATGATCCCCTGGGCGGCCTACCGGACACTGCGCGAATTCAAAGCACGACGATGACCAACGCCGCCTACGCTCGCGTTAAATTGGACCCCCGTAGAAATACCGGGTGGCTGTGCCCTGATCGGGGCGGCTCCGCGGTACATCGTCACGGGTGCCTCGAATCGCCGGAGCAGCCGCATCATGTCCGGAACACGTGCTCGTTCTCTCATGATGTCCGCGTATCAGGTCCGCCGGGCAGTCGAACATCAGATGACAAGAGACAAGCCCGAGAAGAACAAGATCACGAGGATGACGCGCCTGAACGTCATCTCGTTGACGTTCCGGAACGTCAAAATACCCGGCAACGCGCCGGCCACAAGCGCCGGGCAAGCGCGTCGCCGCTGATGCGCGCATCGATCTTGCTTTGGCTTCCGGTCTGCTTAACTCTGCAAGCAGAAGAGGCGCGGGGAACGACCTGCGAGCCGAGGGGGAATTTGAAATGCAATCCGTCGTCATCACCGGGGCGTCGACCGGCATCGGCTGGGCGACCGCAAAACTGCTGCTCGATCGCGGATTCCGTGTATTCGGCAGCGTGCGCAAGCGGGCCGACGCCGACCGCCTCAAAGGCGAATTCGGCGCGAATTTCACCCCGCTTTTGTTCGATGTCACTGACGAGGCCGCGGTCTCGGCCGCCGCGCGCGAGGTTCGCGCCGCGCTGGGCGGCGAGACGCTGTTTGGCCTCATCAACAATGCCGGCATTGCCGTTGCAGGACCGGTGCTCGAACTCGCCGCCGACGAATTCCGCCGCCAGATGGACATCAATGTCATCGGGCCGATCATTTCGACGCAGGCCTTCGGCACGCTGCTCGGGGCCGATTCGTCGCTGAAAGGAAAGCCGGGGCGGATCGTAATGATCAGTTCGGTGGCAGGCAAAAACGGCAACCCGCTGGCTTCGGCCTATTCGGCCTCCAAGCACGCGATCGAGGGGCTGTCGGAAAGCCTGCGTCGGGAAATGATGCTGTTCGGCATCGATGTCATCATCGTAGCACCTGGCGCGGTGAAGACGCCGATCTGGAGCAAGGCCGATGACGTCGACGTTTCCGTCTACAAGAATTCGCCATTTTTCCCGGCGCTCGAAAAGGTCCGTCAATTCACAAAGCACCTTAGTGAAATCGGGTTGCCGCCGGAGAAGATCGCGGAAGTGATCGCCGAGGCCCTGACGGCGTCGAGCCCGAAAGTGCGCTACCAGATCACGCCGGATCCGATGCGGCACCTGATCACGGCCGTTCTGCCGAAGCGAATGGTCGATAAGATCATCGCCAAGCGTCTCGGCCTGTTGCCCCCGGCATGAGTTCGCACATGCGCGAGATGCCGAGACCGTTGATCGCGGCTGCTTCGATTTGCCTTCTGGCATCGGCCGCCGATGCCGGCGATCAGGGCGATCCGGCCCAATCCTGCGACGGCAACACCTATGAGATGCATGCGCAGCATGACCAAGGCGCGCGCCCGCGAGTTGAAAGACCTCGGTCACAAATATCCGGCGGCTATCCCGCCCGGAGCGTCCGCGCGGATCGTGCGGACGCCATGGCGATCAGCCGTAGCGCCATCACCGCCAGCAGCGGAATCAGGAACAGAGCGTAAAGCGGCATGTCCGGAATCCGCTTGCCGAAAGAGACCATGAACTGAAACCACAGATAATAACCGCCCGTGAGGTGCAGGATGCGCCAGGCGTACGGGCCGATCGCAGCTGTGGTGCGATCGAACGACGTCGCCGCCATGGCGATGATGAAGGCATAGCCAATACCGCCGAAAATATAGGAGGCAGCCGATGTCGCTGCCGCGTAGCCGGCGGGATCCATGGCTGCAAAGCAGACGATCGCAATGGCATGGATGGCATGCGACGCGGCGAAGGTGACGCCGAGATAGCGCCGGTTGCGGCGTTGCCATCGCGTCCACGCGTTCGGCCAAAGCCGCGCCAGCGCCGCGGCGCTGAAGGCGAGAGCGAAGAACAACAGCGAGGTTCGCGCCGTGAAGCGGATCACCATCCGCACGCCGTCGGCCTCGAACTGCCGCATGCCCGCGATCCAGATCGACAAGGCGATCAGCACCAGCGTCAGCACGGCGAAGAGTCGCCAGCCTTCGAACCAGTTTTGGCGCAGCGACGGCATGATGCTCTCCCCCAGCGAATGATGTAATCATCAGTTACATAGCCTCTGGCGCCTGACGTCAATTGTGTATGCAGTGCTTACATTCACGTTTCCTTGATGCTAGAACGGCGTATGCCCACCTCCGCCAAACCGAAACGCCGGCCCGCCGCCCGCCCGCTGCTGCCGCCAAAACCCTATCATCACGGCGATCTCAAGCGCGTGTTGATCGACGCGGCGCTGGGATTGGTCGAGGAGGGCGGCGCCGAGGCCGTCAGCGTGCGCGAGGCGGCACGTCGCGCCGGGGTATCGCCGGGGGCACCGTTCCGGCATTTTCCGAGCCGCCTCGCCCTGCTGACGGCGGTGGCCGAGGAGGCGCAGCGGCGTTTCCGGGCCGAGATCGAAGCGGCACTGTCGGAGGCTCCGGCTGGCGATCCGCTGGCGCGGTTTCGAAGCTTTGGCCTTGCCTATCTGCGCTGGGCGATGCGCAATCCCGCCCATTTCGAGATCATCTCGAGCGGCAAGTTTTTCGATTACGACAAGGCGACCGAGTTGTCGCAGGACAACGCCGAGCTGATCGGCATGACCGAGCGCATGCTGGCGGACGCCATCGCGCGGGGACAATTGCGCGTCCCCGACCTGAAGCGGGTGCTAATTGCCGGCCGCGCCCTGGTTTACGGCTTTGGCCGGATGAACATCGACGGCCATCTTCCGCGCTGGGGTGTCGCAGAAGCCGACGCCGAGGGAACCGCCGAGGCGATCCTCGATCTGTTCATCGAGGGCATTTCAACGCGCCGGGGCATGGCCTGACCGGGAAAGCGTTAACGCCACCGGGGAATTGGCGGAGCTCAGCCGCGGCAAATTCGGCAAATTCATTGCGTGTTCATGACGGTTCCATTACATTTTTAAGACATGCCGCAGGCTCCGGCTGCGTCATGTGTCTCCTGGTCATCACCAGCCAAGGCCTAAAGGCAGCGCCGGGTTAGTTGCGTCCTAGCCCATGGCGCCTGCGCCAAATCCAGGTCCATCCACCACCGTCGCCGCCGGAGGCATTGCCTCGGTCGGCATCTGGCGGCTGCTGGCCGTCGCGGCGCCGCACCTGGCGGCGCTGGCCGTCATGTTTCAGACCGAAACCGACTTCAGTTCGCGCGCGGGCTTTCTGCTCTCCTGGGGGATTCTGAACTTCTTCTGGATCGCGCTGTTGCGGCGTCCGGCCCTGTCGGGCGCGCTGTCGCTGACGTTGGTGGTGGTGCTGATCCTGCTGTCGCGGCTCAAGCACGACATCGTGCAGATGACGGCGAACTTCGTCGACCTGATGGTGATCGACCGCGATACCGCGGCCTTCCTGTTTACGATCTTCCCGAATCTGCGCTGGTCCGTCATCGGCGCGGCGCTTGTCATCGTCCCCTTGATGTATGCGCTGTGGTGGCTCGATCCGTTCCGGATCCGGCGGTTGCCGGCGGTGGCCTGCAACCTGGCGTGCCTGGCAGCCCTGGTCGGATATTCCCTTGCATGGCCGGATGAAGCCTGGCGCGGCTACTACGACGACGGCTATCTGTCGAAGTTTTCCCGCTCCGGCGTCACGGCCGTTTCGGATTTCATCAATTACGGTTTCATGGAATCGGACGCCGTCGCCGCCGAGCGTCTCAAGATGCCGCTGGTCGATTCCTGCCATCCCGCGGGACGGCGGCCGAACATCGTCATGATCCATGACGAATCCAGTTTCGACATTCGGCAGGCCAATGGCATCAAGGTGCCGGCCGGCTACGGCGGCCATTTCAAATCGTATGACGGCAAGGAGCGGAAATTCCTGGCCGAGAGCAATGGCGGTCCGAGCTGGTTCACCGAATACAATGTGCTGGCCGGGCTCTCGTCGCGGTCGTTCGGCCGGTTTTCCTATTTCGTGACCCGCATCGCGTCGGGCCGCGTCGAGCGCGGATTGCCGCTGGCGCTACGCCGCTGCGGCTACGACACCATTTCGCTCTATCCGGCCTTTGGCGCGTTCATGAGCGCGCGCAGTTTCCAGACCACGACCGGCATCCAGCATTTCTACGACGCGCGCGATCTCGGCGCCAGGGACGTCGAGCCCGACAGCTTCTTTTACGATAAAGCTTTGCACCTGATGTCGGAGCAAGCGCCGAAGACGCCGCTGTTCATGTTCGTCTATCTCGCCGCCAATCATTTTCCCTGGGAGACGCGCTTCCGTCCCGACCTGATGCCGTCCTGGCGCAAGCCCGGCAACGAGCCGGTGGTCGATGAATATCTGCGCCGGCAGGCGATGAGCGCCGACGATTACACCGCGTTCATCGCGGGGCTGAAAAAGAAATTTCCGGCGCAGTCGTTCCTGATCGTGCGCTATGGCGACCACCAGCCGGAATTCTCGCCGCACGTTCTCGATCCCGATCTCGATGAAGCGGGTATCGGCAAGAAGCTGGAGAATTACGACCCGCGCTACTACGCGACCTATTATGCGATCGACGCCGTCAACTTCGAACCGGTCCAGAGTCCTGTCGTAATGGAGACGATCGACGGGCCCTATCTGCCGCTGGTAATCCAGGAAGCCGCCGGCATCCCGCTCGATCCCTCGTTCGAGGAGCAGAAGAACATCATGCTGCGCTGCAGAGGTATTTTCTATGCCTGCAAGGGCGGCGCCGAAGCCCGCCGCTTCAACCGGCTCCTGATCGATGCCGGCCTGGTGCACGGATTGTAGGGCTGCGGGGGTCGGGTTCCCGACGAAAGCAGAATGCCGCGGCCGGCGAATGCCGGATCTTCATCGACGGCCAGCCCTGCTCATGGCGCGAGGGCGGCCTGGAACGAGCGGGCCTATTACGCGGTGAAATACCTGCTGATCGGTGGCATAGTCGCGGCGTTCGTGGCGACGGCGCTCGCCTGAGGCGGCGCCTTGAGCGCCTGATCCACTTAAAGGCGCGGATGAGACCATGAGCCCGATCCGATCGATATTATCCATTGTTCTGGTCACCGCCTGGTCGTCGGCGTTGGCGGAGACGATGAAGTTCGAGGACGCAGCAGGAATCCTGGGCGCGAGCTGTGCCAAGGAGATCGATACAAACTGCCGCGGCGTCAGTCTCGATCCCCCTCGTCTGAAGGATTGCCTTTTGCGCAATCAGGATAGTCTATCGGCTCAGTGCAGGACTGATTATGTTCGAGCTTTCGACGCGATCCAGAAGCGCGTGGCCGCCCGCTCCGCTGTCGCCAAAATATGTGAGCACGACGCCGTCAAATTATGCGGCGGCATTCCAAAGGAAGGCGGCCAGGCTCTCGAATGCATCTTGACGGCGACGCGCGGAGTAAGTGCCAGATGCAACCAGGCCATTGGTGAGGCGGGGTATCGCTGATGCGATTGGAGAAGAAAAGTCGGCATGGCATGGGTTTGTTCATCGTCCTGCTGATGGGCTCGATGGCGCCGCTGTCCTCGGCGCAGGCCCAGGCGAGTGCCCCGACGGAAGACTGGGTCAATAAGCTTGCCGGCCTTGATACTGCGCCCGATATGGAGGTCGCGGCCATCCGGCAACAGGCGCTGGAGCGAGTTAAGTCCAAGGCGGATGGCGTGCCGCTCCAGCGACCGCCTGTCGCCGCGCAACTGCTCGAGCTGCCGAGACTTGCCGTCGAGATAAAATTCGATGAGGACTCTTCGGTCATTCGGCCAGAGTCCTATCGAACGCTCGGTCGCATCGCCGATACGCTTTATGATCCTGCGCTGCTCCCTTACAAATTCCTGATTGTCGGCCATACCGTGGCGACGGGTAAGCGCGAATACAATCTGACCTTGAGCCAGAAAAGAGCCGATGCGATCCGCGGCGCGCTCGTGACCGCCTTCAAGATTTCGCCAAAACGCCTGCAGGGGATCGGTCTGGGCGAGGAGCAATTGCTGGATGCCGTCCATCCGACCGCTCCGATCAATCAGCGGGTTGAAGTCGCGACGGTGGGCAAATCTTTTTAATCCAGAGCCCCGTTTCGATTCCATCGAAACGGAAGAGGCTCTAGCGCTTCCCGATTTTCTCCCACAGCCAGCGCGCCACCGCATCGGGCGACGAGACGCCGTCGCCGCCGGCGGCACGCAAGTTCGCCTCCCGCATCGTGGCAATATCGATTTGGCCGAGCAGCGGCGAGAGTGCCGCGCGCAACGCCTGATCCGCCGCGCGTTTCGGCGCCAGCAGAACGATCGCGTCGTATGGCGGGATGGCGTGTTTGGCGTCGTCGAGCACGACCAGATCGTATTTCGCAATCAGCCCGTCGCTGGTGTAGCCCGCGATCACATCGACCTCGCCGGAGGCGACAGCGGCATACATGAAGTCGGGCTGCATCTGCCGCTGCGCGCGAAACGTGAGGCCATAGGCCTCTCGCAACCCGGTCCATTCCGGCCGCGACAAGAACTCGTAGTCGGCCGCCATCGACATCGCTGGCGCATGCGGGGCGAGATCGGCGATGGAATGGATCCCCAGTTCCTCGGCGCGTTTTCGGGGCATCACCAGCGCGTAGGCGTTCTCGAACCCGAGTTCGCCGAGCAACGCGATTTTTTGCGTCGCCAGCGTCGCTTTCAATTCGTCGAGCAATTCCCGGCGCGGCTTGATATCGCTGTGGTGAAACTGGTTGGCCCACAGCGTGCCGGAATAATCGACATAGACGTCGATGTCACCTGACGCCAGCGCATCGAAAATCACGTTGGAGCCGAGACCCTCGCGCGAACTTGCGAACAATCCCGCCGCCCGCAGCCGCTGCGCGATCAGCGCCGACAGCACATATTGTTCGGCAAAGGTTTTTGCGCCAACGATGTAAGTCGATTGCGAACGCGTCACCGCCGGCACCAGGGTTGCCGCGACCAGCACCGCGATGCCGACGCCGCCGAACGTCACCCGCAGGCGGCTGCGCTGGCGAATGCCGATCTCGATCAGGGCCAGCAATTGATCGACCGCGAGCGCCAGCACCGCGGCGGCAAGGCAACCGAACAGCACGAACACCCAGTTCTGGGTCTGCAATCCCGCAAAGATGTAGTTGCCGAGGCTGGTCTGTCCGATCGGGGTCGACAGCGTCGCGGTACCGATCACCCATACCGCCGCGGTGCGGATGCCCGCCATCATCACCGGCAGCGCCAGCGGCAACTCAACCATAAACAGTGACTGACGCTCCGTCATGCCGACGCCCTGCGCGGCCTCGAGGATCGCAGGCTCCACGCCTTGCAGGCCGGTGATGGTGTTGCGCAGCACCGGCAGCATGGAATAAAGCGCCAGCGCCAGCACCGCGGGCAGGAATCCAAATGCGGAAAAGCCAAGTCCGAACCAGGCAAGCGACAATGCCGCCAGCGCCAGCAGCAGCGGATAGAACAGCGCGAGCAGCGCGAGGCCCGGCACGGTCTGCACAATGCTGGCGAGACCCAGCAACGCGCCGCGCATCACCGGCCGGTTGCGCGAGAAAATCGCCAGCGGCAGGCTGACCAGAAGGCCCAGCGCCAGCGCCGTGACGCTGACGCGCACGTGATTGCCGAGGTAATCCGGCAGATGGGCCAGCGCCTCGCTCCAGCGCGGATCGGAGAGCAGACTCATGCCGGGCCACCCCGCGGCAGCAGCACGTTGAGCCGCTCGGCCTGCCGCCGCGGCGTGCGCAACAACTCGCCGACGTATTCATCGTCGCTCCCGGAAAGTTCCGACGGCGTGCCCTGCGCCAACAGCCGTCCGGCACGCATGACCGCGACGCGATCAGCGAGCAAAATGGCCTCGGTCATGTCATGGGTGATCATGACCGTGGTCAGCCCAAGCTTGCGGTGCAGATCGCGAAAATCGTCGCCGAGCGCATCGCGGGTGAGGGGATCGAGCGCGCCGAACGGCTCGTCCATCAGCACGATGCGCGGCCTTGCCGCCAGGGCGCGAGCGACGCCGACGCGCTGGCGCTGGCCGCCCGACAGCTCCCGCGGCAGGCGGTCCCGATGTTGCGCGCGATCGAGCCGCACCAGATCGAGCAATTCATCGACCCGCGATGCAATCTCCGCCGCCGGTGCGCCTAGCAGTTTTGGCGTGATGCCGATATTGTCGGCGACGCTGATATGCGGAAACAGCCCGCCGCTCTGGAACACATAGCCGATGCGGCGGCGCAACTGAACAGGATCGACCGCGCGGACGTCGGCGCCTTCGATCATGATGCTGCCGCTGTCGGCCTCGATCAGCCGGTTGGCGAGCCGCAGCAGCGTGGTCTTGCCGGAGCCCGAGCTGCCGACGATGGCGAGCAACTCGCCCTCGGTCACATCGAGCGAGACGTCGTTCACGGCCAGAACGGGTTTCGCGCCGCGGCCGCCGTCGAAGCTCTTGCCGACGTGCGCAAATGCAATCAGTGGCGGGGCGGCGGTCATGACGTTGGGACTATCACACCGCGCCCAACCCACCAAGCCGGCGCGGGCCTTGCCTATTGCCGCGATCGGTTGAATTGTCGGGATGATGGCGGTAATCCACACGCCACGATATGGGGGAAGCGGGTGCAGGCAGGCGAGACCGCGGAATCGACGGCGGTCGCGCTTGACGACGCGACGGTGGCGTTCCGGCTGGCCGATGGCCGCGTCTACACCGCGGTCGAAAAGGCCCGGCTTGGGATCGAGCATGGCGAGTTCGTCGCCATCGTCGGGCCCACCGGGTGCGGGAAATCGACGCTGCTCAATGTCGCCGCCGGTCTGCTCAGACCCGCATCGGGAACGGTGCGGATTTTCGATGCTCCGCTGACGGGCCTCAACCGCCAGGCCGGCTACCTGTTCCAGGCCGATGCGCTGTTTCCCTGGAAGACCGCGATCGACAATGTCGCCATTGGGCTCGAGATTTCGGGCGCGCCGCGCAGCCACGCGCTGGAACGGGCCCAGGGCTGGCTCACCGCCGTGGGTCTCGGCGCGTTCGGCAATCGCTATCCGCACATGCTGTCGGGCGGCCAGCGCAAGCGCGTCGGCCTCGCGCAGGTGCTAATCCGCGATCCCAAGATCCTGCTGATGGACGAGCCGTTCGGGCCGCTCGATGCCCAGACGCGACAGATCATGGGCAATCTCTTGCTGGAATTGTGGAATGCCGACCGCAAGGCGGTGCTGTTCGTCACCCACGATCTCGAGGAGGCGATCGCACTCGCCGACCGTGTCGTGATCATGTCGGCCGGGCCCAGTGCGCGCATCATCGGCGACTGGCGCGTGCCGCTGGCCCGCCCGCGCGACATTTTTGAGGTCCGCCTGCAAAAAGAATTTCACTCACTTCATCATGAAATATGGAGTGTTCTCAAGGCTGAGGTGTTGAAGGGTTACGCGCAATCGGGAGGCGGTTGACCTGCCTTGATCTCGATGCAGCGGAGGTTACACTCGGACATCAATTCAACTGGGAGGCGTTCATGTTTTCACGCTGTTCGATAGTTGCCGGCATCCTGGTGCTGGCGTCCTCGTGCGGGGCTCACCATGCCCTCGCGCAAGGCGTATTCACGCTGTCTTCGCCCGGCTTCAAGGACGGCGAGCGGTTGGCGGTGAAAAACGCCGGCAACAACAAGGCGAATCCGAATTGCGTCGGCGACAATATATCGCCGGCGTTCTCCTGGGCCAACCCGCCGGAGGGTACCAAGAGCTATGCGCTGCTGATGTTCGATCCGGAAGGACGTCCGCCCGGAGGCGTCAGCCACTGGGTGTCCTATGGCATTCCAGCTTCGGTCACCGGATTCGCCGAAGGCGAAGTCTCCAAGCCGAGCGACAAATATGTCGGCGGTCAAAGCACGATGAAGCTGTCGAACTACTTCGGACCCTGTACGCCGCCCGGCGCCCCCCATCATTATACCTTCACGCTGATCGCGACCGATCTTGAGCCATCAGCCCTGCAGGCCGGGATGACGCGCGACGAACTGATCAAGGCGCTGGATGGCCACGCCAAGGGGGCTACCGGTTTGATCGGCACGTTCTCCAAGCCGTGACAAGGTTGCCAGCGCTTCCTCCCTTTGCGGGGGTGGAAATACCTTCGCGGGTCGTCCCGGCGAACGTCGGGACGACCCGGAGATAGATTGCCGCCATGTCCCGCCTGATGCTTCTCGTCTGTCAATTGCTGGTCGCCGTCGTCGTGCTGGGGCTGTGGCAATTGCTCGCCACGGCGCCGATCTTCGGCCGCATCCTGCTGCCGCCTTTTTTCTTTTCCAATCCGGTCGACGTCGGCAGCCAGATCGTCGACTGGTTCTCAACCGGCGTGATCTGGAAACACCTCGCGATCACGCTGTGGGAGTCAATTCTCGCTTTCGCGATCGGCTCGCTTGCCGGGGTCGCCGTCGGTTTCTGGTTCGCGCGCCAGCCCCGGGTCGCCGCGGTATTCGATCCCTATGTCAAGATGGCCAACGCGCTGCCGCGCGTCGTCCTTGCGCCCATCTTCACGCTGTGGCTCGGCCTCGGCATCTGGTCGAAGGTCGCGCTCGGCGTCACATTGGTGTTCTTCATCGTGTTCTTCAACGTCTATCAGGGCGTCAAGGAGGTCAGCACCACCGTGCTGGATAATGGCCGCATGCTCGGCATGAACGAACGG
>JGI12053J15887_10001068_pt1 | contig 12296 bp, 9 predicted proteins | sample MedBloCAOM1_O3_FD_15887 | JGI IMG/M metagenome (IMG submission 15887)
CGCCGCCGCCTGTTCGCGGCGGGCATCGCACTGTTCATGGCCTCGTCGGTCGCCTGCGCGCTGTCGACCGGCATCCTCTCGCTGATCGCAGCACGCGCTGCACAGGGCGCCGGCGCCGCGCTGGTCATGCCGGTCGGAATGGCGTTGCTGAGCACAGCCTTTCCGAGGGAAGAGCGGGCGCGCGCGCTCGGCATCTTCAGCGGCGTGGTCGGAATTGCCGTGCTGGCGGGGCCCGCTGTTGGCGGCGCCATCACCGAAGTCCTGGGGTGGCAGTGGATCTTCTGGATCAATCTGCCGATCGGGCTGATCGCCATCGTCATGGTGATGATTTGGCTGCGCGAAAGTTTCGGTGCCGAGGCAGCCCTCGATATTCCCGGGCTCGCACTGGTCGCGGCTTCGGCCTTCGCGGTGGTCTGGGGCCTGCTGCGCGGCAACGCCGCCGGCTGGAACAGCGCCGAGGTGCTGACTGCGCTCGTCGTCGGGTTGCTGCTGGCGGCGGCATTTGCCACCTGGGAATTGCGCGCATCCGCGCCGATGCTCCCGATGCGGCTGTTCCGGTCGCGGGCGTTCTCATCGGGCATCGTCGCCGGCTTTCTCTTGTACGGAGCGATGTACGGCGTGTTGTTTCTGCTGCCGCAATTTCTGCAGACCGCGCTTGGCTACGGGCCGCTCGGCGTCGGCCTGCGGCTATTGCCCTGGACCGCCACCCTGTTCGTGACCGCGCCGATCGCGGGCAATGTCGTCAACAGGATCGGCGAACGCCCGCTGGTCGCGATCGGGCTGTTGATGCAGGCAATCGGCCTCGGCTGGATCGCGATGATCATTACGCCCGGTGTCGCCTACGCAACGATGATTGCGCCGCTGGTTGTTGCCGGCGTCGGCGTGTCGATGGCGATGCCGGCGGTTCAGAATGCCGTGCTGNGTTCGGTCGCCGTCGTCGAAATGGGTAAGGCGTCCGGCGTCTTCAACATGGGACGCTTCCTCGGCGGNATGTTCGGGATCGCGCTGCTGGTGGCGGTATTTTCCGCGAACGGCGCGGCCAATTCGCCGGCAAGATTCAGCGCCGGTTTTGCCGCAGCAATGGCGGTAGCGGCGGCGCTGTCGTTGCTGGGAGCGTTTGCGGGCGCGTGGCTGCCGGCCAGCCGTCGCGTCGCCGCAGCGCAGACGCCGCAGGGCGCTTGACCCGGCGAGCGTTGCCGGATCGATCACAATAGATTTTAGCGATCGTGCGATCCGCAAGAGGGCCTTGGACCGAAACCTCCAAGTGCTTACATGATAGAGCATACGGAGAAGTCTGAACCGGAAGGCGACAGCACATGACCACAGAGCAGCCGCGACCGGCAGGCCCCCCTCGCGTGGTGATCGTCGGCGCCGGCTTCGGCGGGCTGGAAGCGGCGCATGGACTTGCAGGAGCTGCGGTCAGCATCACGCTGATCGACCGGCGCAATCACCATCTGTTCCAGCCGCTATTGTATCAGGTCGCCACCGCGTCACTGGCGACTTCGGAGATCGCCTGGCCGATCCGCTATTTGCTGCGCGCTCGCCCCGAGGTCACGACCTTGTTCGCCACGGTGACCGGTGTCGACGCGCAAGCCAAGCGCGTGCTGCTCGATGATGGCGACGGCTTGCCCTATGACACGCTCATTCTCGCCACCGGCGCCCGCCATGCGTATTTCGGTCATGACGAATGGGAGCCGTTCGCGCCCGGCCTGAAAACGCTTGAGGACGCCACCACGCTGCGGCGGCGCATCCTGGTGGCCTTTGAGCGCGCGGAGCGCGAGAGCGATCCGCAACGGCGTGACGCGCTGCTGACCTTTGTTATTATCGGCGCCGGCCCGACCGGCGTCGAACTCGCCGGCACTATTGCCGAATTGGCGCAGGACACGCTGCCGGCCGACTTCCGCAACATCGACACCCACAAGGCGCGCGTCGTGCTGATCGAGGCCGGGCCGCGCGTGCTGGCGGGCTTTGCCGACGATCTTTCCGCCTATGCGCAGCGCTCGCTCGAAAGTATCGGCGTCGAGGTGATGCTGGGCCAGGCCGTCACCGAATGCACGGCCGATAGCGTCGTGTACGGTGGCAACAGGCTCGAGACCAAAACCATCATCTGGGCCGCCGGCGTGCGCGCCTCGCCCGCCGCCGAATGGCTCGGCGCACCGGCTGACCGCGCCGGCCGCCTGCAAGTCCTGCCGGATCTCACCGTACCAGGCCATCCCGATATCTTCGCCATCGGCGATACCGTTGTTATCAATGGGCCAGATGGAAAGCCGGTCCCGGGAATTGCGCCGGCAGCCAAGCAGCAGGGACGTTATGTCGCAGATTGCATCAAGGCGCGCTTGCGCGGCGATACGCCCGCGCCGTTCCGTTACAAACACGCCGGCAGCCTGGCGCAGATTGGCAAGCGCAAGGCGGTGATCGATTTCGGGCGCATCAAGCTGCGCGGCACGCTTGCATGGTGGATATGGGGCATCGCACACATCTATTTTCTGATCGGCCTGCGCAACCGGCTCAGCGTCGCGATCAGCTGGCTATGGGTCTACGTGCGCGATCAGCGCGCGGCGCGCTTGATTACGCAAGGCAGCAGCAAGGTGGCGCGGTGAGTTTCAGGAATTGAAAGCCAACAGGGCGCTCCTGTCGTCATTACGAGGAGCGAAGCGACGAAGCAATCCAGTCTTCCTTGCGTCTCCGGATTGCTTGGCGGAGCCTGTCATCGGGCGCGCATTCGCGCGACCTGTTGGCCCGCAATGACGGTGTGGCCGCATTTTCGGTCGGACTCACATCACTTCACCAGCGAACACCCGCCATCGGCCACCGGCCGGAACGCTTGCTCGGCGGGGACCGTCGAAACCAGCCTGTAGTAGTCATATGGATATTTCGACTCGTCCGGCTTCTTGACCTCGAACAGATACATCGGATGGATGACGCGGCCGTCCTCACGGATGGTGATCTCGCCGAACAGCTTGTCCTTGCCCTTGAACTTCTTCATCTGCGGCACGACGTTTTTCGCGTCGTCACTGCCGGTCGCCGCGACCGCGTTTAGATAGGCCAGCGTGGACGCATAGACGCCGGCCTGGTTGCCGCTCGGCATCTTGCCGTTCATGCCCGGCCGCGCGGCGAAACGTTTAGCAAAGGCGCGGGTATCGTCATTCATGTCCCAATAGAACGCCTCCAGCAGTTGCAGTCCCTGGGCGACCTTCAGCCCCATGCCGTGGACGTCATTGACGAACAGCAGGAACGCCACCATCGTCTGCCCGCCCTGCTGGATACCGAATTCCGCGGCCTGCTTCACCGCGTTGATGGTGTCGCCACCGGCATTGGCAAGCCCGATCACCTTCGCCTTTGAATTCTGCGCCTGCAGCAGGAATGACGCGAAATCCGAAGTGCCGAGCGGATGCTTGGCCGAGCCCAGCACCTTGCCGCCATGCTTTTCGATGTAATTGGTGGCTTCGGCCTCGATGCCCTGGCCGAGCGCGTAATTCACGGTGACGAAATACCAGTCCTTGCCGCCGCGCGCCATCATCGCCGCCGCCGTCGTATTGCCGGTCGCCCAGGCATCGTTAACCCACTGGATGGTGTTGGGCGAGCAGGCTTTGCCGGTCAGATCGGAGCTGGCGGTGGACGACGCGAGGAACGTCATCTTGGAATCGCGCACAAGCGAATTGATGGTGAGGCCGACGGCCGAGTTTGGCACGTCGACAATGGCATCGACGCCGTCGACCTCAAGCCATTTGCGCGCGATCGCGGATCCCACATCGGCCTTGTTCTGGTGATCGGCGTAAACGATCTCGACCTTGATGTTCTTGCCGACGCCGTTGAAATCTTCCGCCGCCATGCGCGCAGCCTCCACCGAACCCATGCCGTTGGTGTCCTGGAAGATGCCGGAGATATCGTTGAGCACGCCGACCCGCACCACATCGCCGGAAATTTCGGCGTATGCCGGTCCCCATGCGGCGCAGGACAGCGCCAGCGCCAGACGAAGCCTAAGATCCCTCATAAATTCTCTCCCTTTGGATTTGATTTGTTGCCGCTTCCGGGCTTTGCCGGGCATTAATTCAGTTCAAGGCACGCCGATCGTCGGCGATCACGGATCGTCAAACCTGCCTTTCCGGAAAGCGCAGGACGAGACCATCTAGGTCTTGCTTGATTTTGATCTGGCAAGACAAACGACTGGTCGGTTGCCGTTCGGCGGCCACTCCGTCAAGCAGCGCATTTTCTTCCTCACCCATGGCAGCGAGGCGGTCGATCCAGTTCTCGTCGACATACACATGGCAGGTGGCGCACATGGCATTGCCGCCGCACTCGGCCACGATCTCGTCAATGCCATTCCGCGTCGCGACCTGCATGGCGCTCTCGCCGATATCAGCTGCGATGTTCACGGATCCGCCATCGAGGCGAATGAACGTAATGATCGGCATGGAACTCAGAGGGGTTTGAGTGTGATGGGAAGACTTTCCAGGCCGCGCAGCGTGTTGTTGTAGCGGCGCTTTACCGGACCGGTGATCTCGATGGTAGCGACCTTTCGCGCCAGCGCCGCCAGCACCGCTTCGCCTTCCAGGCGGGCGACAAGCTGGCCGACGCACATATGAATGCCCGCGCCGAAGCCGACATGACCGCTGGTCTTGCGCGTGATGTCGTAGCGATCCGGATCGGCCCATCGCCTGGGATCGCGATTGGCCGCGCCCAGGAACATCAGGATTTTCTCGCCCTCGCCGATATCGTGACCGCCGATATCGACGTCCTTCGTCGTGGTGCGGAAGAAGGTCTGCACCGGGCTTTCAAACCGCACCGCCTCCTCGAACGCATTGCGGGCCAGGCTCGGATCGTTGCGCAACCGCGCCCATTCCTCCGGAAAGCGCGCGAGGCAGTAGACTGCGGCGCCGAGGCCGTTGACGGTGGTATCGATACCGGCCGAGAGCAGCGAGCGCACCAGCATCGGCGCCTCGGCCGCGGTGATATCGCCAGCATCGACCCGGGCATAGATGCAGGCACCGAAACCTCCGGGTGCGAGATTGTCGCGCTGGCATTGCTCCTGCACATAGGCTTGGTGCGGTTGCGAGCGTTCGATCGCGGTCTGCCGCAATTCATTCGGCGGCCCGAACGCATTAAACACCACGCCGGCATAGGGCAGCAGATGCTCGCGCCCTTGCTGTTTCAACCCGACGGCATCGGGAAAGACCGAGAGCGGATAGGCCTCGGCCAGATCGGCGATGGCATCGAAACTTCCTCTGGCCAGCAACGCGTCGACCTCGGCTTCGGCGGCGGCGACGAACCCGTCACGGATCTGCTTCATGACCGCAGGCGAAAGCACCCGGCTGAGTACCGCACGCGTCCGCGTATGGGCCGGCGGATCAGCCTCGAGAATAAGACTCGGCGGCCGCCACGGCTTCTCTTTGGCAAAATCGCTCAAGCCGACGCCGCGGCTGGAACAGAATGTCAGGGGATCGTTGAGCACGGCATGGACTTCGGCATAGCGCGCCACCGCATACACGTTCCAATTGTCGAGATGCACCACCGGACCCGCCTCGCGCAACGCCTGTTGGGCGGGGTAAGGATTCTCGAAGAACTCGATCGCAAATGGATCGACGTCAAGGGCCGGGATGTCCGAAAGCACGCTGCCGGACGCCGCGCCTGCACGTCCGTCGCCAACCCCGGCCGAACCTGTTGTGACCATGTGAGCCTCCCGAAGTTTAGTCTTGTAAAGGCGCGGCTTGTGTCTCTATTTCTCGACTGTGCGTTTGAGGGGATGCTGCGAGACATGAGCAAGAACGGATCGACCGGCTCGCGTCGAAGGGCGGTACGAGTGAGCGGTGCCAAGACAGGCCAAACGCTCGATCTCGAGCGCTACGTGCCCGCCTTCATCACGTTCATCGCCAACAAGCTGTCGCGCAGCGCCACGGCGTTTTACCAGAAGCGCTTCGGCGTCAACGTCAGCGAGTGGCGGATCATGTCGCTGCTCGCGATCGAACCGGGCATCACCGCCTCGCGCATTTGTTACGTCATCGGCTTCGACAAGGGTCCCGTAAGCCGCACGCTGGCTCTGATGCAGAAACGGGGATTGATCGCGATCAAGACCGATCCGCGCGACGGCCGCAGCCATTCGATCGCGCTGACGCCCAGGGGAAGGCAGGTCCATGACGAAGTCATCGTCGCGGCGCTCGAGCGCGAGCGCCAGCTGCTCGCCTGCCTGCGAAAGGACGAGCGGGAAGTCCTGATCGATCTGCTGCGACGCGTCCACAGCAATCTCGATGCCGTCACGGATCAAGGTGAGCCGGCCGACGAGGATTGAGCGGCTCGAAGCCGGAACCGGCATTTCCCGGCTCAAGCCGCCGGCCAAGCCTGCGCCAACCACCACGAACTCATTAAGCGCTGATTCGCCGCTACGCTCGGGCATTCGTCCACTCCCCTCACGGCCTGGCAGTTGAACTGCTTTGTTGAGACGCCGTCGTTGCCGAAAAGCTCCCACAAACTAGTTGCCTTGGCAACAATAAAGGTTCGGCTTTGCTCAAGCCATTCCGCCGCGAAGATTGACGCGCCTTCAATTCCTGTGGGTCGAACTCCGAGCGGCTGACGATCAGCGGGCTGAACGACGGGCGCGCGCCATCAGCCCGGACACCCGATCCATTCGGCCGACGCATCGTCTGCCAGCATCGCGACCGCGCCGGCGCGCCGCGTCAGTACCGCGCGCTGGTTGATATAGCCCTTGTCGGTGATTTCGCCGCCGTCAACCGAGGCGGGCTCGGCCAACAGCAGCCCCCGGGTCGCATGACCAGACGAACCACCGCTGCTTTGCGCCCTGAGTTTCGCCAACCCTAAAGCTACTCCGTCGCGCACGCTTTCGTTGCCGATCACCTCACTCACATCGGTGCTCTCGGATAGCCCGGCATGCGCGCGGCAAGCGGCGATGTTTGGAAATACCAGAAAGTGCACGTCATCGCCGCCATGGCCTGACACCACGATGTCCTGCGCCAAAGGCGCCAGCGCCGCGATAGCGGCGACGCGCAACGTGCCGACGCTGACCCAGGTGCCGGAGTTGAGCTTGAAATCTTCGGCGACGCGGCCATCGAAAAACAATCCGAGCTCCGGGCGATCCGGATCGGCGAAGGTCACGGCGTCGCCGATCCGATAGAAGCCATCGGCGTCGAACGCTTGCGCAGTCAGTTCCGGCGCCTTCCAGTAACCCGGCGTGACATTGGGTCCGCGCACGCGCACCTCGAGCTTGTCGCCTGATGGCACGAGCTTCAACTCGGTGCCGGGGATCGGCACGCCGATATTGCCGGATCGTTTGGCCTGGAAGTGGCAGTCGGTGGCCAGCGGCGAGGTCTCGGTGGAGCCCCAGGCCGACACCATCGGCAGCGCGCGGCCGGCCGTCTTGATCGAGAGCTCTTCGATCGCATCCCAAAGATTCTGCGGCAGCGCAGCGCCTGCATAGAATGCGAACTTCACCTCGCCGAAAAAGCGGCGGCGCAGTTCGTCATCGCCGCGCAGCGCCGCAATCAGCATGTCGAAGCCGCGGGGCACGTTGAAGTACACTGTCGGCATCACGCTGCGCAGATTGGCCAATGACGTCGCAAACAGGCCGGGCGCCGGTTTGCCGCCGTCGATGTAGAGCGTGCCGCCGTTGCGCAGCACGAGATTGAAGTTGTGATTGGCGCCGAAGGTATGGCTCCACGGCAGCCAGTCGAGAATGACGAGATCGTTTGCCGCGCCTTCGAGAAACGACCAGGTCTGCGCCTTGGCCTGCTGGCTCGAGGTCAGCATGCGCTGGGTGTTGATCACGGCCTTCGGCGTGCCGGTCGAGCCCGAGGTGAACAGAAATTTTGCGATGGTATCGGGCGCGATGGCCGCGAAGGCTTTTGCGACAGCTGATGTTTCGGGCGTTGCCGCGACTGACCGAAATGAAATCGCGTCATTGCCCTCAGCATCGCCGCATACGATCTTTGCCGCATGCCGCGATTTGATCGCTGTCAGCGCCGGCGCAAAGGCCTTCATGCTGGAAACATAGATCGCGCCGGGGTCGAGCAAACTGATCATGCTCTTGAGCTTGTCAAAATCCTTCGACACCAGAGAATAGGCCGGCGAGATCGCAGCAATGGGCACACCGACATGCATCGCCGCGAGCGCAAACAGCGCATGATCGATGCTGTTGTCGGAGAGAACGACCAGCGGGTGCTCGGCGCTCAACCCCTGCGCCAGGACCCAGGCGGCTATCGAGCGCGCCTGCCGCAGGGCATCCTGGTAGGTCACGGTTGTCCACGGCGCATCAACGCTCGAACGCTCACCGAGAAAAATCCGTTCAGGTGCTTGCCGCGCCCAGTGCTCGAGCCAGTCGCCAACGCAACGCGCACCCTGCTGCAGCGGGGTGGTCGACTTCAGCCAGATGCTGCCGTCGGCGCGCCGATCAGCCACGATCTCGGGCGTCGCGAACAGCGTTTCGGAATTGTCGCGACGGTTGGCGCCGGCTGTTATCATCGGTTTCCCTCTTTATCGAGGCCAGCATTTTGCAATACGCTAGGACCGCGCGCCCCGGCAAGATGCCATTGCGCATGTTCCCCTGCCCGCCGCTGGATCCTTTCGGCTCTCGGGTCTTCTCGGCGGGCGGCTATTTATGTCGCACGATGACGACATATTTGGCGGGCATATCTTGCGAATTCTCGAAAGTAAGCGCGCGCATCACATCGAAATCGAGGCAATCACCTTCGTTCAGGTCGATCCGTTTCAGGTCGATATGGACGGATATTTTGCCTTCCAGCATGAGCAATTGTTGCGTGTAGGCTCGCCTACCCCACGGACTATATGGAACACGCGCGCCACCTGGGAGATCGACCACGATGATTTCGATTCCGCTGGCCACGTTCTGTGCGGAAGCATGCCGCCGGCGGTAGCCGGTATCCGGATCACGCCAGATTGGCTGGTCGGCGAAGCGGGCCAGGCGTTCGGGCGGACTGTCACTGAGGCCGATAACGGCGCTTAACGTCACGTCCAGCGCCGCGCAAAGCTTGCCCAGCAGAACTGCGGTAGCGCTGCTGTCGCCACGCTCGATGCGGCTTATCATTCCCCGGCTGACGCCGGAGCGGGCGGCCAACTGGTTCAAGCTGAGGCTCGCGTTCGATCGCAATGTCTTGAGTCGAATTCCGATTGCCTTGTCCAACTCCTTCTGGCCCATCGAATTCTCTCAAATGATTTTCGGGAGCCACTGCCCCGTCGAGGCTCCCGAAGATTCTCAAGCCTTCCGCGAAATCAGCTCCACGAACCGGTCGGAGGATATCACAGGTGCAAAGAAATTATTGATGCGCTCCATGGCGGCGGCCTCCTGTTCCGGCTTCTGACAGGCACAGGCGTCGCCGATCACGATCGGCAGATATCCGGCATCGCGCGCCGCACGTGCATTGCCCTCTATGCACCAATCGAGATGTATGCCGGTCAAAACGATGGTCTGGATTCGCTTGCGGGCCAGTTCCAACGGCAATTGCGTTCCTGCGAAGGCGGTCTGAAGCGCGAGTTCGTTGAACTCGTTGTCCCCAGGCTGGACCAGCGCGCGGAGTTCGCCGACGAGTTCGTTGTCTCGCTTTTTCATCTCCGGGGTAAAATTCAATCCTTTGACCCAGCTTGCAAACTGGACCCGGTCAAAGTCGCTCTGCGGGTAGTTTTCCCTGAACACCTCGTAGCCGATCCAGTTGAACGACTTGAAGTTCGGCGCCTTGCGCGCCGCCGTCGCGACCTTGACGGTTGCCGGCAGGCTTCCGCGTTCGCGGTGTTTCTCGCCGGCCTGGACGCCGCCGGGATCGTAGAGAGATTTGTTTTGGCTGACTGACATGAATGCCGCGGGCCGAGACAGAATCTCGGCGAGGTCGAGTTCTTTCCATTGCGGTGCAAGCTCAGGAATCGCATTGATTCCGCCTACACCCGAGGCAGCCCTGACTGTTTCGCTTGCAACAAGCACCGGAGTCGCCGCGAGGACCGCTGCACCAACCAAAGCTTGCCTTCGAGAAGTAAGAGGCAAATTCATTTCAAGCTCCTGCTTTTATCGGGTTGAGCCATCCCGTCGATCGCCGCGCAGCGACGATTTCAGAAAATGGCTCGCGTGAACGAAGCAATCGATGTGCCCTCAAAGCAGAACGCCGGCCAATATGTTGGAATCTTCAATGAGCATGATCGCGGCGGATGGAAGAACTGGTCCTGCCCCGGCGCGTGATCGGAGATTGCGCGTGCGTGGATTGTGCAAACGAAACTGCCGGACCGTTCAATGGCCAGTGCGAAGCGCCTCGGAATCGCACGTGTGGGAAGCATCACGCAATGTCTTGTGCGCGCTCATGTTCCCCTGACAATCGATCGAGACGCGGCCTGCGCCAGAAATCGCTGCTCCGCTGCGCAAATTGTACGCAAGAATGCATCACGCACAATGAATAAGCAAATGCCACGTCATAGCGCTGCGAATAAAGAATGAGCAGTGCGTGTCATGCTGCGCCAACCATTTGAAAAAGATAAATGATTCTGAAACGCGGGGGCGCCGAGCGCAGTTGTACACAATGGCACGGGCTTTGCTTAATTCGTTCCTAACCAATTTCCAGCTTGGGGGCGTACGCGATGGCGGGCTCAAAGTATCCAATCAGCGGCACCATCGTCGCGCAGCCAGCACCAATCGAGCTCGACTGGGCCAAGACCGCTCTCCTCATCATCGACATGCAACGCGATTTCATGGAACCCGGCGGATTTGGCGAAACGCTGGGCAATGATGTCTCGCAGCTTGCCGGCGCGGTGAAGCCTATCGCGGCGGTATTGGGTGCCGCGCGCGCCAGCGGTATGCTCGTCGTCCACACCCGCGAAGGACATTTGCCCGATCTGTCCGACGCGCCACCGGCCAAGCTCGAACGCGGCGCGCCGAGTTTACGCATCGGCGATCCCGGACCGATGGGACGGATCCTGATTCGCGGCGAAGCCGGCCACGACATTATCCCGGCGCTTTATCCGCTCGACAGCGAGATCGTCATCGACAAGCCCGGCAAGGGCGCGTTCTACGCAACCGAGCTCGGCGACGTCTTGGAGAAATACGGCATCGAGAACCTGCTGGTGTGCGGCGTCACCACCGAAGTTTGCGTCAACACCACGGTGCGCGAGGCCAACGACCGCGGCTACCGCTGCGTCGTGCTGGCCGATGGCTGCGCCTCCTACTTTCCCGAATTCCACGAGATGGGCCTGAAAATGATCAAGGCCCAGGGCGGCATCTTCGGCTGGGTCAGCGACTCCGCCGCGGTTCTTGAGGCAATGACACCGGAGACTTCAAACATCTTGGCAGCAGGGGCATCACGATGAGCACGAGCATGACTGCGGGAAAATTGGATTTCAAACCTGTATTGTGGACGCCGGGCGACTGGAACGCGTTCTTCGGCTTCGGCACCAACATCCTCGTCAACATGCTGGTGTTGACCGGGCTGTTGCGCTTCGTGCTGAAAATGCCGGATACGCTGGTGTTCGGCCGCATCCTGCCGGCGCTCGGCCTGATGATGTGCCTCTCCACGTTCTATTATGCGTGGCTCGCCTATCGTCTCGCGCAGAAGACCGGCCGCACCGACGTCTGCGCACTCCCATCCGGCGTCAGCGTGCCCCACATGTTCATCGTCACCTTCGTGATCATGCTGCCGATCACGATCAAGACCGGCGATCCGATGAAGGGCTGGTCCGCCGGCCTGGTATGGGTGTTCTTCCAGAGTTTTATTCTGATGATCGGCGGATTCATCGCGCCGTACATTCGGAAAATCACGCCGCGCGCAGCCCTGCTCGGCACGCTCGCCGGCGTATCCGTGACCTTCATCTCGATGCGGCCCGCGCTCGAAATGTACATGACGCCGCAGATCGGCCTGGTCTGCTTTGCCATCATCCTGGTGAGCTGGTTCGGCGGCGTGAAATACCCGAAGGGAATTCCCGCCGGGCTCGTGGCCATCGCGGTCGGCATGATCATCGCGTGGGGCTCGAACCTGTTCGGTCTGGGGCTCGGAGGGCTCAGCGTCAAGGGCGTCGGCGACGCGTTTGCGAGCTTCGGCTTCTCGGTGCCGCTGCCGGCGTTCGGTCAGGTATTCTCGGGCTTCGAATTCCTCGGCATCATTCTGGTGACGGCGATACCGTTCGGCATCTACGATCTGGTCGAAGCGATGGACAACGTCGAAAGCGCCGAAGCGGCTGGCGACGAATATCCGACCACGCGCGTGCTGACCGCCGATGGCGTCGTCAGCCTGATCGGCTGCCTGATGGGCAACCCCTTCATTAACGCGGTTTATATCGGCCATCCCGGCTGGAAGGCG
>JGI12053J15887_10001069_pt1 | contig 12294 bp, 12 predicted proteins | sample MedBloCAOM1_O3_FD_15887 | JGI IMG/M metagenome (IMG submission 15887)
ACGCCGATCAGCGCGCCGGGGATGCGGCCGCCAAAGACGCAGCGCGGCAATCGGCGGCCGCCAACCTGGCACGCCTGCGGGATCTGGAGTCCTTCAAGCGTGTCGTGGCGCCCTTCGCCGGCGTGGTCACCGAGCGCAACACCGATGTCGGCGCACTGATCAACGCCGGGCAGAGCCCGGGCAGCGCCTTGTTCCGCGTGGCGGACACGCACCGGCTGCGCATCTACGTGTCCGCTCCGCAGGCGTATGCGGCGGACATTCAGCCGGGCCTGGCGGCGACGCTGGTGTTCGCGGATCGTCCCGCCCAGCGCTACTCCGCCTCCGTCACCTCCACCGCGCGCGCGCTGGATGCCGCTTCCCGCACGCTGCAGGTCGAGCTGCAGATCGACAATACTGCGGGCGAGCTGCTGCCGGGGTCCTATGCACAGGTGCACTTCACGCTGTCCGCCGGCGCGAACACGCTGCGAGTGCCGGTCAACACGGTGTTGTTTCGCGCGCAAGGCCTGCAGGTCGCCACGCTCGACCACGACCATCGTGTGCACCTGAAGTCCATCACGCAGGGGCGGGATTTCGGCACCGAAATCGAGGTGCTGACAGGGGTCGACGCGGCCGACATCCTGGTGGTCAATCCCCCCGATTCCATCAGCGAGGGTGCCCCGGTGCGCATCGCGCAGCCGCGAGCGCCGCCGGGCGGCGCGGCAGGACCCTCCTGATGCCACGCGCGGCATCGCTGGCGGTGGCAGTGCTGGGGGTACTCAGCGCGTGCTCGCTCAGCCCGCGCTATCACCGCCCGTCCGTGCCTGCCCCGCCGGATTCCTATAAGGAGGCCGGCGAGTGGAAGCTGGCCACGCCTGCGGACCGAACGCCGCGCGGCCAGTGGTGGACGATGTTCCAGGACCGGGAGCTCGATGATCTCGAAGCGCAGGTCACCGATGCCAATCAGAGCCTGCGGGCGGCGCTCGCGCGGCTCGAGCAGGCGCGCGCTCAGACCCGCATCGCGCGTGCGGCGTGGTTTCCCAATCTGACGGCTCAGGCGAACGCCACCCGCTCACGCACCTCGCTCAACTCGCCCACCTACACCCCCGCCAAGCCGGCTACCCGGAATGCCTTCACCGCAGAGGGGAATCTGTCCTACGAGCTGGACCTGTTTGGCCGCGTGCGCAACAGCGTCGCGGGCGCGCGAGCCAGCGAGCAGGCAAGCGCCGGAGATGTCGCGGCGCTCGATCTCAGCGTGCACGCCGAGCTCGCCAGTGACTACTTCACGCTGCGCGGCCTGGATGTTGAGCAGCAGCTGCTCGATCACACGGTCGCCGACTACGCCCGCGCGTTGCAGCTCACCCAGAACCTGTATCACGGCGGGGCCGCGGCACTCGCCGACCTGCAACAGGCGCAGGCGCAGCTCGAGTCGGCGCGCACCCAGGCCGAGGATACCCGCCTGCGCCGCGCGCAGACCGAGCATGCCATCGCCGTCCTGGTCGGCCGCGAGCCTGCCGATTTCAGTGTCGCCGCGCGCGCGGATAGCAGCGATCTGCCAGTTGCGGAGGTCGCGCCCGGCCTGCCCTCGGAGCTGCTCGAGCGCCGTCCGGACGTGGCTGCCGCGGAGCGCCGTGTCGCGGCTGCCAACGCCGCTATAGGCGTGGCGCGGGCGGCTTACTTTCCCGTATTCAACCTGGCAGGCACGGCGGGTGTGGAGAGCACCGCCGTTTCCAACTGGATCAGCGCCCCGAGCCGCTTCTGGTCGATCGGCCCGCAGGCGTTGCTGACGCTCTTCGACGGCGGCCTGCACGCGGCACAGTCCGCCGCGGCGCATGCTGCCTACGACGAGCAGGTCGCCAGCTACCGCGGCACGGTGCTCGCCGCCTTTCAGGACGTCGAGGACGCTCTTGCGGCCTTGCGCCAGTTGCGGCGCGAGAGCATCAGTCAGGGGGCCGCCGTTACCGCGACGCAGGGGGCCCTCGAGCAGGCGAATCTGCGCTACAAGGGCGGGATCGTGAGCTACCTCGAGGTCGTGTCGACCGAAAACGCCGCACTCGCCTCACGCCTGGCGGCGGTCGACATCGGCATCCGCCGCACCAATGCCACGGTGCTCCTGGTCAAGGCCCTGGGCGGGGACTGGCAGCCGCGCTGAGCGCCTATCTCAGGTAGGCGTGCACCACGTCGATGAGGTGCCGCGCCCCGCGGGCGCGCTCGCGGTCCGGGTCGTGCGTCGGATCCGAGACGTGCATGCGGATGTGATCCTCCAGCAGTTCGGCCATCAGGCTGTTGGCCGCGCCGCGCGCTGACACCGTCAGCTGCATCACTTTGGCGCAGTCGGAATCCTTCTGCAGGGCGCGCTCGATCGCCTCCACCTGCCCGCGCAGCCGCCGCACCCGCTGCAGCAAGCGTGTCTTGTCCTCGACCGTGTGTCCCATGGTGGCGCCGCCTCCCCTACCCTTCCGCATATAGGGTGGGGGGTATAGTACCTCACCGCCTGAGCTGCGCGTCAGATAAAAGCAGCCAGGATCGCGTGCACGGCCAGCGCCGGAAAGGGGTAACGCGCACCGCCGCGTCAGTACTCAACATGCACCCGCGCCGCCCAGAAGCGCACCGGACCGCGATCGCGGTTGTAGCCAGGATTGCGAACGTACTGAAAATCCGGCCCGACCTGCCAGCGCACCGGCCCCGCCTGCTGCGGCCACACAAATTGCAGGCGATAGTAGGCTTCCAGTATCTGCTCACGGCCGTAGGTCAAGCGGCCGTCACCCAGCAGAAAGCCCGCTCCGCCCGCAGTCAGATAGTCGCGGTGTCCGGCCGAGAGCGCCTCGCTGACCAGCGCCAGGCCGAGTCGATCGTCGGGGCGTTGCCAATGACTACCCGCGAGTTGTCCGCCGAGCGTCGCCACCTGCTCCACCTCGGTAAAAGCGAAGCTCTCCGTATGACCGTCGTTCCAGCCCCAGCGCAGGAACACTCCCGTGGCGCCCGCATCGGCCAGCGGCTGCTCCGCGTTGACACCGAAGCCATACTTGTGGCGTCCCTCCCGATCATCGGCGACGATGTTCGGGGTGGTAGCGCTCGCCGCGGCGATCGCCAGCGCTGCGGCGTAGTCCCCCATGCGTGCGGTATTGAAATAGGCCAGCAGGCGCACGACGGTACCGGTCGACCACGGCGACAGTGTGAGCTGCAGGTTCTGACCACGCGCCCGCCGAAACGATGACTCGAGGGTCTGCTGGTTGGCGAGAATCGGCATCAGGTAGGCCCCGTATTTGAGGCTCCAGGACGGGCTCANGTAGCCGATGACGAAACCATCGGTATAGCCGCGCGTGTTGGCGGCGTAGTCCCACGCGGTGTTGGCCCACAGCGACCAGTTCAGGAACTGNGTGCGTGGCGAGCCGGCGTAGCTGTTCTGATCGAAGTCGTCCGGGACCGCCATCCGGCCGAGCTTGAATTCCAGCCGTGTGCTGGCTTCAGTGCCGGGAATCTGATCCTGGCCGCGCGCGGCCGGGGCGACCGCATCGCCCAGCGGTAGCAGGAACCGCAGGTAACTGCGCGCGATGTAGAACTGCTTCTTCAGGCCGGACACACCTTCACGGACCACATCGCCGTTGGTCAGTCCAGCGAGTCCGGTGGCGTTGCTCACGCCCGAACCCATGAACTTCTCGACGTCCAGGTAAGCCTGCGCCCAGCTCACCGGCGCCCAGCCCACGTAAACGCCCAGGGTATGGGTGGGCTGCGTGTCTCCGTCCGGATTCAGGCTCAGCGGCCCGGCGTAAGGCGAGCGCAAGCCGTCCTGATGTTGCAGGATGTACGTGTACTGGGCGCCGAGCAGCATAGGCGCATCGCCGCCCGCAGCAGGCCCGGATGTCGCATCGGCGCAGCGCATGCCGAGTAGCGCGAGCGCGCCCAGCCGGCGCCAGCGGCGAAGGATGTTGTGCATTCGATTTCTCGCAATACTCGACGCGTCCGCCATAGCACCCGGGCATCGCAGCAACGCTGCAAGGCGCCGTTTCGCCGCTCACCCTGCCGGCCGCTTTAGCGGCGCGCGCGGCGCGAATATTTTTCCAATGGCCTGCCCACAACGGCGGGACGGATTCTTCAGGCTCACCTGCCGCAAGTCAAGACATACTATACCCCCTACCCTATATGAGGCCCGGCATGCGGATCACTGCCCGGCTGGCCAAGCTGTTGCTCTTAGGTCATCGCCGTCATGGGTTGGCTGGGACTCGCGCTGCTGCTGCGCTCGCTATGGGCTGCGAGCGTGGTGTCGCGCAACGACACGGCGCTGGGCGCGCTCTTGGTGGATGCTGTGTTGTGACTGCGGTCGCGATCGAGCGCACGGCGCTCGCACCGCGAGCCTTGGTTAGCGGCGTTAGCTGGCGCGCCGCCGTCCGCCGGCGCGCCTGTGGGGGCTCCTCAAGCCCCCACGCCCAAACCGGTCCGCTGATGGCCGCACTCAGCGCCGGTTCAAACCCCGTGTGCAGCGGCCGCGTGGCCCTCAGGAGCCAGGCGGCGGCTGCTGCGGCTCGGGGCGGGCTCGATCAGCCCTGTGGCGAGCGCGTGTCGCTGCGCGCCTGTTCCTGGGCCTTACGGACCTCGGCCTTGACGTTCGCGTCGGGTTTCAGCTGGTGGATTGCCGTAGCGAGCTTCGCCCCGCCGGTCACTCTCGACTTCAGGTCCGGGAAGGGAATGCTGAGATTCTGCGAGGCGTGCAGGGTCGCTACACACTCGTCAACACTCCTGAATCCCGCGCACGCTTCCTGCGCCGACATGCCCGGCGGCACGATGGCAGCCAGCCCCGCGCTCTGCGCCGTCGATGCGCTCGACTGTGCCGTTGCCGAGGGGTCGGCCTGCGTCGTCGGGTCGGTCGACGGCATCGAGGGCTGCTCCGCAGGTGATGGCTGGGCCGCGCCTGCCTGATCCTCGGGTCCGCCGGCGTAAGCAAACGCTGCCAGCCCCAGCGCGGCGGTTGCCGCAATCAAAGTTAAAAAGCGCTTCATTGTCACACCTCCATTGCTATGAGACCTGTGCGTCTCGACGCACCGCACCAGGCGGCAGATCCCCGCCGCTGTCGCGAGCGCTCTCCCTGAGTCGGCGTTGCGATCCCACCGACCTAAACCGTGCCCGTATCTAAGCGCCCTGCACTCGGCAGGGCAACGTGTCTGCAATCTGCGCCGTGCGTGTTGCCGGTGTCGCCGCGTAGGACTACGCGCAGCAACTCGTGACTTGCTGGCGCGCCGCTCAGCGTGCGCGGACGAAATCGAGGTAGCCGCGCCCGACATCGGTGTGGGTGAGCTGTACGCGCAGCGCGTCACCGACGTCCAACCCTTCAAACCCCTTGACGAGACGCCCTTCCGCAACCGGCTGCTGGATGCGCACCCACACTCCTTTTTCCGAAGCGCCGGTCACCAGGGCATCAAACTGCTGACCGATGCGCGATTCGAGCAGCATGGCGGCGGCGGACTTGCGCACCTGACGTTCGACCTTCGCAGCATTGCCTTCCTGCTCGGTGCTATGTGCCGCGAGGCTGCGCAGCTCCTCGTCGCCGTAGGGCGCGCTGCGGCCGGCGAGCGCGCCCTTCAGCAGCCGCTGGGTGATGACGTCCGGGAAGCGGCGGTTGGGCGCGGTCGCGTGCGTGTAGTCATCCACTGCCAGCCCGAAATGTCCTTCGGCAGGTTGTCCGGGGCGCTTGAGCACATACTCGCCGGCCCCCAGCAACTTGACGATCGACAGCGACAGGTCCGGGAATTGCGCCGGCGCCGCCTGCCGGCGCGTGACGAGAAATGCGCTGAGCGCGCGCGCTTCCGGTGCCGCCGGCAGACGCTCGCCAAGTCCCCGCGCCAGCTCGACGATCCGCCCCCAGCGCTGTGGCGCGCGCAGCACGCGGCGCAGCGATGAGGAGCCGCGGCGCTCCANGTACTGCGCCACGACACCGTTGGCCGCGATCATGAAGTATTCGATGAGCTCCTTGGCGCGATTGTCCTCGTCGGGCTTGAGATCCGCGAGCACTCCGCCATCGTAGACCGCCCGCGCCTCGATGGTGCTGAGTACCAGTGCGCCGTGCTCATGCCGCACGCGTTTGAGCGCCTGTGCCGCGCCGTCCTGGATGCGCAGCTGTTGCTCCATGCCGCTCACCCGTGCAACGCCCGCGGGCACCTGGCCGGTGCCGAGGAGCCACGCCGCAACGCTGTCATAGGCGAGTTTGGCGCGATTGCGAACCACCGCGCGATAGATGTCGGATGCCGCAACGGTACCATCGGCCGCGATGGTCATGTCGACGACGACGCTGAGACGGTCCTGGTCCTGCGCGAGCGATGTGAGATCGGTCGACAGCCGCTCGGGGAGCATCGGAAAGATCTCCGCGGCGGTGTAGACGGTGGTGGTGTTGGTGCGGGCGTGCGCGTCGATGGGTGAGCCGGCAGCCACCGTAACGTCGACATCGGCGATCGCCACCAGGATCTTGACCGCTCCGCCGCTCAGCGGCTCGGCAACCGACAGCTGATCGAGGTCGCGCGAATCGTCGTTGTCGATCGAGCACCACAGCAGGGCGCGCAGGTCACGGATCTGCGGGCCGCTCTCCATCGCGGCCTGGCCGATGGTGCGCCATTGCTGCGCGGCGGCTGCGGAGAACTCCGGCTCGAGTCCCTGCTCCAGCATCGCGCGCCGCGCAATGCTCCTGAGTTCGTTGCTTCTGTCAGGTGGCATGGCGGCATGATACCCGCGATGCCCCGCTGGCGAATCGCAGCCCTGCGCCCGATTCGACTCCGTGCGTCAGAGACTCGGCACCATGCCCGTGAAGTACACCAGCACGTAGGCCTTGAGCGAGCCGGCCTGCGGCACGCCGTAGACCTTGACGGGTGTGCCGGCAACCAGCCCGGCGGTGATCGCCGCAAGACCGCTGCTGGTCGTGACGTCGATGGGTGAGACGGTAATCACGCCGTTCGAGCGGTCGACCTGATACACAAGCGTGGCCGACTGGGCGGTGGTGCTCACATCGACCGTGGCCGGCATCGTGCCGCCGAGCACCGTCATCGCGAAGGAGTTGCCGCCGAACGCGGTCGTGACCACGCCGAGCGGCACCGGCGTCGGGATCAGCACCGCGTCCCTGAGCGACCAGCCGGCGGGGTTCGTCATGTCGCCCCAGGTCGCGGCGCTCACGCCCCACGCCGTCAGCGCGCCCACGGTGCCGCCGAAGTTCACTCCGCCGTTGGTTGCGGCGACAAATTCCGGGATGGCGTTGGCGCCGCTGGTGATGAGCGTCGGGAAAGTGAAGTCCCACCACTTGAAGCCCATGATCGGATTACCGCCGGCATCGGTACCGTTGGCGGTCCCGCTCGAGATGTAGTCGAGAGTCACGGAGTAGTCATCCGTCGCCCTGGCAAACTGCCGGGTGTAGGTGAAGCCCGTAGGGTTAGCGGCCGAGATACGCCCGGAATATGCGGCGGTCTCGATGTCGATGCTCTGCGCCACCAGCGGCGTGGCGAGCGGATCGACCACGCTCACGTGCACCTTGAAGCCGCGCACCAGATCGTGACTGGTGAGGAAAGCAGTGCCGGTGCCGATCGGCGTCGCATCGGCGATGGCATTCGCCGGCGTGCGGAAGAAGAACTCCGTGTTGGCGTCAACCGTCAGCGGGACGCCGGCAGCGGATTCGTCGGCCACGGTGATGACATTGGTAGTGGTGTCGACGTGCAGCACGTGCCCTTCCGGGCTCAGCCACACGTTGCTGAACTCGCTGCTCGCCCATACGCGTACCGCCACCAGGGTGCCGTCTTCCTGGTAACGCGCGGCGACGCGCACGAATCTGCCTGCAAGACTCATGGCTTCGCCGGAGAAGTCCTTCACGACGGTGCGGGTCTTGGCGTCGACGTCGTAGAAGATCGTGCCGTTGGTCGCATCGGCGAAGATCTGCAGCGATTGCGTGCTCGCGATCGCGGTCTCCGGGTGGGTCACCGGCAGTGCCGGGAAGTCCTTGGTAATGGTGAAGGACTTGTTGTCGGAAGCCAGTTTCATCACCGTGCCGTAGGTATGGCGCAGCACCAGGCGCGCGACGTCGCGCAACGGATGATGGCGCACCGGCCCCGCGAAGTTCACCGCCCACAGTGTCGCGCCCGCCGCCGCAGGAGGCGTGTGGCCGACGATGAACGCCGGGTGGGCGAGATCGAACTCCAGGTCGAGGGCGTTGTTCTGACTCGCAGTGACGGTCAGTGGCGAGTCAAAGGTGACTCTCACCGGCACGGTGAAGTTAGCGCTGCTGCCCTGCTTGCCCAGGATCTGGATCTCGCCGGGTGGAATGCTGGTGCCGGCGGCGACCGGAAAGCCGCTTTCGGGATTGGCCGCGACCGTCAGCAACAGATCACCGGGATTCGCGCCGATGGTGATCACTGCCCCGGTATACGTGCCGACCGGCACGCTCACATTGCCGAGGATCTCGCCCAGCTGGTCGAGCTGCTCGAGATTCACGTACGGCGCGGGGGTCGGAGCGGTCCATACCGTCACGGCGCTGCCGCCGCCCTGGGGGACGAGCGCGATGCTCAGCACCTTCACCCCGATGGTCGCCCAGTCGTCGGATGACGCATCACTGATCGTCAGCGGCATGGTCCCCGACATCGGGGTCGGCGTGAGGGTCGCGGAGCCCGAGCCGCCGCCGCCACAGGCGCCAAGCGCCGCCGTGAGACCTGTCAGGAGCGTGCCGTAGAGTGCGCTCCTCAACTTATTGCGCTGCATAGCCAAATCCCTCTGTTGGTTTCGAGACCGCCGCCGGTATCGGCTGCTGACCATAGCGGGTGAGGGCGGCATTGGTTGACGCGCCAACGGCACAGGACACGGGCCTGTCGGGCCGCGGCGACAGCTCATTGGCCCTGTTGCAGCAACTCCAGCACGTGTTGCTTGGCACGTTCGCAGGCGTCCCCGAGCTCCAGCCCGGCGGCAAGTCCGGCGGCAATGCCCGACGCCAGAGCACAACCGGTCCCGCGTTGCGTCTTCGCGCTCCGCGACGCGACCAGTCTGCGCGGCGAGTGCCCGGCGCTCAGCAGCAGATCGACGGCCTCGCCCCCGCTGCCGTGCCCCCCCTTGATCAGCACCGCCGCCGGTCCGAGCGCGAGCCAGGCGCGCGCCTGACGCAGCAACTCCTCCTCGGTCGTCGCGGGCTCCGTGCCCAGAAGCAACGCAGCCTCGGGAATGTTGGGTGTGACGAGCGTGGCGCGCGGCACCAGGCTGTCCCGCAGCGCCTCGCGGCCCCCGGCATCGAGCAGCGCAGCCCCCGAGGATGACGCCAGCACCGGATCCAGCACGATCGGCACCTGCTCACGCGGCGGGAGGCACGCGGCCACGGTGAGCGCGATGGCGCGGGTGCCCAGCATGCCGATCTTGATGGCCCCGACCCGGCCCGTTGCCAACGCCGCCTCGATCTGCGCGCGCACCGTGGCCGTCGAAACCGGGTGCACCGCGGTCACCTCGGAGTCCGATTGCACGGTCACCGCGGTCACGGCGCACAGCACCTGGGTCCCGAAGCGAGCCAGCGTGCGCACGTCACGCACCAGGCCCGCCCCGCCGCTGGAGTCCGAGCCGGCGATGACCAGGACTGCGGTCACTCGCCCATCGCGATCAGCGCGACGTTCGCATGCCCCTGGCTCTGCAGCGCACGCGCCGCACGCCAGGCGCGTACCCCGGTGCGGCAACACAACACGATGCGCGGCTCGGCGGGGAAGGTCATCTCGGCCCTCTCCAGCGCCTCCACACCGATGCGCACGGCCGACGGAAACGGCGATACCGGCACCTCGGCGAGGCTGCGCAGGTCGATCACGATGTCGGCGACCGAGACTTCCGCCGGCGCGATGAAGGCGAGGGCCGTGCCCCCGGGCTCGCGCGCGCCGGCAAAGGAAAAGCCCCCCAGGTGCAGGGTGCGAAAATCCACCGAGATCAGGCGACCCAGCGCAGCGGGCTGCCACTTCAGCAGCACAGCCAGCGCCAGATGGGCCTGCAGCGTACCCATGACACCGACCGCGGTTCCCAGCACGCCGGCCTCGGCGCAGGAGCCGGCGGCGCGCGGCATTTCGGGAAACACGGCACGATAGCTCGGCGCGCTCCCGCAAAACGCACCGACATACCCGGACAGGCCCAGCACCGAGGCGCTCACCAACGGCGTGTTCGCGCGCCGGCAGCCGTCGCTCAGCACATAGGTCACCGCGAAGCTGTCGGCGGCGTCGATGACGACATCCGCCAACTCCACCAGGCGCGCTGCATTGGCGGCCGTGAGACGCTCCTCGAGCGTGTCGATGCGTACTTCGGGATTGGCCTCCACAAGCGCCGCACGCGCCGCCTGCACTTTCGGCCGCCCGAGGTCGGTCATGCGATACAGCGGCTGGCGGTGCAGGTTCGATTCCTCCACGCGATCGTGATCGACGATCATGAGCCGCCCGACTCCCGCGGCGGTGAGGTACTGCAGCACGGCGCAGCCCAACCCGCCCGCCCCCACCACCACGACCGTCGCGGCCCCTAGACGCGCCTGACCCTCGGCGCCGACTTCAGGAAGAATGGACTGGCGTGCGTAACGATCGCTCATGGTCGCCGCGCTCCGTCAGGCCGCCGCCGCCCTGAGCCACTGGTGTGTGCGTGCCTCGGGGTTCAGATGGCGCACGATATCGGTCACGACCGCCGCGACATCCGCACCCGCGGCGAATACTCCCGCGAGGCGCTCGAGCGTCAGGCCACCGATGGCCACCAGTGGGATCGTCCCGACCCGTCGCTTCCACTGCGTGATCCGCTCAAGACCCTGCGGCGGCCAGGGCATGACCTTCAGCAGCGTCGGATAGATCGGACCGAGCGCCACGTAGTCGGGCTGCAGGCTGAGTGCGCGCGCCAGCTCGCCCTCATCGTGCGTGCTGANNCCNANGCGCACGCCGGCGCGCCGCAAGGCTGGCACGTCCGCGCTGTCCAGATCCTGCTGCCCGAGGTGAACGAAATCGCAGCCCGCGGCGAGCGCGAGCTGCCAGTGGTCGTTGATGATGAGCTGCATACCGGCCGATACGCAGCAGGCGCGCGCCTCGCGAATCTCCCTGAGCAGAGTCTCGTCCGACTGCTCCTTGATGCGCAGCTGCACCAGGCGCACGCCGAGTGGCGCGAGGCGCTTCACCCACGCGGCGCTGTCGACGATCGGATAGACGCGCGCCAGCTTCATCCGCGGAAGGCCGTGCCGATCACCGGCGTCGAGGGAGCGGCGAGGTCGCGCGGCTCGATCGGCCCGGCCAGACGCGCCGCCCGCCCCGCTTCGACCGCCTGGGCGAATGCCGCCGCCATCCGCGCGGGATCGCGCGCCTGCGCGACTGCGGTGTTGATCAGCACCGCGTCGAAACCGAGCTCCAGGGCGCGCGCGGCATGCGAGGGCACGCCGATTCCGGCATCGATGATCAGCGGTACGTCAGGGAAGTGGGCCCGCAACGCCGTGAGGCCAAACAGGTTGTTGAGGCCGCGGCCGGATCCGATCGGTGCGCCCCACGGCATCAGCACACGGCAGCCGGCCGCGAGCAGCCGTTCCGCAACCACCAGGTCCTCGGTGGTATATGGAAACACCTCGAACCCTTCCGCGCACAGGAGGCGCGCCGCCTCGGTGAGCCCGAACACGTCCGGCTGCAGCGTGTCGTCCTCGCCGATCACCTCGAGCTTGATCCACGGGGTGCCGAACACCTCGCGCGCCATGTGCGCCGTGGTGACGGCTTCCTTCACCGAATGGCAGCCCGCGGTGTTGGGCAACACCCGCACACCCAGCTCGCGGATGATCGACCAGAAACCCTGTCCGGCGCGCTCACCGCCCGACTCACGGCGCAGCGCAACCGTCACTACTTCGGCGCGCGCCGCCCGCACCGCCTCGGTCAGCACCGCCGGCGAGGGGTAACGCGCCGTGCCGAGCAGCAGCCGCGATTGCAAGGGCGTTCCGTAGACCTGCAGCATCAGCCCCCCTGCATGGGTGCCAGCACTTCCACGCGATCCCCGTCCGCGAGGCGGGTGCGTGGCCGCACCCCGGCCGCCACGAATTCGCCGTTGACGGCGGTCGTCACCACCGCCTCGCCGTAGCCGAGCTCATCCAGCACCGTGGACAGCTCGGCGGCGACGGTCTCACGCCAGGCGCCGTTGACGAGGATTCTCATCCATTAGCTCCGGGAAATGACTGCCCTGCAGCAGCACTTGCGCCGCGCGGCGCGCGAGCGCCGGCGCGATGAGGAAGCCGTGCCGATACAGGCCGTTGATATACAGCGTTTCGCCGTAGCGGCGCAGCCGCGGCAGGTTGTCGGCAAACGCCGCGCGCACGCCGGTGCCGATTTC
>JGI12053J15887_10001070_pt1 | contig 12291 bp, 12 predicted proteins | sample MedBloCAOM1_O3_FD_15887 | JGI IMG/M metagenome (IMG submission 15887)
ATGATGCGCGACCGCGCACCTTTCGCCGGCGCAATATTTTGTTCGGCTGTTGTCGCCTATGGCGTCGCCCGTCTGGTCCTTGAACCGTTGCGCGATAATTCAACCGGCCGCAACACGGGCGTCATGCAGGTTACATCCATTCTATTGATGATCGCGGCGCTCATTGGAATTCTTGTCGCCTGGCGCTGGCATAGGAGTGAGCCCTAATTCAACGATGCACGGTATAGTGGTAATGGCCCTTCTCATACTGTTTTCCGTTGCAAGTTTGTCGAGTTGCCAGGATACTTGGTTCCGTTGCATCTCGCTCGAGTTGGCGTGATTGGGCCGATTAGCCCAATGCAGGGAGGGCTCCTGCAATGAGTGCGCCGTTGCTCGTTCTCATCCCCCCGACATTGTTGGCCATCGTGTTGTGGCTGTGTTTCGTCGGCTGCACCAACGACTATCAGGATTTCGACATTCTCCCGTTCACCCAGTACTCGACGGTGACAATCCTTCCTAGTCCTGGGCTGGCGGCCTATTGGCCGCTCGGTGAGCCGGCACAATCGGTGAAAGCGGTCGATCTCAAGGGCGGGCATGACGGCGACTATTTGAGCCAGGTGTTTCCAGACGACCCTGCGTTTCAAGGGGCCGCGGCACCCGGCACGCTCACGCTCCAAAGCCCAGGGATCGTGGCGGGCGACACCGTCGCGCCCCACGACGCGACCAGCCCCAGAACAACTTGCATGCTGACAAACGGCGGGTATGTCAGCGTCCCATTCGATGCGGCGCTCAACCCGACAAAGGCCGAAGGGTTTACGCTCGAGGCATGGGTTCGTGTCGAATGGACCGCAGATGCCGCACCCGCCTTCAGGGTTATTATGACATCGCTGGAATCGGTCGGCGGCTTCAAGGGCTACGGACTGTTTACGACCTCGGACAACCATTGGGCAGCTTTGGTCGGAAATGGTGGAGTCGGCGGGACAGGTCTGACGCAGGCGATCGGTGGGGCGATCTTGTTCGAAACGACCAATCATCTGGTTGCAAGCTACGACGGCAGCGATCTAAAGCTTTACGTGAACGGCGAGCAGAACTCCCCGACGACGCCTGCCGATTACCATCCGGCTGCGGCGAATCCCCTCTACATCGGTGTGGGCAGACCCGATCTTCCGGAACCGCACGTTCCCTTCAACGGCGAGATCCAGTGCGTCGCCATCTACAAAGGGGCACTGCCACTCGAAACCGTCATCAAACACTACCAAAATGGAAATGGTGCGTAGCATTCGGTGGTGCAGCCAAGCAGCGGAGGATCCACCATGCCTTCCGCAGACGACCTTTTTAATCAGCTTGTAGCCGCGAACAATCGGCTCGAGGCGATCAAGGGCAACCTTCTCGACATCGAGGCCGCGACCGACGCCGTCAAGTTTGCCGTCAATCAGGTCAACAGCACGCTGACGACCGGCTTCGGCAAAGCAGGCTGTTCATCGGAGTGGGCGGGCCCCAGCTGCCAGAGCCGCGCGCCCCCTGGGTGGGCAAGATCCAGTGCGTCGCATTGTACAAGGGTGCGCTCTCGCCCGATCAAGTGAAGGAGCACGCCCGTCATGGGGCCGGCTTCGATGTGTCCTAACCCGCCCGGCGACGGGAATAGAGCGAGCTTGTATCAACCGCGGAGGACGTCACATGCCCAGTTCCGACGACTTCTTCCAACAGCTGCAGACGATCAATGCCCATCTTCTCGATCTCACGGCGGCGGTCAATCAGGTCAACGCCACCCTGACGACAGGGTTCGGCCATTTGGTCACGCTCGGCCAATATACCAACCTCGCCCTGTCGCAGAACGCCAAGCAGAACGACACGATCATCTGCATCCTCGAGTATATCTCCAAAAACACCTGTGAGCTGCTCAATCAGTCCGTGATCCAGACCAAACTGCAGACCGAAATGCAAACGGACATGGATGCGCTGGAAGCGATGTACGAGACCGTTCACGCCGACGCGGCGCTCGAACGTGAACGGCTGCGAGCGTTGAAACAACAAATCGAGGAGTGCTGCCCGCCACCGCAGCCTGAGGCCCCGTGCAGATATGCGCCGTGTCCGGCACCCAAGCCCCTCCCGGATCCGCCCATTATCGACAGGATCGAGCGGCCAACGCCGGCGCCCAGACCGCCGCGGTAATTCCGCGGAGCGATGCGCGATGACGGGGATGGCGACAGCCGAGCTGACGATTTCAGATCAAACCGACCTCGCGCCAATCCGGCAAGAACGGGCCGGCAAATATGTGCGCTGCGCGCCGGGAGAGAGTGTAGCTGCTCCGCGACCGGGGGACGTGATCCTGATTCGCGGGCGAGGCTGGCTAGGACAGGTCATCCGAGCGGTGCAACGCGTCCGCTACCGAAAGCAGGAGGATCATCCGTTCGCGTATTGGAGTCACGCGGCATTGATTGTCACTCCGTGGCACTTGATCGAGGTGGTCCATGCCGGCGTCGTTATGCGCAAGATCGAAAAGTACCGAGACCATGAGTATCACTACGTTTACCTCGAGCTGTCGGAGTCGGATCGAAGCAAAGCGGTGGCTTTCGCCTATTCCTGCTTGCGACAGAAATATGGCGTATCCAGCTCTCTTCTTCTGGGTGCATCGGCGCTCCTGGGCGACCGGTTCAAGGTTGCCGACCGTGGCGAACAGGGATGCGTAGCCCTGATCGTGCGGGCGCTGCAGGGCGCCGGTATGACGTTCGAGCGAGGGCCGAGTGACATGATGCCTGCGGATTTGGCGAAGCGGTTTGGCGTGGTCCCCTAACCTGCACCCTATCGAGCCGGCTGCTAAAGTAGCATCATTTCTACGCGGCGTGCATGGAGCATCTACAGCAGTCGAGGGCGGGGCGAGGCTGAGCCCATTGCGGCGGAGCGGTCAATGGAATCGGCGAGGCAGGCCTACAAGGCTTATTCCCCACGTCCCTTCGCCCGCGAAGAGCGGGATCGTGTCGAGATTCTTTTCGGCGGCCTGCATTGGCGAGCCGAAAGGGTAATCCAAGCGGTGTTCGAAAACCTCGGATACCGTGCACGCCCGCTACCAGCCGCCACCAAGAGCGATCTCCTTCTCGGTCGCGAGCTGGCCGATATCGGCCAATGCTGCCCGACGAGCTTCACCACCGGAAACTTGGCGAATTTCCTGCGCACCGAGGCGAAGCGCATCGGCCCGGAGCGCGTGGCCGACAAGTACGTCTACGTGACCGCGGGCGCCTGCGGCGCCTGCCGTTTCGGCCAATACCACCAGAGCTACGAGCTCGCGCTCCGCAATCTCGGTCTCGATGCCTTCCGGATGTTCCTCATCGAGCAGAACAAGCTCGATCAGGGCCCTCTTCACGGCGGCGGTTTGGAGTTCAACATGCCGCTGACGCTCGGGTGTGTATGGGCGATTCTATGCACCGACGCGCTGCAGGGCCTCGAATACCGAACCAGGCCCTACGAGGTCGTTCGGGGCAAGACCGACGAAGCGGTGCGCGAGAGCGTCGATTACCTCTGCGATGTCTTCCGCAACCGTCCGCACAAGGGCCGGAAATGGCGAACGCTCGCCTGGCATCTGTCGACGGACTACTTCGTCAAGGCGCTGCGCGAAGTCTTCCGCAAATTCCAGGCGATCGAGGTCGACAGGCTGCAGCCGAAGCCGATCGTGAAGCTCACCGGCGAGTTCTATCTGCAGACCGTCGAAGGCGATCCCAACTACAACATCCACCGCTGGCTGGAAGCCGAGGGAGCGGAAGTCTATCCCGCCCCGATCGTGACCTGGCTCGATTACCTGTTCCGCGTCTATGTCCAGCAGCTGGAGGAATATGTCGGCGTCGACCGCTACGCGCCGGTGAAACTCGCCGGGGTCCGATCCCTTCAGAGGTTGTATGGCTGGACCTATGGCCGCATGCGCGCTGCGCTGGCCGACATCCCGCACGAGATACCGGACCAGTACGAGCTCCGCAGGCTCGCCGCGCCATACTTCCACCATCGGCTGTCCGGCGGAGAAGGCGACATGCTCGTTGGTAAGGCATTGTGGGCGCATCTCCACAAGAAGGCGCATATGATCTGCGAGCTGTCGCCCTACGCCTGCATGCCGAACACGATGAGCATCGGCGCCATGGCCGGTGTTGTCGGCAAGTATCCCGATCTTCTCTATGCGCCGCTGGAGATCAAGGGTGACGCCGAAGTGCACGCCCTCTCACGCTGCCAGATGATCCTGACCGAAGCCAAGAAGCAGGCCCAATCGGAGTTCGAGGAGGCGCTGTCGAAGAGCGGCCTGACGATGCGTGCTGCACAGTCTCGTCTCGATGAACGTCCTCACATGAAGAAAGCGACCTATCGCGTCCCCCACCGCGGCCGGGTGGGGACGGCGGCCAATCTGCTCGCACATCTGGCGTGAGGGGAAGAAACGCATGAAGATCGTCGGAATGGACGTGGGCTCTACGACGGTCAAGACGGTCATCGTCGAGAGCGACCGGATTCTGTGGCAGGACTACCAGCGCCACAACACCAGGCAGGCTGAAAAGGTTCTCGAGTTCCTGAGCCGCATGGAAACCGCGTGCGACCTCCAGCCGGGCCGCGACGTCATCTTCTTCACCGGATCCGGCAGCGGTTTTATATCGCCGCTGGTCGGCGGCAAGTTCATCCAGGAGGTGGTCGCCGTGGCAGCGGCGGTGGAGAAGTTCCATCCCGAGGTCAGCTTCGTCTCCGAGATCGGCGGCGAGGATATGAAGACGATTTTCTTCACACCCTGCGGACTTGGGAGGAGCAAGCAAGTCTACATGCAATCGGCTTGCAGCGGCGGGACCGGCACCTTCATCGAGAAGACGGCGCGAAAGCTGCAGATCTCGCCGGAGAGGTTGGCGCAGATGACGTATTGCGGGCGGACCCTGCACAAGATCAGCTCCAAATGCGGGATCTTTGCGGAAGCCGACGCCAACACGCTGGTCAAGGGCGGCGTCCCGATCGAGGAGATCATCGCTAGCCTGTTTGAGGCGGTGGTCCAGCAAAATCTTTCCACCTTGACGAAGGGGAACACGCCGGCGCCCGAAGTGCTTCTTCTCGGCGGGCCGAATCTGTTCTTCAAAGGTCTGCAGGAAGCCTGGCGCCACCACCTCCTAGATATCTGGACCGAACGGCAGGTGGTTCTACCCGACAAGGACCCGGACTCCCTCATACGGGTCCCATCGGAAGCCGTCTACTATGCGAGCCGCGGCTGTGTAGAGATCGGCAAGACCGAAGGCCATGCCGCCACATATCAAGGCAGTGCAAGGCTGCGCTGGTGGATCGAGCAGGGCCAGCACGAGCTCAAGGCGAAGGAAGGTACCAAGGGCCTGGTCTCCACCGATGGAGATCTCAGGCAGTTCCTGGAAAAGTACGGCGATCCTAAGCGCGGCCCTCACCGCTCGGCGAGGTCGACGGAACCGAAAGAGGATTGGAATCGCCCGCGCGCCGACGAGCCGGTTTTGATCGGTTGTGATTTTGGCAGCACCACCGCGAAGGCAGTGGTCGTTTCACCTGACATGACGCTGCGCTTCACGTGTTACGTCCTGTCGAAGGGTAACCCGATCGAGGACGCCAAAGATCTGCTGCGACAGATTCGGGCGGCCGGGTTCCGCTGCATTGGAGCTCTCGCGCTCACCGGTTACGGCAAGGACTTGCTGAAAGACATTCTCGGCGCCGATGTCGCCGTCGTGGAGACGGTAGCGCACGCTCGGGCGGCGCTCCACTTCTTCCCGGATGCGGACGTCATCTGCGATGTCGGCGGTTGCGACGTGAAGGTCATGATTCTGCGCCACGGAGCGGTCACCGACTTCCGTCTCAACTCGCAGTGTTCTTCCGGCAACGGCGCCTTTCTCCAGGGCGTGGCGGAGCGTTACGGCGTGCCGCTTGAGAGTTACGCGGAGCGAGCGTTCCAGGCCAAATCCCTGCCGACCCTCGCCATGGGCTGCGGTGTGTTCCTGCAGTCCGACATCGTCAACCAGCAACGCAAGGGCTGGTCGGCGGAGGAGATCATGGCCTCGCTCGCCGCCGTGCTGCCGCTCAATGTCTGGGTCTATGCCTGCCAGCTGCAGAATCTGCGCGCCGTCGGACGGAAGTTCGTGCTTCAGGGCGGCACGCACCGGAACCTCGCGGTGGTCAAGGCTCAGGTCGATTTCATCAGCAGCAAAATTCCCGACGCGGAGATCATGATCCATCCTTACACCGGCGAGGCGGGCGCGATCGGCGCGGCTCTTTGCGCCTTGGATGCATGGCGCAGTGGAGCGCCCACCCGTTTCCGCGGCTTCGACGCCATCGAAACGCTTTCCTATCGCAGCACGACCAACGACGACACGATCTGCCGCTGGTGCAGCTGCAATTGCAAGCGCACTTTCATCGACGTGCAACTGCCCGAAGCGAAGGGAAGGCCATGGAGCAAGGTTCCCGTAGAGGCGGGCTGGGAACGCGTCATCAGCGGCAATTCCTGCCCGAAAGGTCTGGTCGAGGACGTCAACGAGATGCGGGTGGTGAAAGCCCGGCTCGAGGAGGCGAAGCGTGCGTATCCTAACGTGGGAGAAATGGTTCGCGCCGAAGCCTTCCGTCGGGTCAAGACCCCGATCTGAGCTTCGCGTCGGCATCCCGCGGGTCCTCAACCTCTGGTCCACCCACCAGTTCTGGTTGGGTTTCCTGACGTCGCTAGGCATTGATCCGCGGCGCGTGGTCTTTTCCGGCAATACCACCGAGGAGCAGAGCCGGGAATACGGACGCGGCCGCGGCACCGTTGATTGCTGCTATCCCGTGAAGTGCATGTCCGGCCATTACGGCGAGCTGGTCTTCGGCCAGAAGCGTAAGATCGACATTCTATTATCGCCGATGATCCGCACCCTGCCCTCCTTTCTCCATGGGCACGTTGCCAACTCGCTCTCCTGTCCGCGGGTGATGGCCGCGCCGGAAAACATCAAGGCCGGCTTCCTCAAGGAGAAGGACGTCTTCGCCGAGCAGGGTATCAAATACGTAGCGCCGCTCGTCAGCTTGGCCGAGCCGCCGCTCGTGCCGAGGCAGGTTTATCAGGCGTTGAAGGAAGCCATTCCCGACCTCACCCTCGACGAGACCCGGAAGGCTGTAGAGGTGGGCTACGCCACGCTCGAGGCGTTCAACCAGACGCTTCGACGGAAGGGGCGCGAGATTGTTCAGTGGTGCGCGCGCAATGACCGGCCTTGTATCCTGATCCTGGCGCGGCCCTACCACATGGATCCCGGCATCGGCCACGAGATCGAATCGGACCTCCAAGCCTACGGCTACCCCATCCTGTGGGTCCAGTATCTGCCGATCGATCCGGATCTGCTGGACTGGCTCTTCGGCGAAGACATCAGGAACGGACTGTCGCCGTTCGACATCCGCGACGTCTGGCCGTCCTCCTACAGCGGCAACACCAATGAGATCCTGTGGGGTGCCAAAGTCGGCGCGCGTTTGCCTTGGGTGACCTGCGTGATCCGGCTCACCAGCTATGAATGCGGCATGGACCAGCCGACATTCACGCCGGTGCAGCAAATCGTCGAGCATTCCGGGACCCTGTTCTTCTCGTTTCAGGATCTCGATTCGACGAAGCCCGCAGGATCCGTGAAGATCAGAGTCGAGACGATTGCGTATTACATGGAACGTTCGTCGGCAAGCATCATCGCGAGCAAGAAGGCGCGCATGCCGGGTCCGTTTCCGCGCCTGCAGGCTGGTGCGGACTAGCTACTGCTCCTGCTCGATACCCGCCTTCTCCCGCACGCCTTTCCACTTCGCGATCTCGCCGACGATATGGGCTTTGAGCTCATCGGGGGTGGAGCTGCGGGCCCACGGCCCGGCTGTTGCCCGACGCTCTCGCGTGCGAGCAGTTCCTGCATCGCCTTGCCCGTCCGCTGCACGATCGCGGCCGGCGTGCCGGCCGGAAAGTCAACACGGCCGACGATGAACCCACGAGAGACGGTCGCGTGCGAGGCTGTTCGCCAGCGCGCTTGCAGGCGAGGAACTCACTCCGGCGACGTCGCGCTGATGAAATGCGACACAAGCGGCGGGTCGGGGCCGAGGTGGAATTTCCGGACCTCGGCCTCGACTGCCAAGTCCGCGCGCGTGACGCGCTCGTGCTGGCGCATATGCTCGAGCCAGCTCTCGACCACGAACACCTCGACGTGACGGCGCGGATCGGCGGTGTCGATGAAGTGATGCCAGTAGATCGCGCCGTCGCGGCGGCGAATATGCGCGTTGGCCGCGAGCGCCGCGGCGAATGCGGCGCGGTTCTCGGGCGCGACAATGTATTCGACGGTGACCAGGACCGGTCCGCGATCGCCGGGCAGCGTCCCGGCCACGACCGGCGCCGGCCAATGCAAGGACGGACGCAGATCGAGGCTGTCGTCGCCCGGCAGGCTCCAGCGCAACGTGGCCAGGCTCGCCGCCGCGAGCCCGCCGGCCGACAGCAGCAGCGCCCAGGGAATTCCCCACTGTTCGGCGACCACGCCCCACAGCACGCTGCCGAACATCAGCCCGCCATTGAACACCATCTGGGTCACCGCCAAACCGCGCGCCTTGACCCAGTCCGGCAGCGCGACCTGCGCCGCCACCATCAGGCTCGACATCACCGCGAGCCAGGCGGCGCCGATGCCCAGCATGATCGGCACCGCCAGCGCGAGCGACTGCGTGACTGCGAGCGCGGCGGTGGCGGCGGCGGTCACGAGACCACCGCCGAGCACAAGCCGGTCGGGCGAGATGCGGCCGCGGATCGAGGGCAACACCAGCGCGCCGGCGACGGCGCCCGCACCGATACAGCCGAATAGCACGCCGTAGACGTGCGCCCCGCCGCCGAGCTGGTCGCGCGCGATCAGCGGCAGCAGCGCCCAATAGGAGCTCGCGAACAGGAAGAACGTGCCGGCATGCACCAGCGTGGACTTGAGCGCCGGCGCCTCGCGGGTAAACCGCCAGCCGCTGCGGATGGCGGCGCTGAAGCGCTCGGCCGGCAGATGACTGGTGTGCGCGGCCGGCCGCCAGCTCACATAGGCGAAGATGACGGCGAAGAACGTCACCGCATTGATGAGAAAGGTCGCGCTCACGCCCACGGCGCCGATCACGAGGCCGCCGAGCGCGGGGCCGATCACGCGCGAGATGTTGATGCCCAGGCCGTTGAGCGCCAGCGCCGGTCCGAGTTCGTTCTTGGGCACGAGCTCCGGCAGCACCGCCAGAAAGGCCGGCGTCTCGAACGCGGAGCCGGTCTCCAGCACGAAAATCAGGATCAGGAGCGTGATCGGACTGATCGCCCCCATCACCGTGAGCACGCACAGGGCGATCATCACCACCAGCATGAAGATCTGCGCGATGATGAGGAGCTTGCGCCGGTCGACGATGTCGGCGAGCGCGCCGGCGGGAAGCGCGAACAAGAACATCGGCAGCGCGGTGGCGGCCCCGACCAGCGACACCCAGATCGGCGACGGATCGAGCGTGGTCATCAACCAGCCGGTGCCGACGCTGGCCATCCAGGCGCCGATATTCGCCACCAGCGTCGCGGTCCACACCGTGCGGAAGGCGGGCACCGCGAGCGGACTCCACGCCGACGGCGGCGCGCTTGCTGGCTTGCTGTCCGCCACGGGAAGCTCTCCTGTCTGCGAAGCTAGTGCGGTGGATTTGTAGCCGGATCCATCTACGATCCCATCAACAAAGGCGACCTTCGGCATATGAACGAACAGGGGAGATTATGGCCAAAGTGATCGATCTCGGCGCGTGGAAGATCAGAGCGCATGCGCCTGCGCATGCCGTAGACGAAGTGGAACGACGGGTGCGCGCCTTCAAGGATCAGATCGATGGGGTGCTTGTGTCCTATGCAGGGCCATTCTCCTACTTCGCTCTGCCTCGCCGCGCCGCCTCGTCATAGAACGGATAATCCGTATAGGAGCCTTGCGGTGATGGTTAGAGGTCCTTTTCGGCGAGTTCGCGAAACTCGTCGGGGACGGAACGGGAAAGCCCCAACGCGACCGACCCGTATCCGACCGCCTCCCATCCGAAACGATCGCGGATCATGTCAACAGCGCGATCGGCGATCCAGCGTGCCATGCCTCTTTTGGTGCCGGGCCGGCGCTCCTCACCTTCAAGCCCAAGCGGGAGTTCCAGCTGCACGTCCGAGTGCTTCTCGAGCTGCGACACGGAGATCGCCAGCAGCGAGATGGTCCTCTCGTCAGGGTGATCCGCGAGCGCCGTGCGTACCAGTTCCTCGGCAATTTCGGCAAGGATCGCGGTCGCTGAAATCGGCGTATCGAGCGTTACGGAACGAGTGACCGAGCGAAGGTCGGCGAAGCGAACGCGGACTGTCACCGTCCGACCCGGCCGGCATTTCGCCCGGAGCCGGGTGGCGACCCTGTCGGCAAGATGACGCAGCGTGGGCCGGAAAACTCGCGCTTCAGCAGGCTGCTTGCCGAGCGCTGACTGGGCTCCGGCCGATCGCGCCCGACGATGCGTCTTGATTTCCCGTGGATCGCGATTCCACGCCAACGCCGTCAGCTTCTCTCCTGCCGCGCGACCGAGCAACCGCTCGAGCGACCATCCCGGCATCTCCGCCAGCTGCCCAATGGTATGGACGCCGATCTCGGCCAGCCGCGCCCTGGTAACCGGGCCCACTCCCCACATCAACTCGACAGGCAGGTCGTGAAGGAAGTCCAGCTCGGTGTCGGGATCGACAACCACCAACCCGTCGGGTTTGGCCACTTGCGAGGCAATTTTCGCCAAGTGCTTGGTGCGTGCCACGCCGATCGAGATTGGAAGACCAACCTCTACCCGCACACGGCGCCGTACCGCGCTTGCAATCGCAGCCGGCGGACCGAAGAGATGAGTGCACCCCGCGACGTCCGCGAAGGCCTCATCGATGGAAATCCGCTCGACGAGGGGCGTGAAATCATTGAGCACCTTGATGGCAGCATCTCCCAGCCGCTGGTAGTTCTTGAAATGGCCGCCGACAAAGATCAGTTGCGGACACAGCTCGCGCGCCCGCCGTCCCGACATGCCGCCACCGATTCCGAAGGCCCGGGCTTCATATGAAGCGGCAAGCACGACTCCCGCGCCGACGGCGATGGGCTTGCCGCGCAAGGACGGGTCGAGCAGTTGCTCGACGGAGGCATAGAATGCATCCAGATCCGCATGGAGGATGGTGGCTGTCGTTTCCATCCCGACCGTTCTGCGAAATTTCACGGTGGCTTGCGAACCCGCCCGCGGGCGAAGCCAGTTGAGATTGCTTCGGTCAATCGCTCGACTTCGGCCTCCAGGCAGGCATTTGCGACGAGCGTCGCGCGCGACGCCGCGCGTGCATCCCCGCCGCACATCGCAATGGCCTCGTCCACTTCCGCTTCAAGCGACGCAGCGGCGTCGGCTTCGGGCTCCGACGAGCATTCCGATGCATTCACGCCTGGACTCCCGTTGTATGTCATGAGAACAAACAAGGAACACAGAGTCAATGGGGCGCTTATGGGCCGGAGGAAGGGCGAGTTAACCGCGGCCGGAATTGATCCCGGCTGGCCGCATCAAGTCGCTGTCCCGGCGACCGACTGCACCGGTTCGCACGGCCGGTTCATGGAAGCCTTCTGCCTCGACCTGTCGGTGTGCGAGCGGCATCACAGCGTCTTCCACGAGGACAAGTGGTGGATCGTCTTCTGCTTTGCAGACCCGGAACACGCCGAGAAATTCCGTGTCAGATTTGGCGGCGAACAATTCGATCCGAACGACCGAGGCCGCGGCGCTAGCTGGGCGCGGTGGTACAAGAATGGACGCTGAAGGCCGCTCTTCGGTCGATTTGCGCTGCAGGATGTTGAGCTCATGGCGCAGAACAAGGATCTCCGCCCTCGATCGGAAGAGCCTGGTCAGCACGCATGCCAGCAAAATGAGAAAATCGATCATCGGGCACGAACATCACGGATTCGCCGTCTGCTCGCTAGCCGGATGGGGTTTCCGGTAAGACTGCTATTGCGACAAGCCTTCCACGGCATAAACGCGGAATTTCGCGTATTTGTCCCCCACCTTCTTGGCTTCTTTATAGGCAGAAGAGTCAAATGCGGCTTGTGCCTTTTCCATGTTCTCGAAGACCATCACAGCGATGCGTGGTTTGGGTGGCTCACCGAAAATGGCAACGGTCTTGCCGCCGCGAACGACATATTTACCACCTGCGTCCGTAATGGCTTTCGCGGCAGGCGGCACGTACTCCTTGTCATATGGCTCTGCATTCGTCACATCGATCTCCGCGACAACATATGCCGGCGGTTTGGCCTGGGCATGGAGTGCCTGAACGGCAGCAGCGCCGACCGCAACTCC
>JGI12053J15887_10001071_pt1 | contig 12288 bp, 9 predicted proteins | sample MedBloCAOM1_O3_FD_15887 | JGI IMG/M metagenome (IMG submission 15887)
CGTGATGACGGTCGCGCGCCAGTCCTGAACCGGGGACGTCGGCCCTCCGTCCTCCGCGACACCGCACAGGCTTCAGCCGGCGAGCGCTTTCCGGATCATGCCGGCCATATCCGACTTGCGGTAGGGTTTGGCGAGCAGCAGCACGCCGGAGTCGAGCCGGCCGTGATGGAATGATCGCATTTTCAGTGTAGCCCGAGGTGAACAGCACCTTCAGCGCGGGCTCGGCCTTTTGCAGCTCGTTGGCGAGCTGGCGGCCGTTCATGGCGCCCGGCATGATCACGTCGGTGAAGAGCAGGTCGAAGGTCTTGCCGGCCTTGACGATCGCCAGCGCTTCCGCCGCGTTGCCCGCATCCAGCGTGACGTAGCCCAGCGAATGCAATTGCGTCAGCACATAGTCTCGCACCAGCTTGTCGTCCTCCACCACCAGAATCGTTTCGTGGCCGCCCTGAACGGCCGGGGCGAGAGCGGTCTCCGAGGCAACCGAAGCCCCGGTACCCGGCGGCAGGTACATCTTGATCGTGGTGCCGTGGCCTTCCTCGCTGTAGATCGCAATGTGGCCGACGGATTGCTTGACGAAGCCGTAGACCATGCTCAGTCCAAGGCCGGTGCCCTTGCCGGGCCCCTTCGACGTGAAGAACGGGTTGAACACCTTGTCGAGGATATCGGCGGGAATGCCGGTGCCGGTATCGCTGACGGCAATCAAGGTATAATGGCCGGGCCGGACGTCGGCGTGCGCGCTGGCATAATTTTCGTCGAGAAAGACCGAGCCGGTTTCGAGGATCAGCTTGCCGCCGTCGGGCATGGCGTCACGGGCGTTGAGCGCGAGATTGAGAAGGGCGGTCGCAAGCTGACTGGGATCGACGGTCGCCAGACAGGTTTCGTCCTCGAATACCGATTCAATCTCGATCTGCTCGCCGAGCGTGGGCCGCAGCAGCTTGGCGGTATCAATGATCAGCGTGTTGACGTCGGTCTCGCGCGGCTGCAACGGCTGCTTGCGGGCGAAGGCCAGCAGATGCTGCGTAAGATCGGCGCCGCGCGACGCGGCTTCGTCGATCATCCGCGTGATGGCCGCCAGTTGCGGTTCGTTCTCGACCGCCTCGGCCAGGATTTCGATCGTGCCGGTGATCACCGTCAGGATATTGTTGAAATCATGCGCAATGCCGCCGGTGAGCTGGCCGACGGCTTCCATTTTTTCGGCCTGGCGGATCCGGTCTTCCGCCGCGATCTTGTCGGTCAGATCGCGCAGGAATCCGTTGAACACGACACCGTCACGGCGTCTCAGCGCGGTGATGCTCAGTTCGACCTTGATCTCCTTGCCGTCGCGCCGCCGGGCTTCGATTTCGATCCGGCGTCCGAGGACGTTGCCTTCTCCGGTGCGCAGGAAGCGGTCGAGGCCCGACTTGTGCGCGGCGCGGTGAACCTCCGGAATGATCAATTCAGCGAGAGTCTGGCCCAGCGCCTTGCTGCGCGACCACCCGAATATCCTTTCCGCCTGGGCGTTCCAGTCGGAAACACGGCCGTTTTCGTCCATCTGGACGAAGGCATCGAGCGCGGTATCGATGATGCCGCGCGCCAGTTGCGCGCTTTCGCGCAGTGTTTCCCGCGCCAGCCGGCTTTGGGTCATGTCGCGGCCGATGAAGAAATGCCGCCTGACCGGCTCGGACCATGTTCCCATCCACGACAGCGTCACGATACGTCCGTCCTTGTGGACGTAGCGCGAATCGAAGTTCCTCGAGTGCCGTCCGCGCCTCGACCCGCGCATTTCCGCGCGGGTATTGTCGAGGTCGTCACCGTGGATGAATTCGATCGCGCTGCGGCCGATCATCTCCGCCGGTAAGTATCCGAGAATGGCTTCCGCGCTCGGACTTACCTGCATCAGCATGCCCTGGGAATCCGTCACCAGGATCAGATCCTGCGAGGATTCGAAGATGCGGCGGCGTTCCTCGACCTCCTGGCTGAGGGCCTGCTGGGTCCGCTTGCGCTCGGTAATATCGCGGGCGGTCTTGGATACGCCGACAATCGCGCCCGCCGGCGATCTGATCGGGCATATGCTGATTGAAACCTCGACCGGACTGCCACCTTTGCGCAACCGTATGGTTTCGTGGTGCTCGATCGTTTCGCCGCGGCCAACCCGGCTCAGCATGTCGTGCGCCTCCGTCGTCCGGTCGGCGGGAACGATGAGATCGACGCTTTTGCCGACGGCTTCCGCCGCGGTGAATCCGAATAGGCGCTCCGCCGCCGGATTCCAGCCCGTTATCGTGCCTTCAAGCGACTTCGTGATGATGGCGTCGTTGGAGGATTCGACCGCGGCACTGAACAGGCGTTCGCGCGCCGCATAATGGTCGCGCGCGGCTTCGGTACGGCGATGCTCCTGAACCTCGCGTTCGAGCGCGAGCGTCTTGGAACTCGCCTCACCCATCACGCGCGCGAATGCCTGCGCCAGCACGCCGATCTCGCCGCTTGCTCCGACCGGAATCGATACCGGGTCATTGCGGCCGCTCCGTTCGACGGCCGCGGTCAGTTGAACGATTGGCCGAGTGAGCGACCTCGCAATCAGCACGGCCAATGCAGCCGCGCACAATACGGCGATCAGCCCGACCAGCATGGAAGTGCTCTGGATCGCCGCCAGGGGCGCCAAAATGACGGCATTTGGAACGGTTTCGATGATCCCGACCCATTCCCTGCCGGCCAGCATGGCGGGAGCGAGCGCGGCTCCGCCCGGCCGCCCGGCTTGATCGGGCACGATAAGCGCGACGGTCTGCGTGGCGCCGAGCGACGATGCCAGCTCGGGGAAGTCGGCCTGCCAGTTGCCAGGCTTGCCCAGCTCCGAACCGAGTTCGCGAGCCCGGTCGGGATGAACCAGATAGTCGCCGCGGCTGTTGACGGCGTAGATGGCTCCGCCTGGCCGTACCGCCGCCCGGACGCGGTCGAAGGCGGGTCTCATGTCGACATTGATGATGAATATCCCGAACGGCTTGCCGTCGGGCCCGGCGACCGGCGTAGCAACCCGCAACGTCGGCACATGCGGTGTCTCGATGACGCCGTTGTCCTGGTTCAGGTCGACCGGCGAGACGTAAACTTCGTCCGGCCGCAGTTTCAGCGTGGCGTCGGCGAAGGGGCGGTCGGCTTTCTGCTGCAACTCCGCATCGGGAGCGACCCGGATTGCTCCATTCGGGCCCTGGCGGTCGACGCGGACGATCTCGCGCTGGCTGTCCTCTACCCCGATAAAGCGGAATTTCGAATAGGCCGGCTTGGCTTGGAGCTCCGCCATCAACCGGGTGAGCAGGCGTTCGCGCCAGGTTGCCTCGGTGAGGTGATCGACGGGATCGATTCCACCGTTGAGGCGTGCGAGCACCATCCCCTTTGCTGCCGCCGAGGCGCGAAAGCCGGCGACGTCGGCGCGGGCACCCCGGGCGTAGGACTGAAGATCGGCGGCCACGAGCTGCGAATGGGTCTCGATCCGATCGATCACCCGCGGCAGCAGCGCCTGTTCCAGGCTGCGGTAGCTCAGCCACCCGACCGCGGATACCGCGATCGCAACCAGCATAATCATCGCGATGGCTAGTCGGGTTGTAAGCGTCATCTCTGCTTCCGCCACCTTTCCGGGCCGCGCTGTCGCGCGGCTGGCCGGAAGGTGAAGCGCTGTTTTGCATTACGGGCCGGAAACGATATCACCGGCCGCCCTGGATGGAGACGGTGGATGCCGTGCGGCGGCAAGACAACCGTCAACGGCCATCAGCAGGGCGGCCGGCTTGAAAGGTTTTTGCAGGCTGGTCACCGCGCCGAGCTTGGTCGCCATCGCCAGGAAATCCGGACCTGAACCTGAAACCCACGTGACCGGATTGCCCGAGATCACGATGATCGGTGTCAGCGGCCGTTGCCGATGCGCCAGCCGCATCGTTTCCAGCCCGTCCATTCCCGGCATGAAGATATCGAGAAATAGCAGATCGAACTCTTCAGCCTCGAACAACGCGAGTCCCTTGCGGCCATCGCCGGCGGCGACAACGCTGTGGCCGGCGCGTTCCAGCAACAGCCGGATGGTCGCCTGGACAGCGCTGTCATCGTCCACGATCAGGATCTTCGCCAAAGCCCGTTCCCCAGTCCGACGGTGGAATCAAAGTCAACGGCAGGTTGCAAGGGTTTCGCTGAATTTGCGCTCGCGCGCAAGTAGTTCCCGGCGCAGACAACTCGCTGCTTCCGTTTAGAATGAGGCCGGTGAAGCGGATGGTGTGCATGGTGGAGGGTAGACACCGATCAGAACACCGCGTCGAGGAATTTGATTCGCGGGGACGGGCAAGCATTGCGGACACGGCCTCTCACGCCGTCGCGCTGAGGCTTCTTGGGGAATCGCTGGATTAGCTACCTGCCGGGTGCATGGCGAAGGCCACCAAGAAAGTGAGGCGGAATGAAACCCCCTAAGTCGATGGGAACAATAACCCGTCAAACGCCTTATCACGGAGCAATGCCGCGATATTCATTCAACATAGTCCAGGGCAAATTCTCAAAATCAAGCGTAATTGCCGACTACCCCGATAATGAATCCGCGCAACGAAGCGCACTGGTCATGTTCGGCGATCTGTGGCGCGACATTGCATTCCGGATCAATGAGCATCCCGAATGGAAAATGGAAATAGAAGACCAATCGGGCAAACCGATTTTTCGGCTAAGATTCACCGCGGAATCGATCTAGGGACACCTTCCCAAGACTAGATTTTCGGCGCGATCATCGACACTTCCGCCGCCATTGACGCCGTGCGCGTGCCCTAGTCCTCATTCAACAATCTCTTGTACTGCGCGTTGACCGACCCGTAGCACTCGCAGGAGGCGGCTTCCAAAGCCTTGAGATTGGTAATCTTGATATGCCCCCTGCTGTAATTGATGATACCGGCCTGCTGCAGCGAATGGGCAACGGTGGATACGCTGTTGCGTTGCACGCCAATCATCTGGGCGAGGAAATCCTGCGTCAGGTGCAACTCGTCTTCACCCGCCAGATCGTGCATGCGCAGCAGCCAGCGTGCGAGGCGCGCCTCGGCTGAATGCAATGCATTGCAAGCGGCCGACTGCTGCGCCTGCGCAAACAGTGCCTGCTCGTGCCGAATGAGCGTGGTTCGGAAGGCGATGCTTCTTTCGGCAGCGATCCGCAACACCCCTACGTCGAGAGTCGAAGCGGCTCCCGGCAATTGAACGATCGCGTCGGTCAATGAAATCCTGCCGTCGAGCGCTGCCGATCCGCCAAAGACACTGTCGCGGCCGACCATCGCCACTTCGACCATTCCGCCCCCGGCCAGGCTCACAACCAGCGAAATAACCCCACTGTGGGGAAAGAACACCCGCGTCAGCCGGTCGCCGGCGCCCACCAGCACGGTTTCCTGGACGAGCTCGACCGTCTCGAGATGCTGGCGAAGCGGAGCAAAATCCTCCAATGGCAAAGCTGCCAACAGATGGTTGGGCGAGTGAGGGATAGCGTCCATTGCAAGCTCCGGCCGAAGTCAGGCGGGAGCTCTCTTGGTCTCTCTGTCGCCGGCGCCTTGGGGTCGTGGGCCAGCGATGGAACCAAGATGGCCTTCGGCGCCCGGAATAGCAACCGAAACGGGCATTTTTTAATCACTATACCCGCTAGCGGGGAGACGCCGGCCGAGTTCCCCTCGGTATCCTGAAGAAAACAGGAGTTTTGCGACGAATCACACCCGCTGGATCGACGTGGGGTCGCTGGCTGGTGTCCGGGACTGGGGCCAATTATGAAACGCATTCTCGTCGTTGACGACGATCCGCTGGTTTGTTCCGCAATTCGCGTGTGGCTGGAAACGAGAGGATTTACGGTTGTCGTTGCCGAGGGTGGCGAAACCGGCCTCAACGCTCTCGACAGCTCGACGTTTGACTTGATGATTGTCGATATTTTCATGCCCCACATGCGCGGCTTCGAATCCGTCAGGGTGTTCCATCAGCGGGCGCCGACGGTGCCGCTGATCGCCATTTCCGGTTACGTTTTCGCCGAACAGCGAACGCCTGCTCCGGATTTCCTGAGCATGGCGCTCGAGCTTGGCGCGACGCGTTGCCTGCGCAAACCCTTCACACCCAAGACATTGTTGACCGTGATCGACATGTGCCTCGCCGAATCCGAATCGCTCAAGCTGAAAATCGTTGGCCGATAAAGCCGAAACCAGTACCCCGACCGTTGAAGCGAGATGGCTCAGCGCTGTCGTGGAAACCGCGGTCGACGGCGTCATCCTGATTGACGCCCGCGGCAGCGTGCTCATGTTCAATTCCGCTTGCGAGAAACTGTTCCAGTACCGGGCCGCCGAGGTGATCGACCGGAACGTCAAGATGCTGATGCCGGAACCGTATCGCGAAGAGCACGATGGATACGTGGACAGCTTCAACCGCACCGGGGAGCGAAAGATCATCGGTATCGGCCGTGAGGTGTACGGCCAGCGCAAGGACGGCACGACCTTCCCCATGGACCTGTCGGTCGGCGAGGCCAAGCAGGACGAAGGATCGATCTTTGTCGGGATCATCCATGACCTCACCGAGCGCGAAAGGGTCGAACGGGCGCTACGCGAGAGCAACGCACGCCTCAAGGCCGTCGTGGACACCGCTGTGGACGGCGTCATCCTGATCGACGCCCGCGGCTGCATCCTCAAATTCAACCCGGCCTGCGAGAAACTTTTCCAGTATCGAACTGAAGAGGTCATCCACCAGAACGTCAAGATGCTGATGCCCTCGTCTTATCGCGTCGAGCACGACGGATATATCAGGAATTTCCTGGAGACCGGTGAACGCAAGATTATCGGAATTGGCCGGGAAGTGGTCGGCCAGCGCAAGGACGGGTCCACGTTCCCGATGGACCTGTCGGTCGGCGAGGCAAGGCAGGAAGGCGAATCCATCTTCGTCGGGATCATTCACGATCTCACCGAACGCAAGCGCACCGAAGAGCTGCTCGTACAGGCGCAGAAGATGGAAATGGTGGGTCAGCTTTCGGGCGGCATCGCGCATGATTTCAACAACCTGCTGACCGTGATCGTCGGCAACGCCGAGTTTCTCAGCGAGAAGCTGAAGGCCAGGCAGGATCTGCAGTTACTCGCCGATGATATTGGCCGGGCCGGCGATCGCGGTTCCGAGTTGACCCAGCGACTTCTGGCATTTGGCCGCCGGCAGATACTTCGCCCGGTTGAAATCGACTGCAACAATCTGCTTGCTTCAATGCACAAACTGCTGCAGCGAACGCTGCGCCAGGACATCGAAATCAAGACCGATTTCGACCCTGAGCTTTCTTTCGCCTTTGCCGATCCGGCCCAGCTCGAGTCAGCGGTTCTGAACCTTTCGGTGAATGCGCAGGACGCCATGCTTTCAGGCGGGCTCCTTACCATCTCCACCGCCAATGCGTCGCTCGACGATCACTACACGAGCCTTCATCCAGAAGTCACAGCCGGCGAGTATGTCCTGATCGCTATCACGGATGACGGCGAAGGCATGCCGAAAGAAGTGATCGAACGCGCGTTCGAACCATTCTTTACGACCAAGGAAGTAGGCAAGGGCAGCGGGCTGGGCCTGAGCATGGTCTATGGCTTCGTCAAGCAATCGAATGGTCATGTCGCGATCTATAGCGAACCCGGATTGGGGACCACGGTACGAATATATCTGCCCCAAGCGACCTCGAAGCTCCCCCGATCTGCCGAGCAAATACGGACCGCCACCGGGCCGTTGCCGCGGGGTACTGAAACGGTGTTGGTGGTCGAAGATGATCCCTTCGTCCGGTCCTATTCGATTTCAAGGGTGGAAAGCCTGGGCTATTCGGTCATTGCCGCCGTCGATGGCAATGACGCCCTGCAAAAGCTCCGATCCGATATACGTGTCGATATCCTGTTTACAGACATTGTGATGCCCGGCGGCATCAACGGCTGGGAACTCGCCGATCTCGCCCGAAAATTGCGGCCGGGATTGCCCGTGCTGCTTACTTCCGGTTACGCGCTGGAAACCCTGGTCGAGCACGGCCGGCTGCGCGCCGGCGCCGTCGTTCTCACCAAGCCCTATCGCAAGGACGAGCTTGCCCGCCGCCTGCGAGAGGTCGTCAGCGTATCCGAGCTCTTGGCGCAATCTGGCGCGCAAGCTGCCGCGCCGTTAAGAGGATAAAACGATGAGCCGGCCGATCACTGAGCGACGGCAATTGAACTCTCATCGCCGCCAAAACCAGAATCGATCAAGCGGAATCCGTTGGGATGTATCTGCACTCCGCATTGGGCAGTTTCGCGCCCAGCGTCTTCCGCATATCAGTCACTCGCTGAGATACTCGGGAAAACGCGCGCGAATTTCGGCGAGATATCCGAGCGTTCCCGATAAATGCTTGCGAAGGTGACGCTGGGCATCATCGGGCTGGTTCGCGTTGATGGCCGTCACGATCAGTTTGTGATGGCGCACGATGTCCTGCGCCTTGCCCGGCGAGGGCAGATGCAGCCGGCGCAGCCGATCGATATGACCGCTGCGGCTGCGCACGAGATCCCAAAGGCCCTGATTGCCGGTCGCGGCATAGAGCTGCTGATGGAAATCATTGTCCGCGGCCATGAACTTCTCGAAATCCCCGGCCTTGGCGAATTTCTGCTGCGACGCGATGGCGCCGTTCAACTCGTCCACCAGGCCATCGCCGTGTTGCAGCGCCAGCGCCTTGACGATTTCCAGTTCCAGTGCCTGGCGCAGGAAGTGCGCCTGCTGCGCCAGGCCGACGTCGATCCGGCTGACGACGGTGGCGTATTGCGGAAAGACTTCGACTAGTCCCTCTTCCTCGAGGCGCATCAAGGCATCGCGGATCGGCGTCGAACTGACGCCGAACTGCTCGGCCAGGCTGTTGCGCGATAGTGGCGATCCCGGCGGCAGCGCCAGCGAGGTAATCAGCTTCCGCAGCCGCTCGAATACCTGGGGTGCGGCCTGCCGGTCGCGGTCGAGCCGGTCGGCGGATCGGTTCGCCGCACGGCGCACGATGATCGGCGAGGAACTCATTTTGATGGCCAGTCGAATCTCTAAGACACCGTCTTGACCTCAGATGCACTAATGTATTAGTGCATCGCCAACCGGCGGTCAACCAGATCGCCGCCGTGGTGGAGGATGTGTGTGAACAGGAAAATCCAGGGGATCTGCGCTGGCGCATTGGCGCTGTNGGGAATGGTGGCGTCAGCGCCTCAGGTATTGGCGCAAGCGAAGACCGAGATCTCGCTGTCGCGGCAGCCCGGNATCTTCTACATGCCGACCCACATCATCGAGAAGCAGAAGCTGATCGAAAAGCACGCGGCCTTGCTCGGCGTGCCCAATGTCACCACCAAATGGATCACCTTCTCTGGCGGCGGCGCGCAGACCGACGCACTGCTGGCCGGCGGCGTCGACATCCTGAACACCGGAACCGGCAATCTGCTGCTGTTGTGGGATCGTACCCGCGGCGGCGTCAAGGGCATCGTCGCCACCTCGGCGCAGCCGATGACGTTGATCAGCCGCGATGCCCACATCAAGTCGCTCAGGGATATCGGTCCCAACGACAAGATCGCGGTGCCGACGGTGAAGATTTCAACCCAGGCAATCGTGCTGCAGATCGCGGCGGCGGAAATGTTCGGCGCCGACCAGTGGTCGAAGCTGGATGCCAACACCGTGCAGCTCGGTCATCCCGATGCCTATGCGGCGCTGTCGAATTCGCAGCACGAAGTCCGCAACCACTTCTCGATTCCACCCTTCACCTTCCTCGAACTCAAGAACGTGCCGGGCGCGCATGTGGTGCTGTCGTCACCCGACGTGATGGGCGGGCCGCTGAGCCAGGCGCAGTTCTTCACCACAACCAAATTCGCCGATGCCAACCCGAAGATCATCCAGGCGGTGCGCGANGCCACCAAGGAGGCGCAGGATCTGATCCGCAGCGACACCAAANCCGCCGTGGAGATCTACAAGGAAGTCACCGGCGACAAGACCAGCGTCGACGACCTGCTGGCGTGGCTCAAGGAGCCCGGCATGATGGAATGGAATCTGCAGCCGCAGGGCACCATGAAGTTCGCCAACCATCTGTTCAAGACCGGCACCCTGAAGACCCAGCCGAAGGCCTGGACCGACTATTATCTTCCGGTCGCGCACGATTTGAAGGGCGGCTGAAGCCGATGTCCGCGCTCCTCGATGTCAGTGGCGTCACGCTGCGCTACAAGACCAAAAGCGTGGTGGTCACCGCGACCGAGAAGGTGAACTTCAGCGTCGACCGCTCCGATCGCTTCGTGCTGCTCGGCCCCTCCGGCTGCGGCAAGTCCACGCTGCTGAAGGCGGTCGGCGGTTATATGAAGCCCAGCGAAGGCAAGATGCGGATCAACGGGCGCGAGATCACCGAGCCCGGCGCCGACCGCATGATGATCTTCCAGGAGTTCGACCAGTTGCTGCCGTGGAAGACGGTGCTGGAGAACGTGATGTTCCCGCTGCTGATGACGCGGCGGCTGCCGCGCCGGGAAGCCGAGGCGCGCGCCCGCGCCTATATCGAGAAGGTCAGCCTGACCCGCGTCGTCGACAGCTATCCCCACACCTTGTCGGGCGGCATGAAGCAGCGCGTCGCCATCGCCCGCGGCATGGCGATGGAGCCTGACATTCTGCTGATGGACGAGCCGTTCGCGGCACTCGACGCGCTGACGCGGCGGACCTGCCAGGACGAATTGCTGCAGCTCTGGGAAGAGACCAAGTTCACCGTGCTGTTCGTCACCCATTCCATCGCCGAAGCCATCAAGATCGGCAACCGTATCCTGTTGCTGTCGCCGCATCCCGGCCGGGTCAAGGCCGAGATCGTCGACGTCGATCAGGTGTCATCGGACGACGGCAGCGCCGGCCGGCTGGAACAGCAGATCCACGATCTCCTGTTCACCGAGACGGCAACCGCACACTAAGGGAGCGCAGCATGGGCGAGGCAAGAATTCTGCTCCGCAGTGACGCGGCCGTCATGTCAGGCGATCCGGGGGAAGTCGAGCGCAAGCTGAGCGTGCCGGAGCTGTTGTGGAACGACGGTTTTGTTCGCAAGACCGCGATCATCATCTTCCTGGCGGTGGTGTGGGAGGCCTACGGCACCTTTCTCGACAATCCGCTGCTGTTTCCGACCTTCCACGACACCATCGTCACCATGTTCGACAAGGTCAAGGACGGCACCATCCCACTGCGCGCCTGGGCGTCCCTGAAAGTGCTGTTCATGGGCTACGGCGCCGGCATCGTGCTCGCCGCCGTCTTCACCATCCTCGCCATCTCTACCCAGATCGGCACCGATTTTCTCGAGACCATGACGGCGATGTTCAATCCGCTGCCGGCGATCGCGCTGCTGCCGCTGGCGCTGATCTGGTTCGGCCTCGGCAACGGCAGCCTGGTATTCGTGCTGATCCATTCGGTGCTGTGGCCGGTGGCGCTCAACACCCATTCCGGCTTCAAGAGCGTGTCGAACACGCTGCGCATGGTCGGCCGCAATTACGGCCTGCGCGGATTGCCTTACGTCGCGCGCATTCTGATTCCCGCGGCCTTCGGCTCGATCCTGACCGGCCTCAAGGTCGGCTGGGCGTTCGCGTGGCGCACGCTGATCGCCGCCGAGCTGGTGTTCGGCGTGTCGTCGGGGCAGGGTGGTCTCGGCTGGTTCATCTTTGAAAACCGCAACCTTCTGGATATTCCGGCAGTGTTCGCCGGCCTGCTGACCGTGATCGTGATCGGCCTGATCGTGGAAAACCTGATCTTCCGCACCATCGAGCGCAACACCGTGCAAAAATGGGGCACACAGTCCTAATCCGCAGGATGGGTTGAGCGCTTCGCGAAACCCATCGCAATATCAAGAACAATACATCGAGAACAATGATGGGTATCGCTTCGCTCAACCCATCCTACGAAGTGGGGCCGAAATGAACGACAAGAAAAAAACCCCCGATCAGCTCCGCAGCGCGCGCTGGTTTGCGCCCGATGACCTCCGCGCCTTCGGCCACCGCTCGCGCGCGATGCAGATGGGCTATGCGCCGGAAGAGTGGAAGGGCCGCCCGGTGATCGCGATCATCAACACCTGGTCGGACGTGCAGCCCTGTCACATGCACTTCAAGACGCGCGTCGACGACGTCAAGCGCGGCGTGTTGATGGCCGGCGGCTTTCCGGTGGAATTGCCGGCGCTGTCGCTGTCGGAATCGCTGCAGAAGCCGACCACCATGCTGTACCGCAATTTGCTGGCGATGGACGCCGAGGAATTGCTGCGCGGCCACCCCGTCGACGGCGTGGTGCTGATGGGCGGCTGCGACAAGACCACGCCGGCGCTGCTGCTCG
>JGI12053J15887_10001072_pt1 | contig 12278 bp, 10 predicted proteins | sample MedBloCAOM1_O3_FD_15887 | JGI IMG/M metagenome (IMG submission 15887)
GTTCTGGCGGGCGGTCTCGCCGGCAGCGAAGCCATGGCGGCCACCGCTGATGCCGACAACCTCCCTCCCAATGTTCCTGAGTGGATGAAGGCGCCCGGCGANCCGATGGGAAGCCAGCNTTATGGAGCGCCTTCGCCNTTCGAGAAGAGTGTTGTCAAAAATATCCCGAAANATCTGCCACAATATCTATCCGCGTCTGGACGGACGCCGCTGCAGGATCTCGATGGCATCATTACGCCAAACGGACTTTTCTACGAACGCCACCATGGCGGCGTTCCCACAATCGATCCAGCGCAGCACCGGCTAATGCTCCATGGCCTCGTCGACAAGCCGCTGATATTCACCATGGACGACATCCGGCGCTTCCCTTCGGAATCGCGCATCTATTTCCTCGAATGTTCCGGCAACCCCGTCTACAAGAAGCCTTACGGCAAGACGGCATCAGATCTTGTTGGTCTCGTGAGTTGTGCCGAATGGACCGGTGTCAGCCTGAAACTCGTTTTGCAGGAAGCGGGATTGCAGCCGGGCGCGAAATGGGTCGTCGCCGAAGGCGCGGATGCTGCGGCGATGACGCGCAGCATTCCGATCGAAAAATGCCTTGACGATGCGATGCTGGTATACAGCCAGAACGGCGAGCGGCTGCGTCCGCAGCAAGGCTATCCGCTGCGGCTGCTGCTGCCGGGCTTCGAAGGCAACATGAGCGTGAAATGGCTGCGCCGTCTGCGCGTCGCCGCTGAGCCGGCTTACTCACGCGAAGAAACATCCAAATATACCGACCTGATGCCGGATGGTTCGGCGCGCGAATTCACATTCTACATGGAAGCCAAATCCATCATCACGCGACCCTCGGGTGGCCAGCGGCTGAGCGCCCCCGGATTTCACGAGATCAGCGGCATCGCCTGGAGCGGCCACGGCAAGGTCAAACGGGTTGATGTCTCCGTCGATGACGGCAAGAGCTGGCAGGAAGCGCCGCTGCAGGAACCGGTGCTGACACGGGCGCTGACCCGCTTCAGGCTTCCCTGGCATTGGGACGGTCAGACCGCTGTGATTCAAAGCCGCGCAATCGATGAAACCGGTTACGTCCAGCCGACGCTGGCCGAACTTCTCGCGGTTCGCGGTGACAATCATTATTACCACAACAACGCGATCTGGCCGTGGCGCATCGCTGCTGATGGCGAGGTGACCAATGCCAACGCGTGAGCTCTGCATCGCAGCGTTCGTCATTGTTGCGCTGGCGTGCGCGACGTGCGCGCAAGCGCAAAGCCCTTACGGCATCGGTCGATCAGCGACACCGGCGGAGATCGCGGGCTGGAACATCGATATCGATCGCGACGGCAACAACCTTCCAGCCGGCAGCGGCGGCGTCAGTCACGGGCAGGAGGTTTTCGATCAGCAATGCGCATCCTGTCACGGCGCAAAGGGCGAGGGTGGTGTCGGTGATCGACTGGTCGGCGGGCAAGGCACGCTAGCGACGCCAAAGCCGGTGAGGACCGTCGGCAGCTATTGGCCGTACGCTCCGACGTTGTTCGATTATATCCGCCGCGCCATGCCGCAGAACGCGCCGCAATCGCTAAGCAACGACGACGTCTATGCAGTCTCCGCCTACATTCTCAATCTGAACGGGCTGCTTCCGGCTGACGCGACGCTCGACGCCAAGGCGCTTAGCGCGATCAAGATGCCGAACCGAAGCATGTTCGTCGGCGATCCGCGTCCCGACGTCAAAAATCCTGCGTGCATGACGGGTTGTTGAGCAAGCGAGCGGGTCCACGCGTTCGCTGAAAAGAAAGGCCCGCTGGAGTGCGGGCCTTTCGTTTTTATATGGCAACGCCGTAGTAGTCATTCACAGAGCGAGTCCTCGCGGGGTCACTCCAGTTCCAGGCGTTGTCGTTACTGTATTTCGGCGCGCCCTTGAGTTGCGTTTCGGTAATGCCGGTACGATAGCCGCCAAGGTTTGTGTCGTATTTCAGCGACTGCCAGGGCAGGGGATAATGATCGTCGCCAATCCCCAGGAAGCCGCCAAAGCTCAAGACGGCATATGAGACTCTGCCGCTCACCTTGTCGATCATGACGCGCTCGATCGAACCGATCTTGGTATCGTTGGCGCCATACACGGCGGTTCCTTCCACCTTATCGCTGCCGATCAGGGCACCTGTTTCTCTTGCTTCCGTAACCATTGTTGCTCCTCCTTGGTTGAAGAACGTTGCAACGAGCGGCGCAAAGGATGGTTCCTGCAACCGGGTCTTATGAAGAGCGCCAGCGCCTGACAGGAACAAATCGCCGCCTCCCGAGATTTATTCCATGAGAGGAATCGCCAAGTCAGGCACGTCAAATGAAGAAAAATCATTTGAAACGAACGCTGGGCCGGCCGGTCGTGGTCGCGATGGCAGTTGCAGGTTTCGGCGTATTGGCGATGCTGATTGTCGATCATGGCCCGTGGAGTCGCCCTAAGGTGCAAACCTCCGAGGTCGCCAACTACAAAACCACCGGTGAAGCTGCGCGAGCGGCCGGCGCGAAGGTGACGCCGACTGCGCCCAAGCCGGTGCTCGAACCCATTGCGCCCGGGCCGAAGCCCGCTCAGCCGGCAAACCCTGCCACGCCCTAGGCCCCGCCGACTCGACCGATTTAACGCACGCTGACAAACGCGCCCCATGACGCCGCGAGAACGGCGCCGGCCAAAACGTAGATTGGATTTTCGCAAAACGTGCTGCCGTATCGGCACATCTGGACGCCGAAGCTACCGATTTCGCCATGACCGGCGGCATAGAACAGACCCGCCAGCACAGCCAGCACTGCGGCTAGGAAATACATCAGACGCCCTCCGAACTGGGATCGCGCTACAATGACCTATAGCCAGACTTTGCTTCGATTGGTTGATTTTGGCAACGCCAGAATATAGCGCCGCGCGTTGCAGAGGATCGACAGTCTCCAGTCATCTCAATGCAACCGGCCGATCGAAACGTTGATCCCGGACGCGGCGCAACTCGGCCACAGGCAGGGTTGAAGGCTGTGCGCTGAACGTTGGTTCCGGGAGGCGGAACCTGCGGCCCTGATAAGAGTTTCTAACCGTCAATCTCAAGCGTTCTGGAGGCTCCTTGAACCGTCGAAATTTCCTTCAAGTTGCAGCTGCTTTGCCGCTCGCATCGTCAACTGCAAGCGGGCTTTTATTGCCGGCGCGAGGCGAGTCGGCCGCATTTGATCGATCGATTGTTCGACAGATCGCCCGCGATGCAGCCAGCAAACCTTTCAAGGCGCCAGATTCTAAATTGCCNGACAACCTGAAGAACCTCGACTACGATCATTACCGCGCAATACGTTTTTTGCCTGAACGCGCACTGTGGCGCGGCGAGAATTTGCCGTTNGAAGTCCAATTCTTNCATCGCGGNTTTTTCTANGCGCCCAGAGTGGACATTTACGAGGTCGCGAATGGCCAAGCGACCAAAATTGCATACCGTCCGGATTACTTTTCCTTCGGTAGCACTCCGCCGCCCAGCCCTGAAGTAGATCTGGGCTTCGCAGGCTTTCGGCTTCACGCTCCGATCAATAGGCCCGATTACTATGATGAGGTTTGCGTTTTTCTGGGCGCGAGCTACTTCCGCGCTGTGGCAAAAGGTGAAATCTACGGACTGTCAGCTCGGGGACTAGCGATCAACACGGGCGAGGCCAAGGGGGAGGAATTCCCCTTGTTCAAGACTTTTTGGCTTGAAAAGCCAACTGCGAATGCCAACTCGATCGTCGTGCATGCGTTACTGGACAGCGAGAGTGCGGCTGCTGCCTACCGCTTCACGATACGACCTGGCGAGACAACGGTCTTCGACGTGGAAATGGCTATCTATCCGCGAGCGGATCTTGACCATGCCGGCCTCGCACCGATGACAAGCATGTTTTTCTTCGGACCGAACGATCGGATTGACGTCGACGACTTTCGTCCGTCGGTGCACGATTCCGATGGCTTCGCGATCTTCAACGGCCGAGGCGAGGAACTTTGGCGCCCGCTCAGCAATCCCAAGGATCTGCAGATTAGCACTTTTTCCGATCTCAATCCTCGCGGTTTCGGCTTGATGCAACGGGAGAAGGATTTCCGGGAGTACCAAGATATCGAATCAAGTTTTGAAAGGCGGCCAAGCCTATGGGCCGAGCCGATTGGGGATTGGGGCGAAGGCTCGGTTCACTTAGTCGAAATTCCAACGAAGGAGGAAATCCACGATAACATCGCCGGCTTTTGGCGGCCGAAGAATGCCCTGCAAGCCAAAGGCGAGCATACTTATACTTATCGTCTGCATTGGGGGCCGGATACTCCCAAGGCAACACCGCTCGCGCGGTTTTCACGAACAGCCGTTGGCGCAAGGGGCGACGGTCCAAAAATATTCGTTCTGGACTTGATCGGTGAAAAACTGAAGTCCGTCGATCCGAAGACCATCCGGGGCAACGTCACCGCGGAAAAAGCCGAAATCCGAAATCTCGTCACTCAGCCGAACCCGGCGACGGGGGGCTGGCGATTGAGTTTTGAGCTTTCAGTTAAAGAGAAGAACCCGGTCGAGTTACGCGCATCCCTGATGCAGGGCAACGACGCCATATCCGAAGTATGGGTCTATCGATGGACACCTTGACGCAAAACCCGAAACCCGGCGGCGGCGTGCGAACGCAATTCCTTCCGCCGGAATCGCCAATGGTAATGTCGAAGCAGACGTTTCAAGGCTTCCAGAGGAGGGAAGACAATCAAAAGGCCGCCTTGGATTCCGTGGCGCTGCGGCGCGCCTGCATTTTCACGGGTACCGCCGCGATGACTGCGGCCGGCTGCTATGAAATGTATGAAGTCCTCCAGGTCGGTGGCGTTACGATACTTGAATGGATGGTGCTGTTTCTGTTCGTGCTCCTCTTCGCGTGGATTGCTTTCTCCTTCATGTCTGCATTGGCCGGGTTCGTGGTACTGCTTTTTCGCACCAAGGATCCGCTTGGGATCGATCCCGCCGCGCCCCTNCCNTCGATAGGCAGCAGGAATGCAATGTTGTTGCCGACCTATAATGAAGATCCCTATCGGATCATGGCTCGGCTTCGAGCAATGTGCGAGTCGGTCGACCAGTCCGGATATGGTTCAGGGTTCGACTGGTTTGTGCTGAGCGACACGACGAACCCTTCCGTCTGGATCGCAGAAGAGAAATGCTTTCTGCGGCTTCGCGAGGATCTCCGGGCTAAAAATATTTTTTATCGTCACCGCCCGGAAAACATCGCGCGAAAATCCGGCAATATCGAAGACTGGATCAAGCGGTTCGGCGCNGGTTATGACCATATGATCATANTGGATGCNGACAGCTTGATGACGGGCGACACGATCGTCCGGCTCGTGTCCGCTATGGAAAGGCATCCTGGCGTCGCTCTTATTCAGACACTGCCTATNGTTGTAAATGCGAGAACGCTATTTGCCCGATTACAGCAATTTTCAGGCCGGCTGTACGGCCCTTTGATCGCTGCAGGCATTGCGTGGTGGCATGGCTCCGAAGGCAACTACTGGGGGCACAACGCGATCATTCGCGTGCGCGCGTTTGCGCAGGACGCGGGTCTCCCTGACCTCCACGGCCGTAAACCCTTTGGGGGGCATATTCTCAGCCACGATTTTGTAGAAGCGGCGCTGATGAGGCGAACAGGATGGGCCATCAGAATGGTGCCTACTTTGGGCGGCAGCTTCGAAGAATGCCCGCCGTCGCTGCTGGATTTCGCAGCCCGCGACCGGCGATGGTGCCAGGGCAACCTTCAGCATTTGGCGGTGCTCCCTGCGCGCGGCCTGCATTGGGTATCGCGGCTTCATCTGCTCACCGGGATCGGTTCATATCTCACGGCGCCGCTCTGGCTGCTATTTCTGGTGCTCGGAATTCTGATCTCTTTGCAAGCCCAATTTGTTCGGCCTGAATATTTTCCAAAAGGATTTTCCCTGTTTCCGAAATGGCCTGCTCAAGATCCCATTCTCGCTGCCTGGGTTTTTGTCGGCACAATGGGATTGCTGATCTTGCCTAAACTTCTCGCCTACGTTCTGCTCGAAACCCAGACCCGAAACCGCAAGCAATTCGGTGGAGGGCTGTTGGTTTTCGTAGGTGTCATGATCGAGACATTTCTGTCAGGCCTGATCGCGCCCGTCATGATGATCTTTCAATCCTCTGCGGTCGGAGAAATTCTGCTGGGACGAGATGCAGGCTGGCAGGTCCAGCGACGCGACGATGGCGAATGGCCCACCAGTGACTTGATCCGAAAATATGCAGTGCCTACCCTCTTTGGCGTCGGAATGGCTGCCAGCGCGTTCGCGGTGTCCCTGCCGCTGCTGCTTTGGATGGCGCCAGTCATTGTGGGTCTGTTGCTATCGGTTCCAATCGCCATGCTGTCATCAAGGGTTTCTGATCCCAATTCCAGATTATTCCGCACCCCCGAGCAAACGGCGCCGCCACAGGTTTTAATTCGTGCAAACGAATTGGCGAACGCCTCCGGCGAGGCTATCGCTTGCCCGTTACTCGAACTTCGCAATGACCCCCGCCTATTGGACGCGCATTTGATGAATTTGCCCGGGGACCAGCCCCGTAATCGCGGCCAAATCAACCCACATCTCGCAATAGCGCGCGCCAAAATTGAAGATGCAGAGATTTTTGAGGAAGCGTTGGGCTATCTCACCGCGCGTGAGACGTTCGCGGTTCTCAACTCGCCAGCCATGCTCAGGGCCGTGTGTGCCATGCCTCGCGGTCAAGAGCGCGAATAGTTCCAATCGGAATCTGAAACCGTCGGACCAGAGAAGCGCCTCTATTCCCGCACCATTTTGGGTTGGCCAGGATGCGAGCCGGCCCGTTGCGGCAGAATCAGAAGACAGCCCAATATAAAAGCCGCGATAACCGCCGAGGCGAGCGGGCGGCTCAGCGCAAGGCCACCATGGTCTATCGGCTTGTCGAGGAAATCACCAACGGTCGCGCCCAGCGGCCTGGTTAAAATAAATGCCGTCCAGAACAGCGTTACCCGGGATACATTGGTCCAGTAATAGGCAACCGCGACAACCGCTAATGCCGCGCCAAATACCAGCGCTCCGCCTTCGTATCCGAGGCCCGTCGAATCGGCCATCCAGTCACCGAGCGCGGTTCCCAATGTTTGCGAAAACGTGATGGCAGCCCAATAAAACATCTCCACCTTAGGCGTGTTGACGGTGTCGACCGAGATCGAGCCGAGCGACCAATACCAAAGGCCGAGTATGGCCAGCAAACAAACCAATAAAATTGACGAGCCGCCCGTGTAGCCGACACCTAACGAACGGTCTGCGAAATCCGCCATTGTTGTGCCGAATGTCGTGGAGGCAATAATGGTCGCCCAATAAAGAAAGGGATGAAATTTTTTCGCCACAATCTGCAAGCTGACAAGGAGCACCAATGCTGCGAAGAAGAGAGCAGTCCCTGCCAGGTAGCCCCAGTTGAGTGTCATGGTGACGGTATCGCCGCCCGTCTCGCCTAACGTTGTTGCTGCAATTTTAATAATCCAGAAAGCGAGCGTGACCTCGGGAACCTTGTTGAATGATTCTGGCATGTCTCTTTCACTTTCCACTTACCTGAAGACCACTTCCACTCGCGATTTGTTCGATTGTTCTGCGTAGCCTCAATGTTCATTTTACGGCGAATGTCCTCAAACATCCGGCGGTAACGCACAATTGCAACGCAGCGGTTGACGCCGTTTTTTCGTCGCCCGATAAGCCCGATGCGCCCGGCAAATTGCCGGACACCATCGAGGAGCAGACCCGTGCCGTGATGGAGAATCTGAGATGGTGCTGGCCGGGCTTGATCTCGGCTTCGAGCACGTTGTGATGGCGCGGATTTATCTGACGCACCGGCGCTGTCCTGACCGATCAGGCGCACGCCAGCGAAGACAAGCCGCTTGGATATGTCGCAACAAACGTCCCCGCGCCACTGCAGAGATGTTCTGTTGTCGGCATTTTCCGGATATCCAGTCGCGCGTCGCCGCCGACTGGTCCTGTAAGGCCGATGCTTCCGGAAGCCTCAGCGCTTGAATTTTCGATGGAAGGACGCGAAGAGGTTTACGCTCGCCAGGCGGAGGCGCGGATCACGCTGGCAGAAATTGCCGCGCCTGAAGGACGGATCCTTATCCGCGAGAACATCGGCTTTCACATTGCCGAACGTCGTCTCCGGCTTGTGCTTAATGCCGTCATAGAAGGCCTGGATGATGTCCTCCTTGAAGTGATCCGTACGCGGGTGCGCACCTACGACGGCCTCCCGCTCCGTATCGCTGTATTCGGGATAAGCCAGGCCAAGTACGTCCATTTCGACGCCCGCCGTCAGAAGCGCGACGATCGGGTGCATGTGTTGCGGGATGCCGGGTGTTGTATGCAGCGCGATCGCTGTCCAGACAGTGTCAATCTCCTGCCGGGCGATGCCGTGGCGACGTAGAAAGTCAGAGGCCGCGTTTGCGCCATCGACTTCGAAGCGTTCCTGGGCGCTGCTGTGCTGATGGGTCAAGCCCATGTCGTGGAACATCGCGCCTGCATAAAGCAGTTCGGGATCGAATCTGAGTCCGCGACGCTTGCCCGCCAGAGCGCCCCAGTAATAGACGCGGCTCGAATGGTGAAAGAGCAGCGGCGGTTCGGTATCCCGCACCAGTTCGGTTATTTCGCGAGCGAGCTGGCTGTCGGGAATTCTGGTTCCCGCAAGATCGATATTCATCGTAAGATCGATATTCATTGCACGTCTCCTGCCGATTGATCTTGAGCACGCGTTGTTCTTCTTCAACCGACATCCGCCAGATGCCGGCCGTGCAGCGAATTGTAATCGACCGAGCAAGGCGCCGTTTGCCGAGGATTGCTGCTCTTGCGCCATTCTTGCCGTTTTATGCTCCCGCATCTTGATTTTCGGGCAAGCCGCATGGGAAACCCACGACGTAACAATCAATTTTCCGCATTGGACGGCGCATAAAGTGAGCGAAAATCCAACACCGGATGCCGGCGACGCTGTGCGACAGACTCCGCGGGGCAAGCTGCCAGTTCTGGCCCTGTCTGCGTTGGGCATCGTGTTCGGCGATATCGGGACCAGCCCACTTTATACGTTCAAGACTATTCTTGGCACCGCTGAAGCCGCGTCGGACGCCGTCACCGTTTTAGGCGCTCTCTCGCTCGTGCTCTGGACGCTCTTCATCATCACCACGGTAAAGTATGTCTCATTCGCCATGCGCGTCGACAATGACGGTGAGGGTGGCATCCTGGCCTTGATGGCCTTGCTGGGGGTGAAGAAGCAACGGCGGCCAACCATCGTCGCTGTCGGCCTGTTCGGGGCGGCCCTGATCTACGGAGACGGCGCGATTACTCCGGCGATTTCGGTGCTGTCGGCGCTGGAGGGCCTGAATATGGCGACACCCGCCCTCCAGCCCTATGTTGTTCCGGCAGCCGTCGCGATCCTGCTCGCGCTGTTTGCAATCCAGTCACGGGGAACGGCAACCATCGGTCACTTGTTTGGCCCGGTGATGCTTGTCTGGTTCGTCGCCATCGCGCTGATGGGGATTTCGGGCATTGTGCGGCATCCTTCTGTATTCGCCGCACTCAATCCTATCTACGGTCTGTCCTACCTGTTCTCGCATGGGGCAACAGGCTTTCTGGTGCTGGGCGCGGTGTTTCTGTGCGTCACCGGCGCCGAGGCGCTCTATGCCGATATGGGTCATTTTGGCAGAGGGCCTATCAAACTAGCCTGGTTTGCCGTCGTCTTTCCAAGCCTGATCCTGAACTATGCCGGACAGGCAGCGCTCGTACTGGAAGGCGCCCCAACACACGGCAATATTTTCTTCCGGCTCTGTCCCGAGGTTCTGCTGCTGCCGCTCATCGTGCTGGCGACAGTAGCGACAATCATTGCCAGTCAATCGATCATAACCGGGGCTTTCTCGATGACGCGGCAGGCGATCCAGCTTGGCTGGCTACCAAGACTTTGGATCAAGCAGACCTCGTCGGAGGGGTATGGGCAGATTTACGTCGGCGTCGTCAACTGGCTGCTGATGATCGTGACGGTCGGGTTCACCNTCGGNTTTGGNAAATCCGANAATCTGGCAGCCGCCTACGGCATTGCTGTTTCGCTGACGATGCTGATGACGTCAGCGCTGCTTTTCATTGCGATGCGCGAGATCTGGGGCTGGAGCATGCTGGCTGCCGGTTCGGTCGCAACCTTCTTTCTCATCATCGATAGTGCCTTCTTCCTCGCCAATCTTACCAAGATCGCTGAGGGCGGATATGTTCCCCTTATCCTGGCTATCACCGTCTACGGCGTGATGTGGACATGGCATCGCGGCGCCGCCGCTGTCGCTATGCGGATGAACGAAGCGCTGATTCCAGTCCCGGAATTCATGGCCGGAATCGCCGCAAGGAAGGTGCCGCGGGTTCCCGGCACGGCCGTGTTCCTGACCCGGACCGAGCGGGATACGCCGCCGGTGATGGTCTGGCATGTCAAGCATAACCGCGCACTCCACGAACATCTGTTCGTGCTGCGCGTGGAAATCCAGTCGGTGCCGTGGGTCGCGCCTCGCAACCGCATCACCATCGAGAAGGTCGCGGAGAATTTCTGGCGCGCGGAAGCCCGTTTCGGCTTCATGGAACGTCCGCATATTCCAGAACTGCTGACGACCAGCAAATCGCGGGGGTGCACGATCGACCTCGATGATGTCACCTATTATGTCGGCCGCGAGACGGTCGTCCGCCGCGAGGACGGCATGGGTCTGCCCGCCTGGCAGGAGCGGCTGTTCGCCGTGATGGAGCGCAATGCTGTACACGTCAGCGACTTCTTCAGCCTCCCCGGCGATCAGGTCGTTGAAATTGGGCGGCTGGTTTCGATTTAGACTCGCGGTTGGACTGGCTGAGATGCCGGCGACGCGTGATGCACTGTCGATCTATCCGGCGACGAAGGACCAAAACAAGGCAATCACGGCCACAGCCATCAGCGCGGTGCCGATCCAACCCAAGGCGATTAGCCAGGACTTGGCTCTGAACCTGCCCATAAGTCTGGAATTTGCGACGATCACCATCATCATCGCCATGATCGGAACCGCGACAATGCCGTTGAGCACGGCACTCCACACCAGCATGTGAATGGCGTCTATCCCGGTAAAGCCAAGTCCAAATCCGATAACAGTAGCGGCTGCGATAATCGTGTAGAACCCGATGGCGTCCGGCGCCTTTGCTTCAAGGGTAGCGTGCCATCCGAATGCTTCGGACACCCCATAGGCAGCCGAGCCGGCCAGCACCGGGATCGCCAGCAGGCCCGTACCGATAATACCCAGGGCGAAAAGCAGAAAAGTAAAATCGCCTGCCAGTGGTCTTAACGCTTCTGCTGCCTCGGTTGCCGAATTGATGTTGGTGACACCGTTGGCATTCAAAACAGCGGCGGTGGTCAAGATAATGAAAAAAGCGATCGCGTTGGAGAAGATCATTCCAACTGTCGTATCGATCTTGATTCGGTCGAGCTCCGGATGACCGCCTTTGGTGAGCTCGCGAAGCGGACGGCTCATCCTGCGCTGATTCATTTCCTCGACTTCCTGCGAAGCCTGCCAGAAAAACAGATAGGGGCTTATCGTGGTCCCCAGAACGGCCACAACCATCAGGAAGTAATCCGCATTGATGGTGGGCTTGGGCCAGATTGCCGCCAACAGGGCCGCACTCCACGGAATGTTCACGGTCAGTGCGGTTGCAACATATGCGAATAGCGTGAGCGTCAGAAATTTGAGCACCGGTGCATATCGACGATACGGCACGAAGACCTGCAGCAAGGTCGAGGTCGATGCGAAAATCAGGGCATGTTCGTGATTGAGGCCACCAATAACGAGCGAGAGGGATTCTCCCATCGCGGCGATATCAGCCGCGATGTTAAATGTGTTTGCAACGACCAGAAGAAAAACCAGCGCCAGTACCAGCCAACGCGGTGCCAGCTCCATCACATTGGCAGCGAGGCCTTTGCCGGTTACTCTGCCGATCCGGGCACTCACCAGCTGGATCGCGATCATGAACGGCGTTGTGAGAAACACCGTCCAAAGCAAGCCGTAACCGAACTGCGCCCCGGCTTGCGAATAGGTAGCAATGCCCGACGGGTCGTCATCGGCAGCGCCGGTCACCAATCCCGGACCGAGCAACCGAAGCACCATGTTCTTGGGTTTTTTGGTTTCTGGGCGATTAGTTTTGGCCATGAAAATCTTTGATGTTCGAGAAAATCGAATCAGCAAATCTTTCCCTGAAACATTCGCGGTCTTTCCCCGGCAATCAAGAAAATTCGAGTCTT